>Ga0308175_100000182_pt1 | contig 49127 bp, 44 predicted proteins | sample PhyCR1_3_FD_203893 | JGI IMG/M metagenome (GOLD analysis project Ga0308175, IMG submission 203893) | Soil microbial communities from UC Gill Tract Community Farm, Albany, California, United States - DLSLS.C.R1 | ecosystem: Environmental > Terrestrial > Soil > Agricultural land | place: USA...
CAGATCTGCGCGCAGCCGGTCATCGCCGCACTGATCGACCGTGCTCATCGCGTCGTTCACGAGCGCACGCGCGCGGGAGACATCGCTGGACGTGGCCTTGAACGCGAGCGTCGCGATCACGCGCGCACACGGGTCGGCGCCCGGCCGGCTGCCCTGCGCCGCCAGCTCGGCGTCGCTCGGCGGGTGCTCGGTCTCGCTCCGGCCGTAGAGCTCGTAGGCGGCGATCACGTCGGGCGTCGGCGCGACCATGAGGCGCGGCACGTCCGCGGCCACCGACCTGAGGCAGATCCCGGGATCGATCAGCTCACCCTGGAGGTCTCCGGCGGCGGCGGCGGGCACGCGCGCGTACCCCTGGCGCAGCGCATCGAACCGCGCGAGCACGCCGTCGAGGCACTGCAGCTGGGCTTGCTTGACCTGCGGCGGCGCGCTGCACGCCAGGGTGCGCGCGGCTTGCCAGCCCTGGTACGCGGCCTCGAGCACGGCCGCGTGCGCGCTTGACGTCCTCGCACGCAGGTCGGCGGCGATCGCCGGCGACCACACCCCCGTGACATCGCGCGCCGGCGCCTCGCACGCCGGGACGGGAGCGCCGGCAGGCCGCAGCGCGACGAACAGCGCGGCCGCGGCGGCCAGCATGCCCCCGGCGACCGCGACCCGGGGCCCGCGCTTGGCGCGCGCGAGCTCCCCGAGCAGCACATCCATGCTCGGCCAGCGCCGGTCGGGGACAGGATCGAGGCCGCGGCGCAGGATGCGGCGGAACCGGCGCGGGATGCGCGAGGCCTCGAGTCGGGCGGGCCCTCGCACGATCTGCAGCCGCAGCTCCTCGAACATCTCGGCCCGATAAGGACGCTCACCGGCGAGCGCCTCCCACAGCGCGATGCAGTAGGCGAACTGATCCGTCGCCGGCGTGAGCGCCCCGCCGCTCCACTGCTCGGGCGCCATGTACGCCGGCGTGCCGAGCAGCGAGCCGGTGACCGTGATCCCCGCCAGCGAGCCCGGCGCGCTCGTCTCCGCGGGTGTGCCGTCCGGCAAGGCTGCGTCGAGCGCAGCCGGCACTCCGCCATCTGCCTGCCGTGCGAGCCCGAAATCGGTGACCGCGATCCTCCCGTCGTGACCCCGCAGCACGTTGTGCGGCTTGAAGTCGCGATGCACGATCCCGGCGGCGTGCGCGGTCGCGAGCCCGCGCCCGGCGGCGAGGAAGGCGTCGATGATCGCCGTGACCGGCCGCTTGCGCGAACGCAGCCACTCGGCGAGCGTCTCGCCGTGGATCAGCTCCATCGCGACGAAGTCGCGGCCACCGGACGTGCCGACCTCGTACACGGTGACCACGTTGGGGTGAGCCAGCCTCGCCATCGCGCGGGCCTCGCGCATCAGCCGGTCCCTGTCCTCGCGGCTCGCCGTCGCGCGCCGCAGCACCTTGAGCGCGATCCGGCGCTCGAGATCGGGATCGAACGCGGCGTGGACGACCCCCATCGCCCCGGCGCCGAGCACGCGCTCGAGCCGATAGCGCCCCAGCGTCGCGCCCACTGGCTCCGCCGCGCTGACCTTCGCGCTCGCCGCTGCCGTGGCGGTCAGCGCTACGCCTTGCGCATGATCACGCTCCACCTTACGACGATAGCGCAGCCGCTCCGGATGGACATTGAACCACGGTGCGATCGGCGCATCATCGAGCTGGAGCAGGTTCAGCCAGGAGCCACATACGCTCGTCGATGCGCTGTTGCGCAGCGCCCTGTGGAACATCCGAGTGCTGGCGGCTTCAGCCATTAATCGAAGCGCTGCTGTGGCGGCACGGCGAGCTCGACGACGGTGGCGTCCGGACCGACGTGCGCGCACTTGACGGCGAGCTGCGAGTAGTGAGCCAGCATGCGCTGGACGAGTTTCGGATCCAGCAGATCCCCGGAGAAGTTGACCGCGCAGATCGTCAGGTCGCCCAGCGCCGCATGGTCGACATGCGCCACCAGATCGCCAGGGCGGATCTTGTCGAGCGCGCGGTGGGGAACATTCTCGCCGACGACCGGCCGGGCGAAGCGGGTCTGCATGCTCGTGATCTGCAATCGGCGGAGGTCATCGATGCTGGCGATCTCCTGCGTGCCGGTGATCAGGATGACCTCGGCACCCTCGAGCGAGGCCACGACGGCGCTGCGGACGACGTCGTCGATCGTGCGGGTCGATGCGGTGAAGCCGAGCGAAACCCCGGTGAGCGGCGCCGGCGACGCGGGGAAGGTCCGGTACTCGATGTGGTCGTCGAACTCGTCGTCGCCCCGCTTCGCCGCCCCCAGCCGGAGCTCGCCCACCGGGGCGCGGATCGCGAACGCGCCATCCGGCCCGACCGGCGCGATCAAGGAGAAGCTGCCGGTCGGATCGTCGGCCGCCACGCCATGGACATCGACCCGCGTGTGCGGCGTCTGGCCGAGGTCGACCTTGCCGCGCACGATACGCGTGGGCTCGAGCACGAGCCTGACGTGATCCGCGATCGCCGCGGGCTTCGAGCGGCGATCGGCGAGCTCCGCCGCGACCACCCCGACCGGCGTGGCGTCCGCCATCACGAACTGACCGGCGGCGTCGCTGGTGCTGATCTGCAGGTCGTCGGGGAGATAGTCGAGGAACATCGGCAACCCGATGCCGACCTCATCGGCGTACAGGTCGCTGGCCGCCGCGACGCTGGCACCCGCGACCGGGCGCCCGCTCGTATCCACGACCTCGCCGGTGATCACGCGCGATCCGGCGGCGTTCTCGGCGCGTGGTTGCGACCGCCACAGGCGGAGCAGATCGGCGTGGGCGGCCGCCACGTCCCCGAGCTGGTAGCGGGCCTTGGCGTCCTGAACGTCGAGCGTATGCACCAGCTCGGCCTTGTGATTCGCGAGGGCGACCGGCCGCCAGGTCCGGACATCGACGGAGATCGCCGCGAGATCGCCCGGCTCGGCCCGCACGAGCCGCAGCCCGTTGCGCGCGATCACCGCACGCACCTGCCGGATCGGCAGGCCACGCGCGCGATAGGCCGCGAGCTCCAGATCGACCAGCCGGAACGCCTCGTCCCACTGCCCCCGACGGCGATCCACGCGGCGGGTCTGCGCCGCGAGCGCCGCCGCGAGCTCGGGCTGCATCACGCGCGCCGCGGCGTTCTGCGCCTGCGTGATCGCCGCTTCGCCCTTGGGACCGACCATCGGCAGCTCCCAGTGATAGGGGCTGTCCTGGATCAGCAGGTCCGCCCGCAGGCGCTCGTCGCCGCACTGATCGATCGCTCCGACGGCGCCGGCCATCAGCCCGCGCACCCGCGAGATCTCCTTGGAGACCGCGCTGAACGCGAGGGTCGCGACGATGCGCGCGCAGGGGTCCGCCGCCGCCGCGTCGATCACCGCCGCGATCTCGGCGTCGCCCGGCTTGTGCTCGGTGCTGGTCCGGCCGAGCAGCGCGTAGGCCGCGATCACGCCCGGCGTGGGCCCGAGGGTGAGCCGCGGGACCTCCGTGACCGCCGGCTTGCGACAGATCGCGGGATCGACCATCTGCGCCTGGAGCTCTTCCGCCGCGACCTCGGGCACGCGCACGTACGCCTGGCGGAGTGCGTCGAACCGCTCGAGCGCGCCGTCGAGGCACTGCAGCTGGGCTTGCCTGACCTTCGTCGGGGCGGCGCATGCCTCCGTGCGCACGGCCTGCCAGTCGTGGAAGGCCTGGGCGAGCACCGCCGCGTGCGCCTCGGACGCGTTCGCGCGCACCTCGGCGGCGATCGCCGGCGACCACACCGTCGTGACATCGCGCGTGGGTGGCTCGCACCCGGCGGCCGGGGCATCTGCCGGGCGCGTCGCGATGAACAGCGCGGCCGCGGCGGCGATGACACCTCCCGCGATCGCGACCACGACTCCCGGCCGGCGCTTCGCGCGCCCGAGCTGCACGAGCACGGCATCCATGCTCGGCCAGCGCCGCGACGGATCGGGATCGAGGCCACGACGTAACAGGCCGCGGACCCGGCGCGGCAGCTTCGATGCGTCGAGCACCGCCGGACCGCGCGTCACCTGCGCCCTGAGCTCTTCCCGGCTCAGGCCGCGATACGGCCGCTCGCCGGACAGCGCCTCCCACAGCGCCACGCAGTACGCAAACTGATCGGTCGCCGGCGTGACCGTGCCGCCGCTCCACTGCTCGGGCGCCATGTAGGCCGGCGTGCCCAGCAACGCGCCGGTCGCCGTGAGCGCCGCCAGCGAGCCCGGCGTGCTCATCACGGCGGGGAGCGTGTCGGTGGGGGGCGTGCCGGCCGGCAACGTGGTCTCGAGCGCCGCCGAGGCGGCCCCTTCGGCCTGACGCGCGAGCCCGAAGTCGGTGACCACGATCCGCCCGTCGTGACCGCGCAGCACGTTGTGCGGCTTGAAGTCCCGATGTACGAGGCCGGCGGCATGCGCGGCCGCGAGCCCGCGCCCGGCGGCGAGGAAGGCGTCGATGATCGCCGTCGATGACCGCTTGCCCGTGCGCAGCCACTCCGCGAGCGTCTCGCCGTGAACGAGCTCCATCGCGACGAAGTCGCGGCCATCGGCGGTGCCGACCTCGTGCACGGTGACGACGTTGGGGTGAGCAAGGCGCGCCATCGCGCGCGCCTCGCGCATCAGCCGATCCTTGGCCTCGGGGGACGCGCTCGCGCTCCGCAGCACCTTGAGCGCGATCCGGCGCTCGAGATCGGGATCGAACGCGGCGTGGACGACCCCCATCGCGCCGGCGCCCAGCTCGCGCTCGATCCGGTAGCGCCCGAGCACCGCGCCGATCGCCTCCGCCGCGGCGACTCTCCCGCTCGCCGTCGCCGTGACGGTCCGCGCCAGATCCTGCTCACGATCACTCCCCACCACACGACGATACCGCACCCTCGCGAGCTTGGGGGCCGATGGGATCGGCGCATCATCGACCGGCGCGCGCTTCCCAGGCCGGTGTGTGACATGCGCGACGAGATCGGCCCGTGCGTTCAACGATGCACCGTTGCGGCTGATCTAGGTGCTACACGATCACATCCACATCGCGGACGAGGGGAGCCGAACGCGCCGGCGGCTCACGCGTCACGCGGGACGAACGTCGCGAGCCCATCGTGCACCACGGGCTCGTAGTCGGCCACGTCGAGCAGCGCGGTCGCCAGCCGCGCCGCCTCGTCGGGGGACGGCGGGGCCAGGAGCGCGATGTCGCCGAGCACGCGCACGCCGCCCAGCGCCAGCGTGCATGGCAGCGCGACGTCCGCGTCCGCGCAGCCGATCGCCCCCAGCGCGAGCGCGAGGTGCAGCTCGGCCGCGATCTCGCCGCGCGACCGCGCACCGAACTCGATCCGCGTCACGCGCACCGGCAGCCGCTGTCCGGATAGCTCGATCGATCCGCGCGGGCCGGTGGCGATCGGCTCGCCGTCGGCGAGCATCGAGCCCGGCGCGAAGCCGTAGGCGCGGCCGGCGAGCTGGCGCCAGCTGCGGACCTCGAGCGGCAGCGCGAACAGCGTCACCACGGGGTGCTGCGCGACGCCGGCGAACGCGAACGGCGCCAGCGTCAAGCGGATCTGGTGGTCGAGCGCGATCGGCTGATCGGCCAGCGAGCTCGACGCGATCGTCGCGGTCAGCTCGCCGCCCAGTGGTCGCAGCGCCTCGATGGGGAACCGGCGGTGATGTCCAGCCATGGCGTGCCTCCTCATAGCTCGCCCAGGTCGAGCACGACCTGCGGGAGGCCGTGCTCCGCATCATGGATCATGTCCTGGCGCGCGTGTGGCGACAGGTGCTTCAGGTTGAGGTTTCGCACCTCGGTGACGACCTTGGTCAACTCCGCGGCCAGGCCGTTCGCGTCGGGTCGCGCCGAGATGTAGCGGTATTCGAACTGCGCGGCCTGCTGGCCGCCCGACGCCCGGCTGACGTCGTCCGGCAGCTGGTCGGGTGTCGCGAAGCTGCGCGGGCTGCCGACCACGTTGACCTGGGCGCCGCCGAACACCGACTCCGGCAGCACCAGGTTGGTGCCGAGCATGCGCGACACGAAGTCGTCGTTGCGGACCGTCGGCCGGCGCTCGTCGCTGGTCCCGCGGCGATCCTGCAGCCTGTTGTACGTCGCGAGCCACCAGTCGACGCGGGTCTGCGGCACGTCCGACAGCTCGCGATCGAGGAACGTGATGAACGCGGCCGGCGGCCGGTGCGCGTGCAGCCCCGGCGCGGCCGAGCTGATGATCGATCGCATGTTGGACATCTTCGACAGGAACGGCACCGCGTTCTTGCCGGACGAGCCATCGAGCAGGTTGGTCTGATTGAGCGCGCTGCCGACCATGTACATCAGCATCAGGTGCAGCACGCCGACGAACGACTCGTAGTCGATCGGGCGCGCGGGGTGCGACGTCGTGCCGCCGAGCCAGCCCGTGGTCTGCTTGCCGTGCTGCATCTCCTGGATATACGCGTCGTCCTTGAAGTCATCCGACGCGGTGAGCGCGGTGATGGCCTGATCGACGTGCGCCATCGCGACCTGCATGTAGGTCGTGGCAGCCATTGGGTTCGCGGGCGCGTGGGCCTTGTGGAGATCGCGGATCGCCGACGGGATGATCCCGACGGTGGCCTGCAGGTAGAGCTCGTTCTTGACCTGCGCCTGGAACGCGGCGACCTCCCCGGCGATATGCCCCCACCTGGAGCCGGCCCAGGCTTGCAGATCCGCGAGCGGCACGCCGGTGTAGGTCTCGACGCCCGGAGCGCCGACCGGCGCCATCGTCGTCTTGGCCGCCGGAAACATCGCGTTGACGTGGCCCTGGATCGCCGCGAACTGCTGGTTGAACGCCAGCGTGGAGTTGACCTCGAGCTCGTCGATCGGCTTGGTGACGTACTCGAGGTTACTGGTGGAGATCGCCGGCGCTTCGCGCAGCACGCGCTGGCCGTCCTGGCCGTTCAGCGTCCGGAGCTTGTCCCACAAGGCGCGCATCCGGGTTTGCAGGGCGTTGTGGTCCGGCTTCAGCGTGAAGTGCTCGTTCTCGCCGCGGTTCTCGCCGTAGTCGAGGCCGCCGAACAGGAACTGCTGGATCGCCGCGGTGGGCAGGTCGCCGTCGGGGCCCGGGCCCAGCTTCGCGGGATCCACCGCGCCGGGCCGCGGCCCGAACGATGGCACGCTGAGCTCGGCCTCGAAGCCGACCTTGCGCAGGACCAGGTGCTGGACCGGGGCCGAGGCCGTCGCGGCGCCCTCACCCGTGTAGCGGTCGAGCAGCGCCTCGGCGGACTCGCCCTGCACGACCCGCGCGGCCACCTCGTCGGCGTGGCGCTCGTGCGCGTCGCCCACCTGGCCCACGCCGCCGGCGACGTGGAGCCCCGCGCGCTGCTGGACGACGTGCGCGGCCTCGTGCGCCATCGTGAACAGGTCGGTGGCGCCGGCGACGACGTGCGAGCCGGTCGCGTAGGCCTGCGCCCCCATGTCGCGCGCGCTCCCCGCCGCGTCGTCGCCGACGTGGGCCTGGATCGACGAGATGTCGTGGCGTCCGAAGGCGCGCTGGATCGCCGCGCGGTGCGGCAACTCGCCGGACGCGGTCGCGATGCCGCGCTGTGCGCTCGCGTGGATCTGCCCGGCATCCTGGCCGGCACCCTGGCCGGCACCCTGGCCGCCGCCGGCCGCGCGCTGCTGGACCACGCCGCCGAACAGCGCCTGGATGGTCGGGCGATTCGCCGGCTCGGCCGCGCGCGTCGGCGCCGACGCCGGTGCGTTGGGTCCAACCAGGTGCTCGGTGCCCGTGTGCTTGCCGACCGCCGGGCGATCGGCCCCGTGCGTCGGCCCCGGCGGCGGTGCGTTGGGACCAAGCAGACGCTCGGTCAACGTCTGCTTGCCCACCGCCGGCTGCGCCCCGGGCCTCTCCGCGTCGTGCGACGGCCCGTGCGCGGTCCGCGTCCTCTCTCGATCTCGCATACTGCTCGTACGGCGCGCCCCCGCCGCGCCCCCTTACAGCCGATTACGCCCGCTTACGGCCGATTGCGCAGAGGATCCCCGTTTTCGTGCCGGCCCCACAGCGGGCCAGGTGCTCGTCGCTTCGAGGCGCGCCGCGTTCACACCTGCGATGGCGTCACCGTGACCCGCAGCGCCGGGCGAAAGATCTGGCTTCCGATAAACCGATCCGCTGCGCGCGGCATCCTAGCGTCCACGTCATGGACACGGCAGACCGGATGACATATCTGGCGCGGATCGGCTACAGGGGCGCGACTGAACCGTCCCCGGCCGTTCTCGCCGACCTCCAGTTCGCGCACCTCCTGACGGTGCCCTTCGAGAACCTCAGCATCCACACCGGCGAGTGGATCCGGCTCCGCCCCGACTGGCTGTTCGACAAGGTGGTTCGCCGCCGGCGCGGCGGCTTCTGCTACGAGCTGAATGGCCTGTTCGCCGAGCTCCTCGTCGACCTCGGCTTCGCGGTCGAGCGCCTGGCGGCGCGCGTCTACTCCGACGACGGAAGCCTGGGCATTCCGTTCGACCATCTGTGCCTGCGCGTCACCGCCGGCGGCCAGGCGTGGCTCGTCGACGTCGGCTTCGGCGACAACTTCGTCGTGCCGCTCGTCCTCGACGACCCGCGTGAGCAGGCCGACGGTCGCCGCCGCTATCGCATCGAGCCCGACGGTGATGAGCGCATCCTGTGGGCCGGCCCCCGGCGCTCGTACCGCTTCAGCCTCACCCCCTTCGCGCTCGCCGATTTCGAGCCGGGCCGCTGCTACCACACGACGTCGCCGGAATCGTACTTCACGGCGCGCCGGATGATCTCGCGGCTCACGCCGGAAGGCCGCGTGACCCTCTGTGACGACCGCCTGATCGTGACGACGGGCGACGAGAAGCGCGAGGAGCCGGTCGCCGGCGCCGGCGAATGGCGCCGCCTCGCGGCCGAGCGCTTCGGCATCGATCTCGGCGGCAGATAGAGTCAGTTCCGCCGTGCACGCCTGAGCATTGGCATTGAATTCCATCCGAAGGTGCGGAGTTCTCGGTGATCGAGTAGGCCGATTCGCGGCGACCGTAACCAGCTCAATGAATCCGCAGCAGACGCCTGGCGACGGCGGTCGGGGTCTGCTATCGGCGGTGCAATGGGTCACCTGGAGCTGTTCGCCCAACGGACATTCGCCGAGGAGACGGAGCGCATCACGGGGGGCGCCGCCGGGTGGCAGGCCCCACCCGAGATCAGGCTGGAGAAGGTCACGAGCGATGGCTTCCTCGTGATCCGCAGGCCGCACCTGCTGGCGCACCTGGCAGCGCCGTGGCCGGAGGCGCAGCCTCACGACGAGGTGATGCTCGAGCTGAAGATGGCCGGCAACCACGTCGACCGGGGAGCGGTCGAACGCGCTCTGCTCCGGCGGCAGGCCAGGCAGGTGCAGCGAGTGGAAGGGCCGGATGCGTCGTGGCTGGGCGAGGAGCCGCTCTGGCTCGTGGCCCCGCATCTGCCGGAGTGGGTGGAAGCAACGCGCAGGCCCGAGCGCTTCATGCCGGGCTGCTACAGGACCGAACCGCGGTGGCACAAGTTCCTGTGGATCGCGGCGAACGAGCTTCCTCTCAGGAACGAGCTGATCCCGTTCCTGATGGCGCGGTCCGGTCAAGCGCTCGATGACTTCGGCCGATGGGTGGCGTCGCGCAGGCCGCTCGAGTGGGTTCTGGGCATGCTAGAATACCTGCCGATGTCGACGCCAACTCGTCAGGACTTGCTCTCCAGGTTCGGTAAGGTCGACGATCCCGAGATCGAGGCCCGGCGGCAACACATCCTCGACGTCCTCCTGGAAGCGAGCCCCAAGACGCAGCAGCAGCTCATCGACAAAGGGATCGAGAAGGGCCTCAAGGAAGGACTGCTGGAGGGTCGGCTAGAAGGTCGGCTGACCGAGGCGCGTGCCGCCCTGCGGCGGGTGCTGGCGCGCCGCAAGCTCACGCCGAGCGTGGACGACGACGCGCGCATCGAAGCGTGCAGCGACCTCGCGACCTTGGAGCGCTGGCACGATCGAGCCGTCACGGCGCTCAGCGTCTCGGACGCGCTGGAGTAGCCAGGCGCGCGCACCGTCGTCGCGAGAGCGCCGACACACGACCTCCGAAGAGACCGCTCCATGCTGCACCGCAAGCACGCAGAGTGGGCACCCGAGTGAATCGTGAGCTGAGCGAAGAGGACGACCTTGGCGTGCTCCCCCACCAGGTGATCGAGGCGCTGATGAGAAGCTCGACGTCCGCTGCTGCCCGCATCTCGAGCCGACGCGCTGGCGGGGCGGGCCCGGACGACTTGGGCAACAACCGGGCAACAATCGTCGGCCCGATCGAAAAAGTCGTGGCGGAGGGCAGATTTGAACTGCCGACCAAGGGCTTATGAGACCCCTGCTCTACCCCTGAGCTACCCCGCCAAGGGCCGAGAACCTAAAGGCTGGAAGCTGTTTAGGCAAGAGGTATGGCGTGGTTCTTGCGCGGACCCCGCTGCCCGAGCGTCGCGCATGATGCACGTGCCACGTGCCACGTGCCGGCGATCCGGGAATGCCCTGCGCGATCGTCCGTGCGTTCCGTACGGCTCCGAGCTGCGCGTGTACCTGCCGGCGCTCGGCGAGGGGACGTACCCGGACGCGACCATCGTCTGTGGTCACTTCCTCCGCGCGTCGGAGGATCCAGAAGCGACTGTCAATCCCGCCGCGCTCATCGAGGTGCTCTCGCCGACCACCGAGGCGTACGACCGCGGGGGGAAGTTCGAAAAGTACCAGACGCTCCCATCGTTTCGCGAATATCTCCTCGTGTCGCAAGACAGGCCCCGCGTCGAACGCTACGTGCGCGGCGACGACGGCAGCTGGATCTGGCGTGCGTATGGCGCGGGCGAACGCGTGCCCCTTGCCTGCGCGGGCGTTGACCTCGCGGTCGACGACCTCTATGCCGGCGCGTTCAACGCCGATGATGACGCCGCGCCGACCAGGTGACCCGCGTTGGCTCAAGGCTGCAAGCTCCCAAGGAAATCAGGAACATCGCTAGCCGCTGGGGCGAGGCTGAGGTATCGTCGGGGCCGATCGGGGATCGTCTAATGGTAGGACAGCAGCCTTTGGAGCTGCTCATCAAGGTTCGAATCCTTGTCCCCGAACCAGCCCGATAGCTCGCGGACGGATGCACGACATGAAACTCGACAAGAGCACGTCTCTGTTCTTCGCCACCAAGATCGACAGCAAGCTCCGTGAGGGGCTCGCGCTGTCGAAGCCCGGCGACAAGAAGTACTTCGATGGTAGCTCGGAGGAATTCCTTCGCGTCATGGAGATCGGCGACGAGAAGGACAAGGAACGCTGGATCGGCAAGATCATCAAGCCGGGGCCCGCGGTGACCGAGGTCGACGACATCCAGCGCAACGTGCTGTCGATCCTGCGCCGGATCGCGCCGAACGCCCGGATCCCCGCCTCGGCGGTGAAGATCTTCGTGCTGCAGGGCGCGCTCGCGTCGCCTGCCGTGATCGACGACGAGGCCGAGGGCGATGACATCGATGCCCCGAGCGGACCGTACATCACGTACTAGCGGCGCAGGTGGCGAACGCGTCAGCCGTTTGACGGAAGCGGTGGCTGATTCACCAGCCACTCCCGGGTGAATGGCGCGCCAAGTCCGCGAATCTTGGTAGCAGCGCCGAAGGCGCAGGCCGTGCACGTGGACCCGCTCCATGCGAACGACCTGGCTCATCGTCTCCGCGGCGCTGGTGGGGTGTGCGACCGGCGATCCCGGCCCGGTCACCCCGGATCCCGAGGAGGGCAGCATCGGCGGCGGCACGACCGCGGGCGCGGCAGGGGCTCCGGACGTTCGCTGCGCGGGCGCTCCCGATGCCGGCCCGGCCGGTGACTTCCGTCACTTCACGAGCAGCGTGATCTCGCACCTGGGGGACGCCAAGCACCGCGGGTTCGACCTGGTGACGTCGGCCCAAAGCCCCACCCAGCGGCTCGAAGGCTGGATCTCTTACACGATCCTGGACAAGGCGCTCGAGGACGAAGACGTCGACCTGTTCGCGTGCCGCGCCGGCCAGTGGCGCCCGGTCGGCAGCGCGCGCACCGATGACGAGGGCCACTTCGCGCTTGATCTCTCCGGCGGCGATCGGCTGCCGGTCGGCATGCGGGACCTGTTCGTATCGGTCAAGGGCGATCGCACCGGGGTCGGCTTCCTCGGCTACGTCGCCCCGGACGGGGCGCGGCTGATCGTGTCGGACATCGACGGCACGCTGACCTCGTCGGAGAACGCGTTCCTCGAGACGCTCACGCTCGGCATCGAGCCCGGCGCGCGCGCCGGTGCGGCAGGGGCCTACGCCGCCGCGACCACGCGAGGCTTCCAGCTGGTCTACGTCACGGCGCGCGGCAACCAGTACACGACGGACACGCGGACCTGGCTCGGTGACAAGAGCTTCCCGCGCGGCCCGGTGCGGCTGTCGCCGTCGTTCCTCACGCTGCCCGGCGGCGATACGATCGACTACAAGACCCAGACGATCGCGGCGCTGTCGGCCGCGGGGCTCGAGGTCGCGGCCGGCGTCGGTAACCGCGCGAGCGACGTGACCGCGTACACCAACACCGGGGTCGCGCCTGATCGGATCTTCATCGAGATGCCGGACTACGCGAGCGAGGTGCAGCCGCTGCTCGACGCCGGTGCGGCGCTCGGCTTTGCGGCGTACGACGAGCTGCGCACGACGCTCCTCGCCGACCTTCCGTAGCTACGCGAGCGCGAGCAGCGGATCGCCGGCGTTGACGTCATCGCCATCGGCGACGAGGACGCGGCGCACCTGGGCGGTCTCCGGCAGGCCCGGCCCGCCGTAGGTCACGCGATGGAACGTCTTCATGACCTCGAGCAGGCAGATCGTGGTGCCGGCGGTGAGCTGGGTGCCTTCGGCGACGAACGGCGGCTTGTCCGGGGCCGACCGGCCGTAGAACCGACCGCTGGTCGGGGCGCGGAACACCAGGCCGAGGGTGGTGGCTTGCACCGCGGCGTCGGGCTCGCCGCGGGGGTCGGCGACGTGCTGGAGCGACGGATCGAGGGCGACCAGCAGATCGCCGTAGCCGACCGCGTGGGTGGCCGGGGGCAGCTGGAGCGCGATGCCGGCTGCCGCGGCGTCTCCGGCCGTGCGAGGCACGACCAGCGCGCTGAGCCGGCCGAGCACCGCGAGCTCGCCGATGGCGGCGCCGGGGCCGACGAGGTCGCCCTCGGCGATCCAGGGCACGAAGATGCCGGGGCTGGGCGCACGCAGCTCGATGATGGGGCGCTCACCGCGCGGGTGGGCGACGAGCACGGTGAGCTCGGGGGCGTGCAGCCGGCCGGCGCGCTTCATCGGCCGCCCCCGACGAGCACGCGCAGGTCGTGCATCGACCAGATCCGCGGGTTCTTGACCCGGCGGTAGCCGGTGTTCTGGTACGCCATCTCGACGAGGGCGGCGAGGTAGCCGCGGAGCTCGCCGAGCTCGACGATCTCGTCGGTGTCGAGCTGGCGAGCGGCGACGAACGGATCCATGTCGCCTTCGATCCGCGCCTCGGTCTCGCGCATACCGGCGGCGATCCTGGCGCGCTCGGCCGGATCGGTCGCCATGATCTGGAAGTCATCGTCGAGCTTGGTGTTGAACGCGGCGATCGCCAGCGTGCGGCCCTCCATCACGCTGAGCCGCGACAGGCTGGTCGACAGCTGGATGACCGGGTCGTACGGCAGGCCGCTCATCGCGTAGTAGCCGGCGCCCGAGGCCTTGCGGAGCAGCACCGTGAACATCGGCGTGGTGTTGGTCGAGTTGGTGTAGATGAGCGAGCTGCCGTAGGCGAGCAGGCCGTGGGCCTCGGCCTGGTGGCCGATGTCGAACCCGCTGATGTCCTGCAGCCAGATCAGCGGCAGGCCGTCGTCGTTGCACGCGCGCGAGAACGCGCTGATCTTGGCGATCCCGGCGCGGTACAGGATGCCGCCGGGGCGCCGCCGCGACGGGTCGTCCGGATCGCCGACCAGGCCCTGGCGGTTGATCACGAAGCCGGCGTAGAGCCCGGCGACGCGGCCGACGCCGCAGATCATCTCCTCGCCGACCTCGGGCATGACCTCCCAGAACAGCGACTGATCGACCAGCCGGGCCAGCACCTGGAACGCGTCGTAGGCCTCGCGGTGATCGGCGGGCAGGAGGCCCGCGAGCTCGCCGGCCGCAAACCGCGGATCGAGCGCCGCGAGCTCGCCGCGGTAGAAGTCGGCGCCCGACGACGGCAGCCGGGTGACGTCGCGCCGGATGCACGCGAGCAAGGTCTCGTCGTCCGGAACCCGGACATCGGCGCACCCCGACTCGTGGACGTGGATCTCGGGTCCGCCGATGTCGAGCGAGGTGATCTTCTGGCTCTTGGCGCCCTTGATCAGCGCCGCGCCGGCGATCACCATGTACGCCTGCTCGGTCATGTACACGCGATCCGAGATGATCGGCATGTAGCCGCCGCCCGCGATGCAGTCACCGAACACGCCGGCGATCTGCGGCACGCCGTGCGCCGAGAGCAGGCTGTTCATCTTGAAGATGTGGCCGGCGCCGCGCGCGCCCGGGAAGCTCTTGCTCTGCTCGGGCAGGAACAGCCCGCTGCAATCGACCAGGTAGATCGTCGGCACGCGCAGCCGGAGCGCCATCTCCTGCGCGCGCTGGATCTTCTCCGGCGTCCGCGGCCACCACGCGCCCGAGGCGACGGTGTTGTCGTTGGCGATCACCATGCACCAGCGGCCCTCGATGCGCGCGAACGCGGTCACGACGCCCGCGCCCGGCGACTTCTGGTCGCCGGGGAACACCTCGCCGTAGTTGACGAACGTGCCGACCTCGAACGTCCGGGTCCCCGGATCGGCGAGCCGGACCAGGCGCTCGCGCGCGGTCAGCTTGCCCTTCTTGTGGACGCGGTCGGCGTAGGTCGGCCCCCAGCCGGCCCAGACCTCGCGCCGCCGCTCCCGCAGCCGCTGTTCGAGCGCGCCCAGCGCCGCGCGCTGCTCGCTCGCGGTGCGCTCGTCGAGGAGCTTGGTGAGCGGGTCACCGATCGGAACCAGCGGGACAAACGCCATCGCCCGGACGCTAGCAGAACCCGGTGGCGCGTGTAGCGGTCGTGCGCCGGCTTGGGTCGCAGGCGCGTTACGAAGCTCAGGCGTCGAGAGGCGGGCACCGTACGCGGCGAGGGTGACTGGATGACACAGCGTTCCGCTCGCGGTGCGGTTGACGTACGTTCGTTGCTCAACACGGGCTACCCGGCCGGTGCATGGACGTATAGTCGCGCCCACGAAAAGGAGGTACTGCCGATGCGTATGCAATTGTTGGTGCTCGTCGTTGGTCTGGTCGGATGTGGCCCCAAGCCGGGCGCCACCGGGCCGGATGTTGCCAAGCCTGCGGTGACGGCTCCCGCGACCCCGCCCGCGCGGCCGACGGTCCCGGCCGAGATCGCGGTCCCCGACGATCACAAGCTCGTGCTGATGGCCCACGCCAAGGGCGTCCAGATCTACGAGTGCGCGGCCGACGCGAGCGGCGCCATGGCGTGGAAGCTCCACGGGCCGCGCGCCGATCTGTTCGACGACGCCGGCACCCAGATCGGCACCCACTTCGGCGGCGCCGACAAGGGCCTGCCGCCGGGGCCGACCTGGGAGTCCAAGGACGGCAGCCGGGTCCACGCCGGCAAGCCCGCCAACGCGCCGCACGAGGGCTCGATCGCGCTGCTCCGGCTCGAGGCGTCCGATACGTCCGGGACCGGCGTGTTCTCGAAGGTGACGTTCGTCCACCGGCTGGATACCACCGGCGGCGTCGCGCCGGCCGGCGGCTGTACCGCGGGGAAGACCACCGAGGTGCCGTACACGGCGAACTACTACTTCTACACGGCCCCGTAACACCCGCCGGTCGTCATATGCCTGCGTCCACGCGGCGCAGGTCGCAAGGTTAAAGCTGGCGATACGGCAGGCTGATCTATCCCCCCGTACGCTCAGGTCGGCGGCCAGCCGGGGATCGAGCGGGTGTCGTAGCGGCCGGTGCGGAACGCCTCGCTGCGCAAGATCGCCAGGTGCATCGGGATGGTCGTCGGCACGCCGGCGACCTCGAACGCCGATAGCGCGGCGATCATCCTGGCGATCGCCGCGTCGCGATCCGGGGCGCGCACGATCAGCTTGGCGATCAGCGAGTCGTAGAACGGCGGCACGACGTAGCCGGCCGTGACGTGGGTGTCGACGCGGATGCCGTCGCCGCTCGGCGGCTGCCACGCCGTGATCGTGCCCGGGGCCGGCGCAAAGCCGTTGGCCGGATCCTCGGCGTTGATCCGGCACTCGATCACGTGGCCGTCGAGGGCGAGATCGCTCTGTTGCCAGGCGAGCGGGCGGCCGGCCGCGACCTCGATCTGCGCGACGACGAGGTCCTTGCCGCTGCGCTCCTCGCTGACCGTGTGCTCGACCTGCAGCCGGCAGTTCATCTCCATGAACCGGAGGACGCCTCCGTCGAGCAGGAGCTCCATCGTGCCGGCGCCGACATAGCCCACGCTGGCCGCGGCCCGTGCAGCGGCGGCGCAGGTGGCAGCGCGCAGGTCACCGCTGATCGCCGGGGACGGGCTCTCCTCGATCAGCTTCTGGTGGTTGCGCTGCACGGTGCAGTCGCGCTCGCCCAGGTGCACGGCGTGGCGGTACTTGTCGGCGAAGATCTGGATCTCGACGTGGCGCCCGCCCTCGACGAGCTTCTCGAGGTAGACGCGATCGCCGCCGAACGCGGCGCGCGCTTCGGCCTGCGCCTCGGCATAGGCGGTGTCGACGTCGGCGGCCGAGCGGGCGATCCGCATGCCGCGGCCACCGCCGCCGTTCTCGGCCTTGAACAGCACGGGGAACCCGACGCTCGCGGCGACCCGCCGGGCGTCGTCGGCCGACGCGAGCACGCCTTCGCTGCCCGGGATGACGTCGAGCCCCGCGGCGCGCATCGCGGCCTTGGCGCGCGTCTTGGACCCCATCAGCGCGGTCACCTGCGGCGGCGGGCCGATGAAGGTCACGCCGTGCTGCGCGCACAGGGTCGCGAGCAGCGGGTTCTCCGACAGGAAGCCCCACCCAGGGTGCAGCGCCGTACAGTGCGACTGCACGGCTGCCTGGACGACGCGCTCGACGTCGAGGTAGCTGTGGGCGGCGCGGCCGGGGCCGAGGGTCACGACCTGCCGGCCGCGCAGGTACGCGGCCTCGCGATCTGCCTCGCTGGCGGCGAACACAGGCGTGATGCCGAGCTTGTCGCAGGCGCGCGCGACACGCACGGCGACCTCGCCCCGGTTGGCGATCAGGATGCGATGAAACAGCGGCGGTGCCACGCGCGGGACGCTAGCACCAATGCCAGGCGGTCCGCTGCTCGTGGCACCTGCCGAGGAGCCCAGGCTCGCATCGCGAAATCAGGCGGTTACGAACCGCCACTGACGCCTGGTTCGCTCGCGGGGAGCGTCCCTACTTCTTCAGGCCGATGAGGCAGGACTCGGCGCTCGAGACCTCGAACTTGCCGGGCGCCTCCATCTCGACCGACGTCACGACGCCGTTGTCGATCGTGAGCACGCCACGGGCGCAGCGGACGCCCATGCCATACTGGGTCAGGTCGAGATCGATGCCGAGCGCCTTGCTGAACGCGGCGGCGCCGTCGGCGAGCATCGTGATCTTGCCGAGCGCCTCGTGCTGCTCCGCCCACGCCTTCATCACCCACGCGTCGTTGACCGAGAGGCAGGCGACGAGGTCGACGCCCGCGGCCTTGAGCTCGGGCAGCTTGGCCACGTAACCGGGCAGGTGCTTCTGCGAGCACGTCGGGGTGAACGCGCCGGGGAGCGTGAACATGACGACCTTCTTGCCGGCAAACAGCACGGACGGGTCGACGTCGGCACCGCCCTCGGCGGTGGCTTGCTTGATGGTGACGGACGGGATCTTCTGGCCTTTGGCGATCATGGCGATCCCTTACCACAGAGCGTCTCCGCCAACCGACAGACGTGCGCAAGCTCGTCGCGATTCGTCCGGAGTGCCGCCAGGGCGATCGCCGCACCCACATCGGTGCAGTGGCCGGTGGCACCCGCGAGGGCCAGGTTCGCCGCGCAGGCCGGGTCGAGGGCAGCCACGCGCGCGCGCACGACCGTATCGAGGCCGACCAGGGCACGCCAGCGGTCGCCGTCGGGGATGAACACCGCCTCGATCGGGACGCCGCCAGCCTCGGCGACCAGGCTCGGGTAGAGCGGCGGCAGGGCCCAGCGGTCGCGACCTTGCGACAGGGTCAGGCGCGGATCGCCCGCGTAGTGCCGGCGCGCGGCGACGATCCCGCCGGAGGCGAGCCGGGACACCAGCGCCGGGAGCTCGGCGGCAAACGCGCGCTGGTAGTCGGCGTGCAGCGGCCGGTACGGCGCGACGACGGTGTGGTCCCACAGCGCGGCGGGGAGCTGCCAGGTCGCGGCCTCGCGCTGCCGCGTGGCTTCGCCGGCACCGATCACGGTCTGAAGGTACGCGACCAGCGCCTCGGGTGACCCCGGCGGCGGGCCGGACGGTGAGCCGCGGCACGCGCTGATCACGAAGAGGATCGCGACGGCGCATGGGGGGGCTGTACGGCGCAGCCACGGGCCGGTGCCGAGCTGGGCGGCGCGACGCATCAGCTGGGCGGCGCCGGCAGCCGGGTGGGCCGGCGCGGGCGGGGTGCATCGACGTCGACGAGCGGCCTCGGGAGCGGCAGATCGCACAGGATCTTGACCGCGAGCGAAGCCGCCGTGGCCCCGAACACCGACGGCACGAACGCCGCCGAGCCCTCGATGCGGTTCCGGTGCTCGCAGTCGTTGCGGCCGTTGTCGCCGCCCGGGCACACGCAGCGGAACGCGCCGTCGTCGTACGACAGCGCCTGCGGCGGGATCGGGGGCTCCTCGGAGAACACGGCCCAGACGCCGACGTGCCGGGTGCAGTCGATCGCGTGCTTCTTGCGCAGCGTCCGGCGCAGATCGCGCGCGAACGGATCGACGCGGGTCTCCGAGAGGTCGCAGGCGCGGACGGCCGTCGGATCGAGCCGCGCCGCGGCGCCCATCGCCGACACGCAGCGCAGCCGGCTCGAGAGGCACGTCGCGATCAGGTGCATCTTCGCCGCCATGTTGTCGATCGCGTCGATCACGACGTCGGGCTCGGGGACGAGCAGGCGCGCCGAGGTGTCGGCGCTGTAGAACTCGGCGCGCGGCTCGATGGTCGCGTCGGGGTTGATGAGGCGCAGCCGCTCCGCCATGACGGCGACCTTGGACTTGCCCAGCGTGCCCTTCTGCGCGTGGAGCTGGCGGTTGACGTTGGTCACGCAGATCCGATCGTAGTCGACCAGGATCACCCGGCCGACGCCGCTGCGCACCAGCGCCTCCGCCGCGAACGAGCCGACGCCGCCGACCCCGAACACGGTGACCGTGGAGCGGGCGAGCCGGGCGAGGCCGGCGTCTCCGAGCAGGCGGGCGGTGCGATCGAACCTGCGATGCGTCACCGCGGGAGTGTTACGGAAGCCGCGGCCAAGTCAACCGCAAAGCCGGGCTCACCCGATCACGATCCGCAAGGTCAGCGTGACGGGACGACCGGACCGCCGGGCGTTGGCCGGCTCGCCGTGCCGACGCTCCGATGAGCCACCGCGCGAGAGCGCAGGTTATACTCCCTGGATGGGCGCAGCTGCTGTCTGGGCCGGATTAGAATGCGCGGAGAAGTTCTTCATGGGGACGGCCGACGTTCAGCAAGCGATGCGCAAGCTTGTCGCAGCGCTTGATGAGCTCGGGATTCCCTACGCGATCGTCGAGGGTATGGCGCTCAACGAATACGGCTATCGGCGCGTCACCGTCGATGTGGGCATCTTGCTGACTCGCGAGAGCTTGCAACGGTTCAAGGACAACTGGCTGGGTCGCGGCTACGTGGAGAAGTTTCCCGGGAGCCGGGGGCTTCGCGACACCGAGCTCGGCGTCACGACCGATGTACTCGTGACCGGTGACTATCCGGGGGACGGACAGCCGAAGCCCGTGCAGTTTCCTGATCCTGCCGAGGTCGCGATTCGCGGGGGTGGACTCGCCCTGATTCCGCTGGCGAAGCTCATCGAGCTGAAGCTGGCGTCGGGGATGACGTCGATCCATCGCGCAAAGGACATCGGCGACGTGGTCGAGCTCATCAAGCACACCCAGACGCCGCGCGAACTCGGCAACAAGGTCGATCCATCGGTACGTACCAGGTACTTCGAGCTCTGGGACGCTCTGCAAACACCTGATCCCATGCCGGAGTGAGGTACGGTGGGAGCTTCGCCATCACAGGGCCACACGCGCAGGTGCCAGGCGCGATCCTCTCAACGTGATCGCCTCGCGCCGGAGCACCGCGCAGGTTCCCCGATGTGAGGCCGGAAGGATGACCGCGGTTCGCCACCGCAGATAAAGATCTCGCATGTCCTTGGGTTGCACAAGACACGCGATGTCTGGCCATGCGTTGTCCGAGGTCCACGTCCACGGCCATTGCCGCACATGAAGCCGAGCTCAGAGGAGCCGCCGGCGCTCGCACCCCGGTAAACAACTTGACTTGAGCAGGGACCGGCAGATCATCACATAGTGGGGAATCATGCGGAAGCGGCGGACACAGCCCCAGCGGCAGATGTGCTCCTCGCCGAAGATACGCGGGTCGGGAACTTCCGGATTCGTCGCTTGCTCGGGGAAGGCGCGATGGGGCAGGTCTACCTCGCGCAGGACACCACGCTCGGGCGCTGCGTCGCGCTGAAGCTCATCAAGCGCTCCGTCGTCCAGACCTACGGTGTCGAGCCGTTCCTCGAGGAGGCGCGCGCGACCGCGAGCTTCAACCATCCGCACATCGTCACGCTGTACGCGGTCGGCGAGCACGCGGGCCGGCCCTACCTCGCGCTCGAGTACCTCGAGGGCGAATCGCTCCGCGCACGGCTTCGAGTGGGCCCGCTGCCGATGTCGGAGGCGTTGCGCTACTGCCGCACCGTGGCCGAGGCGATCGCCGAAGCGCATCGGCGCGGCTTCGTCCACGCCGATCTGAAGCCGGAGAACATCATCCTCCCACGCGACGGCCGCCTGCGGGTCGTCGACTTCGGCCTCGCGAAGCTCGCCGGCAACGCCCTCCATGCCGCCACCGGCACCCCTGCCTACATGGCGCCCGAGCGCTGGCGTGGCGCGCCGCCGACCGGCGCGATCGACGTCTGGGCGCTCGGCGTCACGCTCCACGAGTCGATCACCGGCGATCGCCCGATCCCCGATGTCGCGCTCGTGCAGGTCGCGCGCGCCCAGGAGGCGCTCGACCTCGCGGGCCTGCCGGAGGAGCCATGGGCGCAGATCGTGCGCGACTGCCTCGCGTTCGATCCGGTGGCCCGGCCGAGCGCGGAGGAGCTCGTTCGCCGGTTCACCGCGCAGCTCGAGCGGCCCAGGGCCACGACCTCCAGCGCACGCGCCCGCGCCAACGAGCATGCCCGCACCAACGAGCACGCTATAGCCCCGGCGCACGGCAGGCACCAACCGGCGACCTCCTGGGGCGGCCCGTGGCCCCTGCACCCGGCGACCGGCGCGCTGCTCGAGGCGGCGACCTCCGCGTGCGACGCCGCCGAGTTTCGCCGGGAGGCGGCGCTCTGGCTGGCGCGCAACATCGGCGCGGAGTCCGTGCTGATCGCCCCGCTCGGCGGTGTCGCGCACGATGTCGGGTTGGTCGGGATGAACGCGGCGTGGCTGGACCGCCTGATCGCCGGCTTCGAGCGCTACGCCCTCGACTTCGCGCAGATCGCCGACGGATCGCGGCGTTCGGGTGGCTTCATGCGCGGGAGGGACACCGTGCTCAAGGACTGGATTGCCCGCCACGAGACCGCCGGCTTCGCCGAGGAGCTCGTGTTCCCGTTCGGGTTTGTCAACGGCACCGCCGCGGTGCTGGAGATCCGGCAGGTACAGATCGGCGCGGTGATGGTCGGGCGCGAACGCAGCTCGCGGCGCTTCACGGACGGCGAGTGTGACCTCCTGAACGGCATCCTGCCGATCCTGACGATGGGCGAGGCGATCCACACCTCGGCCCCGGCGGCGCCGATGGCGCCCGCCACGCCGGGCCACCACGGCGAGGCTACCAGTGGGTCAGCTCACTCGAACACCACGGCCTCGAGTATCGCGGACTCGCCAACCAGGACGGCGAGATCGGCCGAGCGCTTGGTTCGGCGGTGAACACGGCGCCGCGAAATACGGCGAGGCGGAAACCCTTTGCGATGCAATCGTTTCTACTCTTCGTCGTCCTCGAGGCCGAACAGCGTCGAGACGCGAAGCCAGCGACCGCCCAGCCCGCGCTGGAACCGACGTACGAGCACGGCACTATACGCAGCTTGCGACGCGCCATGCTCGGCCGAAGGGCTCGCTTTCTCGAGGATGTCGCCGTGGATGATCTCGGCGCGCGCTCTCCCTGGAAGGGCGGCGAGATCGGCTGCGGTTGCGAGCTTGATGCGAGGCGCGACCATCCGGCTACATGATAGCGCAGCGTGTCCCGGTCAGGCAGCCGTCACCACGCCGCGAAGATCCTGCGCGCGTTCGCGGTGGTGAGCGCCGCGATCTCCTGTGGCGTCGTCCCGCGCGCGGTCGCGAGCCCGGCGATCACCTGTGCGACGAACGCGGGCTCCGAGCGGGTGCCGCGATGCGCCGCGGGCGCCTGGTCCGGCGCGTCGGTCTCGGCGAGCAGGAGCTCGGCGGGGATCGCGCGTGCGGCGGCGATCGGGCGGCGGGCGTTGGGGTAGGTCACGGGGCCGGCAAACGAGAACGCCAGGCCGAGGTCGCGATACACGGAGGCGAGCTCGGCGCCGCCCGAGTAGCTGTGCAGGACGCCGGTGACCGGGCCTTCCTCGCGCAGGATCCGCGGCGCGGCGTCGTGCGCGCGCAGCACGTGGATGACGAGCGGCTTGTGCGCCTCGCGAGCCGCGCGGATGTGCGCGCGGAAGATCTGCTCCTGCAGCGCGTGCGCGCCGGTGCCCCCGTCGAGCCCGCACTCGCCGATCGCGGTGGCCTCGCGCGCGCCCTCGGCCAGCCGCGCGGTCAGATCGCCGGCCAGCTCGTCGGGCAAGAGCTCCGGCACGATCTGCGGGTGAATCCCGAGCGCGAACCGTACCCCGGCGGCGGCATGGCGATGTGCGAGTAAGCGCACAGCGTCCCAGGTGCGCGGCCGGATCGCGGGGATCAACAGGCCGACCACGCCGGCGGCGGTGGCCCGCGCGACCACGGCATCGCGGTCGGCGTCGAACGCGGCGACGTCGAGGTGGCAATGCGTGTCGATCATCTCGCACGCGGGGGATCCGGCAACCGGCGGCATGCGTTCTGCTTCGGGCGTGGATCGTAGCGTAGGATCAGCGGGGTGAGATTCCTGCGGCGCTGGCATGCCTGGCTCCTGACCAGCGAGGCCATCGTGGCGCGCTGGGTGCGCGCGGCCAACGATGCGCTGTTCGGCGACATGCCGGTGCTCGCGGCCGGCACCGCGCTGTTCGCGATCCTCGCGACGGTCCCGACCCTCGCGGCGGTCGTCGGCGTCTACGGCCTGATCGCCGATCCGCGCGAGATCCACGGCCACCTGAGCGGCCTCGAGAGCGTGCTGCCGCCCGAGGTCGTGGTGTTCGTCGGCGATCAGCTCGAGCGCCAGGCCAGGCGCTCGACCGGCGAGATCGGGTTCGCGGTGGCGACCAGCATCGTCGTCGCGGTCTACTCGGCCCGCGGCGCCGCCCGCGCGCTGATCGACGCCCTGAACCGCGCGTATCGCGTCCGCGAGCGCCGCCACGTGGTCCACAAGATCCTGATCTCGCTGGCCATGGCGTCGGTCACGCTGCTCGGGCTGATGGTCATGTTCGGCATCGTCGTCGCGCTGCCCGGCATCCTCGCGCTGTTCCACCTGGGCGGCATCGGCCTGGTCAGCTGGCTGCGCTGGCCGATCTTGATGGCGGTGCTCTCCCTGGCGCTCTTGCTGCTGTATCGCTACGGCCCGTCGCCCCGGCCGCTCGGCACCGAGCGCCACCTGTGGCCGGGCGCGCTGATCTCGACGCTGCTCCTGGTGATCGTCTCGTGGGGGCTGTCGCAGTGGGTCGAGCGGGTCAGCCACTACGAGCTGTTCTACGGCGCGTTCGGCAGCGTGGTGGTCGTGCTCTTGTGGTTCTACCTGTCGACGATCTCGCTGGTGTTCGGCGGCTTCATCAACGCCGAGCTCGAGCGCCACGCCGGTGCGCCCGCTCCGGATCGCCCGGCGGATTGATCAAAAAAAACCAGCCCGGGAACCATTTCCCGGGCTGGCCAGCCATCCTCGACGAGCAGGCTCACCACCCGCGGCGCCGAATCGCTCGGGCGAGCTACATGCGCTCGCCGAAGAAGGTCGAGGGCGCGAGCGGAGCAGGCGTCGTGCCGTAGCTCAGCGTGCCGGACCACGTCCCCGTGGCGATCGTATCGATGGTGCGGTCGTTGTTCTTGTCGAACCCCTTGGCGGTGCCCGACAGGCCGAACTGGAGCGCGGTGCCGTCGATCGCGCTGATCTTCGAGTACACGAAGTTGGCGCCGGCCGAGAGGCCCAGGGTGCAGGCGCCCGCGAACGTGCTCGCGCTGCCGATGCCGATCGCGTCGGCGATGGCCGCGCCGACCGCCTGGCAGTCGACCGTGTGCGCGAGCAGATCACCCAGGTTACGCGCCGATGGGTCGAGCTCGGGGATGATCGCCGCGTCGAGGCCGAGCCGCAGGAGCGCGCCGTAGGCCAGCGGGATGTTGTGCGCCGCGATCGTCAGCTGGCCCGTGGCGTCCATCGTGACGGCGACGTTGTTCACGACCACGTTCGACATGTTGTAGTTGGCCAGCGTGTAGTCGGCCTCCTGGTTGCCGAGCTTGAAGTGGGCGCCGGTGACGGTGTGCACCGCCGTGTAGTCGGTGGCGCCGTGGGTCAGCTCGAGGGTCTCGTTCAGGCCGAACTGCTTGGCGATGTCGCCGAAGTCGTGGCCGACCTGGACCATCGTCGAGACGAAGTCGGGCGCGATGGCCAGCAGGCGCTGGTTCAGGTAGCCGGCGACGAAGCTCTCGGCGGTGGTCAACGCCGACTTGATCGTGCCGTTCGGCAGCTGCGCGATGAGCTGGTCGAGGATCCAGCGGGTCGGGTCGTCGCTGCCGTCGGTCGCGGCGATGATCGTGTTGACGACCGTGCCGGCGGTGCCGGGCATGTTCGTGGCGAGGTCGAACGTGCTGTGCACGGCGAACTTGCCGGTGGCGTCGAGCGGCCGCTGGCTACCGCCGCCACCGGTGCCACCGCTGCCATCTCCGTTGCCGTCACCGCCGGGCATGTCGGGGGAGTAGGTGCCGCCGCAGGCAGCGGCGGTGGTACCAAGCGCGAGGGCGAGGGCGAGGGCGAGGCTGTTCGTGGTCTTCATGGTGATTCTCCGGCGAGGATTGCTGCCGAGCCCTAGTGCAGCGCATGTGCCACGGATCGCCGCCGGAAGACCGAAGGACCTCGCACAGTTGGCGCGCCGATGGCTGATCGGCTTGCCAGGGACAGCCGGTTTCTTGGTGCCTCTTGGCCCGACCAGTGGCTGCACGACCTGCCACTGCGCATGCACCCGACGCGCAGGCCTCTGCTCGCAGTGACCGTCGTTCTGTTCCGCCGACCAGTACGGCGTCCGCTGCAACGGGTCGCGCGTATGAGCGACGCCGCGGGCGCTCGCGCGAAGCACAGCGGCTGGCCCCTCCCTTCTGGCTCACCCCACGAGGCAAGGTGCTACAGTACCAGGGTGTTCACCGTCGAGCTCAAGGACGCTGCCGGGCGTATGCCGGTGCACTTCCACATCATGGCGGCAGCCGGGCTCCCGGCATCCGTGGTGAGCGCGCAACTTGAGCTCATGCAGCAGCTCGCGCCGTCCGTGGGCATGCGCTACTACTTCCTCGTTACGACGGATTGGGTGCGCGGTTGGGACATGATCAACGGCGGCCAGGTATTCAACCTGCCGACCGCAACCTTGTTCTCGGCCTACACCGGGAACGACGAGGCGAAGATCCGTGGCGCGGGTCCCGAGTACCTCGCGGAGTTGACCCAGGCATGGCTCGCAGATCTCACGTATCACTGGCAAAGTCGCGACACCTCGGCACCAGGTGAGCGCGATATGCAACACGGTGGAATCCTCGGCTTGGTACGTTCCGCGGCCACGGCTGTTACCGCAAGCCTGTGACGCGGATCTACGCCGAAGCGCCCTTTGTGTGGCAGCTCGCGCTTCATCAGGAGTACTCCGAGGCATGCGAGCGGCTGGAGCCATCGTATTGGCGTTGCCGCTGGTTGCGTTGATCGAGGCGCTCGGCACGGTGCGCCTCCGCACCAACAAACGCAAGGAACTGAACAACAGCTGGCGCGAGGAGGCACGGCAGCTGGCGCGTACCGCGGGTACCGCCTACCAAGATGCTGCCAGGGCGCTCCAGGAGGCGCTCCTCAAGACCGCCGAGATGGCCAGTGACGAACGCAAGAACCTCAACAAGGTGATCGATCGAATCGGTACGTGCGCGACGATCTTGTCGCCGGCCATCGGCCAGTTCGCCGACGCGTACCTCATCGAGGCCAAGGGCCCAACGTCGCTCGATGCGCTGGCCCTCGCTTGCATCCTGGAAGACGCACGAAACCTCGATGCATCCACCGGTCGTGCCCTGCTGGCGTTCGACCGCAAGGCCGTCTCGATACCGATCACCGAAGATCTCAAGAGCGCCGACATCAAGGTGTTTGGTACGCCAGATCAGCTCGCGCCGTGGCTCGCCAGCCGAGGCGTCACGCTGGCGCTTGCATCCACCGACGCGGGTCGCGGGGATCCCGATGGTCGCAGCAGCTGACCGTTAGGCGCTGGCCGCGCGCGTGACGCCGCCGAGCGCCCCAGCTTCGCTGGCGGTCACCACCCGCACTGCTGGCCCTTGTTCTGTTCGGTGAGCCAGCCCTGGAGCGGGGCGAAGTACTCGAGGATCGGCGAGGCGTCCATCTCACGCGTGCCGGTGAGCTCGAACAGCGCGTCCTGCCAGGGCTTGCTCGCGCCGAGCGACAGCATCTTCATGTAGGCCGCCCCCGCGTCCTTGTTGCCGTAGATCGAGCAGTCATAGAGCGGGCCCTTGTACCCGGCCTTCGCGCACAGCGCCTTGTGGAACTGGAACTGGAGCACGTGGGCGAGGAAGTACCGCATGTACGGGACGTTGGCGGCGACGTGGTACTTCGCGCCGGGGTCGAAGTCGGTCTGGGCCCGCGCGATCGGCGGCGCCACGCCCTGGTACTGCTTCTTCAGATCCCACCAGTGCTGGTTGTACTGGTCGGGGGTGACCTCGCCGGAGAACACGTCCCACCGCCACTTGTCGACCATGAGGCCGAACGGCAGGAAGGCGATCTTGGCGAGCGCGACCTGCATCTGCTGGTTGATCGTCGCCTTGTCGTTCTTGATGACCTTGGCGAGCAGGCCCTTCTCCTTCAGGTAGCCCGGCGTCATCGACAGCTGGATCGTGTCGCCGATCGCCTCGTGGAAGCCGTCGTTCGCGCCGCCCTGATAGAGCACCGGAAGCTTGTAGTAGTAGTGGAAGTAATAATCGTGGCCGAGCTCATGGTGGATCGTCCACAGATCCTCCTGGTTCAGGTTGATACACATCTTGATCCGGAGATCGTTGTTGTACTGGACGTCCCACGCGCTGGCGTGACAGACGACGTTCTTGTCGGCGGGCTTGGTGAGCTGCGAGCGCTCCCAGAACGTCGCCGGCAGCGGGTCCATGCCGAGCGACGTGTAGAACGCCTCGCCCATCTGGACCATCTTCTTGGCGTCGTAGTTCTTGGCGAGCACCGGGGTGACGTCGATCGGCGCGACGCCCTTGTAGGGCTCGAGCTCGGGATACAGGTAGTCCCACGACTGCGCCCACATGTTGCCGAGCAGGTGCGAGGGGATGAGGCCGGCCTTGGGCACGACCTTGTCGCCGTACACCTGGTTGAGCTTGCGGCGGGTGTAGCAATGCAGCTGGTCGTAGAGCGGCTTGACCTGGCCCCACAGCTTGTCGGTCTGGGCGGCGAACTCGGCCTCCGGCATGTCGTAGCCGGACTTCCACATCGACGCGACGTTCGCAAAGCCGATGCCACGGGCGCCGGCGTTGGCGAGCTCGACGTACTTCGCGAACAGATCGCGCTCCTTGTGGCCGACGTCGTCGTGCCAGGTCTTCCAGGCGGCGAGCAGCTTGTCGGGCTTGCGATCCTTCTGCAGGAGCTTGGACCAGTACTCGATGTCCTGGCAGACCTCCTTGCCCTTGACGGTCTTGCACACGCCCTTGCCGTACTCGGACTCCATCTTCGCGGCGAGCTCGGCGAGCTGCTTGGCCTGCTTCGGATCGTCGGGCGACGGCTGGGCCTGGAACTTGAGCAGGAGCAGCTGCCGCCGGGTGTCGGCATCGAGCTTGCCGAGGATCGGCTCGAACTTGCGCGCGGTCTTGACGAGCCTCGTGACCTCGACGCTCAGGACCTCGCTCGCCTTCGCCGCGGCCGCCTCGTGCGCGGGGGTCAGGTCGGTCGCGTTGGCCCACGCCGCGAGCGACGCGTCGACGGTCAGCTTGCGCACCGTCGGGTCGAGGTCGGCGACGAACCGCTTCGCCTCGCTGACCAGCGCGTCGTCGGCGTTCGCCGACGGGGGGGCCTTCTCGACCGGTTCGGGAGGAGGCTCCGGTGCGGGCGTGGGCGCGGGTTCGGGCGCGGGTGGCTTGGCGGGGTGACCGCACGCCGCCGCGAGGATCAAGGCAGAAACCAGGGTGATCTTACGCACGGCGGAAACTCTACTCCCGGATCGCGCCCCCCGGTCAAGCAGCCAAGGAGCCACCGCCGTTCCGCTCGAACGCGCCAGTTGGCAACGTTTGTCCGTGCGGCCTGCCCGGCACGCACGATCCCAAGATCCGCAGATCAGGCTTCGGCGCGCTAGGCGACGCGCGCCCGGGGCAGCCGGTCTTGGTCACCGGGTGTGGTGTTGAAGGTGACCTGGAGGATCGCCATCCCGATCAGAGGCAACAAGAAGATCAGGAGAAAGCTCACCCCGGCGGACATCTTCCCGCGGGTCACGTGCTCGACACCCTCGGACCACTTCCACAGCCAGTAGATGCTCGCGATCGGAACGATCAGGAGCCACGCGGTGGGGATGGTTGCGCCTTGCTCGTTCATCTCGTCCTTGGTCGCGACGTACCAGTAGAGGTGATAGATGCCGAGCGTGATGAAGGTCAAGAATAGGACTGCCACTACCGAACGGTTCGTCATGAGAATGCTCCCCGGCCACTTTGCACCCGTGCCGTTCCCTCCACCCTAGCAGCCACGCTGGCCCGGACAAACCGGTCCAGCACGATTAGCTCGCCGGCCCAGGCTGGAGCTCCGCGCGCGCCATGGCCGGGTCGCTCGCGCCGAGATCCCCGGCCGGCATGTCCGCGAGGTGACGGAGCCGCCATAGAAGCAGCGGGGCCAGGAGCCCGATGAGGAGGCCCGTCCAGACGGCCGCACGGATCCCGATCAGCGCCGCGAGCCCCCCGGCGATCAGCGCGGCCACCGGCAGGACGCCGGCCGTGCACACATGGACCGCGGCGTTCGCGCGGCCCAGCAGCTCCCGGGGCAGCACGGTCTGCCGCAGCGTCACGGCGAGGATGACGAACGCGACCGAGAAGCCGTCGCCCAGGAGCTGGTGCGCGACCAGAAAGCCGATCCGCAGCGCCGGCGAGGTGGCGTAGGCCGCGATCGGGATGAACAGGGTGCACACCAGCGACAGCGCCGAGGCCACGATCAGCGTGCGCCCGACGCCGAGCACGCGGGCGAGGCCGCGCGCGACGACCGCCCCGGCGAGCGCGCCGACGCCGCCCATCGCGATGATCACGCCGAACGTCGCCTCCGACAGCCCGAGCTCGCGCAGGCAGAACAGCGTATAGAGCGCCACGAAGAAGCCGCCCGCGATCGACCACACCATCAGGGTCAGGACGATCGGCCGCACGAGCGGGTGGCCGAACACGGCGGCGAGGCCGATCCGGAAGTCCTCGCCGGTGCGGACCGACACGGCGGCGTCGAGCTCGTCGGCGCTGGGCAGCGGCGTGTCCGGCCGCTTGCGGGAGACGCGCTCGGCGGCGCGGATCCGCCCGAGCATGAAGGCGGACCACACGTAGCTCGCCGCGTCGATCGCGACGGCGAGCGGGGCCCCGAGCGCCGCGATCAGCACGCCGGCGCTCGCCGGGCCGGTGATCTCGGCGATCGCCGCGGTGGTCTCGAGCTTCGCGTTGCCCTCGGCGAGCCGGCGCCGGCCGATCAGCGCCGGCAGGTACGCGACGTCGGTGATCTCGAACAGCGCGCTCGCCGCGCCGACCCCCGCCCCGACCACGACGACCTGGGTGAGCGACAGCGCGCCGAACAGCCACGCGACGGTGAGCGACGCCACGAGCGCGGCGCGGATCAGATCGGCGGCGATCAAGATCCGGCGCTTGCGGCTGCGATCGATGAACCCGCCCGCGGCGATCGCCAGGATCACCCCCGGGATCAGCTGCATCGCGGCGAGCATGGCGACGCGCAGCGGCGTCTCGTCGAGCGTGGCCACGGCGATGATCGGCAGCGCGGTGCGCGTGATCCGCGAGCCGAACGCGCTGATCGCCTGCGCGGCCCAGAGCCGCAGGAAGTCGGCGTGGCGCCACAGGCCGCGCTCGGCCGGCGCGGGAGGCGACACGGTCGTCCCGGGCGCGGCGTCCGGCGCGGCGGCCTCGGGCCGGGCATCACCTCGCATCGAGCACGATCGGCGCCCCACCGCTCGCCGGACCGCCCGGAAGCTTCGCCCACCCCAGGCTCGCGAGCGCGAGCGCGATCCTCATCCGGCAACGTTATGCGCGGTACCCGCGCCTCGCAACCGGGCCATCACGCTTTGACGATCTCATGGGCTGCCCGGCACCGTCCGTCGGGCCGCCCGGCCGCCGGCTCGCGGCGAGCCCAGGTTCACGGCATGCTGATCGAGCAGTACGCGCGCCATGTGGTCGAGGACCGTCCCGTCGTGCGGTCAGAGCTCGCGCCGGCCGACCGTTTCAGGTCAGGTCAGGTCAGATCCCGGCCAGGCGCCGGTCGGGCTCGGTCAGTCCGGGTCAGAACGGAATGTCGTCGTCGGGACCGCCGCCGCCACCACCAGCGCCGCCGCCGCCACCACCGCCGCCGCCGAAGCCGAAGTCCCCGTCGGAGGGCGGAGGCGGTCCGTCATCGCTCCGGCCGCCACGCGCACCGCCGCCCGCGCCATCGCGGCCGCCGCCGAGGAACTGCACGTCGTTCGCGATGATCTCGGTGATGTAGCGCTTGATGCCGTCCTTGTCGTCGTACGTGCGGGTCTGGATCCGCCCCTCGACGAACACCTGGCGGCCCTTCGCCAGGTACTTCGAGCAGACCTCCGCGCGCTTGCCCCACACCACGATCCGGTGCCACTCCGTGCGCTCCTGGCGCTGTCCGTTCTTGTCGTTCCAGCTCTCGCTCGTCGCGAGGCGGAGCTCGCAGACGCCTTGACCACTCGGCGTGTAGCGCATGTCGGGATCGGCGCCGAGGTGCCCTACCAGAATGACTTTGTTGACTCCGCCGGCCATGATGCTTCTTCTTTCCGTTCGCGTTCGCGTTCCGGGATGACTCCATCCCGTGCCTCGATTCCGAGAATGCCTGGCATCCCGTCGATGGTGTGCAGATATCACGCGGCTATGACAACGTCACCGGTGGACGCCGCTGGCATCACCGACTACAACCCCCATGTGTACCAGGGCCTTCGCATCGCCGTCGTGATCCCGGCCTTCAACGAGCGCCGCAAGATCGAAGGCACGGTCGCGACCGTCCCCGACTTCGTCGACCACCTCATCGTCGTCGACGACGCCTCGCTCGACGATACCGCGCGCCAGGCCGAGCGCGCGGCGCTCGGTCGCGACGAGCCGGCCCGGGTCGAGGTGATCCGGCATGCCGCCAACCGCGGGGTCGGCGGAGCGATCACCACCGGGTATCGCCGCGCGATCGCGATCGGCGCCGACGTCGCGGTCGTGATGGCGGGCGACGGCCAGATGGATCCGCGCGATCTGCCGGCGCTGCTCGATCCGATCGCCCGCGGCGACGCCGACTACGTCAAGGGCAACCGCTTCCTGCACCCCGCGATCTGGACGGCGATGCCGGCCTCGCGGATCGTCGGCAACGTCGTGCTGTCGGCGGCGACCCGGGTGACGTCCGGGTACCGCCACGTGTTCGATTCGCAGTGCGGCTACACGGCGATCCACCGCCGCGCGCTCGCGACGATCGAGCTCGCCAAGCTGTTCCCGCGCTACGGCTACCCCAACGATCTGCTGTCGCGGCTGCGCGTGGCGAACATGCGCGTGCTCGACGTGCCGGTCCGGCCGATCTACGGCGCCGAGTGGCGCAGCGGGATAAGCCTCGGGACCGCGCTGCACCCGATCCCGTGGGTGCTGCTGCGCTCGTGGGGGACGCGCGTCGCCGCCCAGGTCCGCCGCCGCGTGCAATCGCGGGCGTCTCGGATCACGTCCGGCACGCTGGGCTCGGCCGGCGGCTGACCGCCCGGGCGGCTTCGTGAAGCTCGGCGTCATCACCACGTCGTATCCACGCTTCCCCGGCGACGCCGCCGGCAACTTCGTCGCCGGTCATGTCGGCGCGCTGCGGGCGCTCGGCCACGAGGTCGAGGTCATCGCCGCCGGCCCGCCGGATCACCCGGCAGGCGACGCGCTGCGCCGGGTCGGTGGCGCGCGGCTGTTCTACCGCGGCGGTGCGCCCGACGCCCTCGAGCGCGCGCCGGTCCGCGCCGGCGCCCTGGCGGCGGTGTTCACCGCGCGGCTGGCGGCGGCGGTGATCGCGCGCGCCCCGCGGTGGGACGCGGTCATCGCGCACTGGCTCGTGCCGTCCGCGATCGCCGCGCTGCCGAGCGGAAAGCCGCTCGTCGCGATCGCCCACGGCGGCGACCTGTTCACGCTGCGCCGGCTCCACCTCCTGCGCCCGGTCCTCGGCGCGTTGCACCGCCGGCAGGCGCACCTGGTCTTCGTGAGCGAAGCGCTCCGGGCGATCGCCCGCACGGCCGCCCCGGCGCTCGGCCCCTGGCTCGAGGCGGCGACCGTTTCGCCGATGGGCGTCGATCTCGCGCGGTTCGCGGCGCTCGCGCGCGCGCCGAGCGACCCGCCGATCGTGCTCGTCGCGGCGCGGCTCGTGCCGATCAAGGGCGTCGACGTCGCGATCGCCGCGATGCCGTACGTCCGGCGCGCCGCCCGGCTCGTGATCGCGGGCGATGGCCCCGAACGCGCCCGCCTCACCGCGGCGCCCGGCGCGCAGGTCTGGCTCGGCGAGGTGACCACCCTGCGGCGCGATGAGCTGCTGCGCACCGCGAGCGTGGTCGTCGTCCCGTCGCGCATCATGCCGAACGGCCGCACCGAGGGCACGCCGGCGATCGCGCTCGAGGCGCTCGCGGCGGGGGTGCCCGTGATCGCCAGCGCGGTCGGTGGGCTGCGCGATCTGCCCGGTGTGCGGCTGGTCCCGCCCGAGGATCCGTGCGCGCTCGGCCACGCGATCGACCAGCTGCTCGCCAGCCCGCCGTCCCCGGCGTCGCTGCGCGCGGCGGTGGCAAGGTTCGACTGGCGCGAAGTCGCACCCCGCCTTGTCCGCGAATGACTCGGCGCGCTGCGTAAACCGCTTCGCACCTTGGTCGGACCATCCGAGCAGCGGACCGTATCTAACTCTCTACAATCATGTGACGATCAGGGAACATCCGGGTGAATGACAATCGAGTCCACAGCGGCACGGTTGCTGCTATCCCAAACCGGCAATGTCCGAGAGCCCGCGGTATGACGTGTCGGTCATCCTGCCGTTCGGTGACGACGAAGAGGCGGTAGGGGTCGCGGTCAAGCACACCGCCGAGCACCTGCGAGGTCTGGGGCTCAGCTTCGAGATCCTCGCGATCGATGAGGACTCCGGCGACAACTCGCACGCGGTCCTCGCGCTCCTGCGCGCCGAGGTGCCCGAGCTCCGGGTCACGCACGCCCCGGGCCGCGGTCGCGGCGTCGATATCGGCGCCGCCCGCGCGCAGGGTACGCTGCTCCTGGTCTCGACGCCCGATGTCGCCAGCGGCGCGCTCGATGGCGCCGGCGATGCGTGTCGCCGCTTGCTCGCCGGCGACGGCGACGCCGAGGTCGCGCTGGCCCGGTTCACGGTCGCGCACCGGATCCGTGCGATGGCGGCGTTTCGCGGGGCGCGCCTCATCGCCGCCGCGATGCACCGCCGGCTGGCCAAACGCCTGCAAATGCGCAACCTCGCCGTGCGCATCGCCGGGCCGACCGGCGTGGTGGCAAAGTCTGCCGTCGGGCGGCTGCGCGCGTTCGCGCGGTTCGGTTGATTCGATCGGCGGGCGAGAAACCCGCGGTCGGTTGATCTGGTTCCCGGGGGACCCGCTGCTATAGTCGAGCTGCGTGTTCGATCCCCTGTTTATTCTGATCGCGATCGCAGCGCTGGGCTTCCTGATCGTGGTCCACGAAGGTGGCCACTACGTCGTGGCGCGCTGGTGCCAGATGCGCATCGAGCGGTTCAGCATCGGCTTTGGTCCCGGCATCCTCAAGAAGACCTCGAAGAAGACCGGGACGACCTTCCAGCTCGCGCCGATTCCGTTCGGCGGCTTCGTCGAGATCCGCGGCATGAACATCGCCGAGGACGTCGATCCCGACGACCGGCACGCCTACCCGAACCGCCCGGCGTGGCAGCGGTTCGTCACGATCTTCGCCGGCCCGGCGACCAACTACGTGTCTGCGATCGTGCTCGCGATGGCGCTCTACACCTGCCACGGCATCGACCAACCGCACTGGTATGGCGTCGGCAAGGTCCTGCCCGACTACGACGCGCAGGGCAAGCTGCAGCCCGGAGATCGCCTCCTCGAGGTCAACCACGTCCCGCTGTTCCTCGACAGCGGGACCGGGCTCGTCGATCGCGTCACCGCCTCCCAGGGCGCTCCGCTCACGCTGAAGATCGAGCGCGGCGGCGCGACGATGGAGGTCACGGTCAAGCCGACGCTCGCCAACGATCGCCGCCCGCTCGAGGAGCTTGCCAGGCGGGTGCCGTTGATGGCGCCCCACGTCGCGATGATCACCAGGAACTGTGCCGATCCGGTGTGGCGGATCGGCATCCAGCCCGAGCCCCAGTACCTGGCCGTCAAGGTCGGCACCGTCGCTGCCGTCCAGCGCGCGTTCACCTATCCGATCCTGCAGACCAAGGCGATCGCGGCGGGGCTGTACGGGATCGTGTTCGGCAACGAGCAGGCCGATCCGGGCGGGCCCAAGCGAATGGTCGAGGAGTTCTACCACGCGTTCAAGGCGGGCCTGGTCCCGGGCATCAAGCTCCTCATGTTGCTCAGCGTGTACCTCGGGCTGTTCAACCTGTTCCCGATCCCGGCGCTCGACGGTGGCCGGCTCGTGTTCCTCGGCTACGAGATGGTCACGCGGCGGCGCGCGAACCCCAAGCTCGAGGCGATGGTCCACATGGCCGGGATCATGGTGCTCGGCGTCGTGATGATCCTGGTGACGCTGCACGACTTCCACGTCCTCTGAGCCTTGCTAAGGTCGGCGCTGTGCTGGCCGGCGACGTCCTCGATCGGATCCCGAGCGAACCGGGAGTGTACCTGTTCAAGGACGCCCGCGGGGGCGTGATCTACGTCGGCAAGGCCAAGAACCTGCGCACGCGGGTGCGCCAGTACTTCCGCGAGGGCGGCGACGAGCGGTTCTTCGTCGCGGCGGGCTTCCTCGGCAAGGCGGTCGCCGACGTCGAGACGATCGTCGTGTCGTCGTCGAAGGAAGCGCTCCTGCTCGAGAACCACCTGATCAAGAAGCACCAGCCGCGGTTCAACGTGAAGCTCCGCGACGACAAGCAGTACCTGGTGCTGCGCCTCGTCGATCCGAAGCCTCCGGGCGACCCGGACGCCGGCACCGCCAGGCGCGACGTGTTCCCCCGCGTCGAGGTCGTCCGCAACATTCACGACGACGGCGCCAACTACTTCGGCCCGTACCACTCGGCGACCTCGGCGCGCGAGACGCTGCGCACGCTCAACCGCCACTTCCAGCTCCGGACCTGCACCGATCACGTGCTCGAGACCCGCGGCCGGCCGTGCCTGCAGTACCAGATCAAGCGGTGCTCGGGGCCGTGCGCGATCGGCAAGGCGCTCCCTCCGCGCGACGCGACCCGCGGAGGGGCTGCTGACCCTGCTCTGCCGGGGCCGAAGGGGCGGGAGAACCCCCTGTCGGGGTCGGGCGCGATCGGCAAGACGCTCGATCCGCGCGACGCGACGCGCGGAGGGGTGAATGACCCGGCGCTGCCGGGTCAGAGGGGGCGGGAAAGCCCCCTCTCGATCGCCGTCACCGCGGCGGCGTACGCCGAGCAGGTCGAGGACGTGAAGATGTTCCTGGCGGGCAAGAACGCCGAGCTCCTGACCCGCCTGCACGGCCGCATGGAGGCGCGCGCCGAGCAGGAGGACTTCGAGATCGCGGCGGTCCTGCGCGACTCGATCGCGGCCGTCGAGCGCACGCTCGCCAAGCAGCACATCGTGCAGGACGACTTCGTCGATCAGGACGTGTGGGGCCTGTTCCGCGAGGCCGACGTCGTCGAGGTCGTCGTCCTGTTCGTGCGCGGCGGCAAGCTGGTCGGCCGGCGCGCGTTCCAGCAGAAGGACCAGGAGCTGCCCGACGCGACGGTGATCGGCGAGCACCTGCAGCAGTACTACGCGACCGGCACGTTCATCCCCGACGAGGTCGTCGTCGGGGTCGAGCTCGACGATGGCGAGGTGCTCGGCGACTGGCTGTCGTCGGCCCGCGGCAAGCGCGTCAAGATGGTCGAGCCCAAGCGCGGCATCCGGGCGCGGCTCGTCGAGCTCGCGGACCGCAACGCGGCGGCGTCGGCCACGTCGCGGCGCAGCAAGGACGCCGACGCGGAGGCCCTGCTCGACAAGGTCGCCAGGCGGCTCTCGCTGCCCCGGCCGCCGAAGCGCATCGAGTGCTTCGACATCGCGCACATCCAGGGCCGCGAGACGGTCGCCGCCATGGTGACCTTCATCGACGGCGTCCCGGCGCGCAGCCTGTACCGCAAGTTCAAGGTGAGGAGCGTCGACAACAACGACTTCGCCGCGATGTACGAGGTGCTGACCCGCCGGTTCAAGCGCGCCGTCGCCGGTGCGAAGGCCGATCCCGGCGATGTGACGCCCTCCGACGACGCGGCGCCCTCCGACGACGCGGCGCCCTCCGGCGACGCCAAGCCGCGCGACGACGCCAGGCCGCCTGGCGACGCGTGGGCGGCGCCCGACCTGCTCGTGATCGACGGCGGCAAGGGCCAGCTCGGCATGGCCGTCGCGGCGCTCACCGACCTCGGCGTCGTGCTCGGCGGCGAGACCGGGATCGAGGTGATCGGCCTCGCCAAGGAGCGCGAGCTCGAGGGCGGCCGCGCGCCCGATCGGATCTACCGCCGCACCGTGAAGGACTCGATCCCGCTGCGCCCGAACTCCCCCGAGCTCTACGTGCTCGCGCGGATCCGCGACGAAGCCCACCGGTTCGCCAACACCTTCCACCGCGATCGCCGGAGCAAGGCCACGCTGCGCAGCGAGCTCGACGCTATCCCCGGCATCGGCGCGACCCGCCGCCAGCGCCTGCTCAAGCACTTCGGCAGCGTCCGCGCGGTTCGGCAAGCCACGCTCGACGAGCTCGCGAGGGCCCCGGGGATGACCCGCAAGGCCGCCCAGCAGATCGCGCAGTACTTCACCGACCGCGCCAGGCTCGAGTCCGAGGGCGGCGCTCCCGGTGATCGCATCGAACAGCCCAACACCGCCGGTACCGGCGAGCCGAACCGCGAAGGCCTCGAAGGTGTCGAAGGTATCGACGAGGCCTGACGGCTCACGCCACGGTGCTACGTGCGCTGCATGGTGGTCACGATGAGCTACGTCGAGCTACGTCGAGCTAGCGATCGCCGGTGTCATGAGCGGCAAGCGTCCCCGCGACCTCGATCCACAGCTCGTTGCGGCGCAGGATCGGCAAGGTCGTCAGCGACTGGAAGCTGGCAAACGTGACGCCGCCACGCGCCGCGCGCCCGGCTTCCTGCAGCTGCTGCAGGAGCATGGCCTGGTGGGCGGCGAGGTTATCGGGGGCGATCGCGCCGCGGTACCGCAGCGCGACGATCTCGCGCGCGGCGACCTTGCGGAGCTCGACGCCTGGGTGCTCGGGGTGCGGAAGCTCCTCGAGGGCGCGCCCGGGAGGCATCGCGAACGAGACGGTGTAGACGCCCTCTTGCATCGTGGCGAGCAGCGGCATCATGCGCTCGATCACCTCGTCGCTCCGGTTCGCGCCGCAGATGTAGGAGGCGAGCCGGCCGTAGCCGTGATCGAGCGCCGGCGCGAGCGCCAGGTCATCGATCTGCGTGCAGGCCTCGACGCACGTGGGGTAACGCCGCAGCTCGAAGTCGCCTGTCCTGGACACCAGATCGAACGCGAGCTCGGGCGTGAACCAGCGCGCGAGCTCGACCTGCCACATGCCGAGCCCGATCGCCGTGAGCCCATCCTCGAGGAGGCGGCGCCGGGTTGCCGCCCGGACGAGCCGCATCCCCGTGGCCACCGGGTGGATCAAGAGGGCCGCCAGCGTGCCGCCTGGATTCGTGATCGACTCGTCCGCGGGCGTGAACATGTGAACTCACGGCAGCAAGCAGCATGCCGCGATCCGGCGCATGAGACCGCGCTCGCGCTCCGTCCCGAGCCCCGCGACCCAGCGAATCCCCGAGGAGCCCGGTTCTGCGATTCGCCCCGCCGCGGCGGGGGATATGGGCGATCTTGCCACGCCGTGGGTCATCCGCGCGCGGAATCTCGCGCGCTGTAGCGATGACGCTCAGCGAGCACGAACGGGCGGATCAGTAGTAGCGGACGATCGGCTGCTGGCTCCACGGCCAGGCGCTGGTCGCCGCCGCCGCCGCCGCCTGCTGCTGCTGGTTGCGCTGCTCCATCACCATCATGAGCATCATCATCTCTTGCGGGTTCATCCCGCCGTTGTTGCTCTGCTGGCCCGCGAGGGACTGGAGCGAGTTGAGGATCCCGGTCAACGCGGTGAGGACCTGATCGCCACCGGCCGAGGTCGTCGTGGTGGTTCCGCCGCTGACCTGGGCGAGGGCAGCGGGGTCGATGGTCTGGAGCTGGGCTTGGTTCGACTTCGGGTTCGACATGGGTGGTGTCCTTTGTCGGATACGTCGACTACGCCTTACAGCAGCCGACGTGCCATGGCGGACGCACCAGCGATCTCGCGCAGATCGACCACAACCCGGGCCGGGAGTGGACGAAAACTGGGTAGACAGGGGAAGTAGACGTCTACCTGGGGATGCAGTTACCCCAGGGCGGTTCCCAGGAGGCTCCCCAGCCCGAACGTGAGGCCGGCCGCGGCCAACCCCAGGACGGCCTGACGCCCTCCGGAGATCCAGACCGGGCGGCCGGTGAACAGGGTGATCGCCGCCCCGATGCCGAACAGCGTGAGGGCAGAGACCGCGATGCTGGCGACGAAGGCCGTGGTGCCGGTGGCGAGCATGTACGGGATCACCGGGAACACCGCGCCGAACGCGAACAGGAGGAACGAGGTGATCGCGGCGACCCGGGCCGAGCCGCCGAGCTCGCCGGGATCGATGCCCAGCTCCTCACGCGCCAGCACGTCGAGCGCCGCGCCGTGATCGTCGAGCAGGCGCGCCGACAGCTGCCGGGCCTCGTCCTTGGGGATGCCCTTGGCCTCGTAGATCAGCTGCAGCTCCTCGCGCTCCTCCTCGGGAGCGGCGGTGAGCTCGTCGCGCTCGACGTGGAGCTCGCGCTCGGCCAGCTCCCGCGACGAGGTCACCGAGACCCACTCGCCCAGCGCCATCGAGCACGCACCGGCGACGAGGCCCGCGAGCCCGGCGACGAGGATCGCGTGCGAGCTGGTCGATGCCCCGGCGACGCCCATCACGAGCGCGAGGTTCGAGCACAGGCCGTCGTTGGCGCCGAGCACCGCGGCGCGCAGCGCGTTGCCGCCGACGTTGCGGTGGCGGCCCTCGACGCGCGCGAGCTCGCTGCCAACGGCGCCCTCGGGGCGCTTGAGCATCGCCTTCAGCACGCGGGCGTGCGACCGCTCCTGCGCCGGCATCCGGGTATGCGCGGTCTCGGACTGCGCCGCGTAGTCGTTGCGCGACACGGCTTCGCTCTGCGCGATGGTCGGCAAGATCATGCGGGGGCCGAGCCGGCGCGCCGTCCACGCCAGCACGCGGGCACGCCAGCTCGGTCGCCGCGGCCCGGGATCGAGGCCGTGCTCGCGCAGCTTGGCCTCCCAGAACCCGGCGTGCTTCTCCTCGACCTGGGCGAGCTCGCGGTAGATCTTCGCGACGGCGGCGTCGGGTTCGCTCGCGGCCATGGCGCGGTACTGCGCCGCGCTGTCGACCTCGTCCTGGCGGTTGCGGCGGAACCGCCGGAGGTCGTCGTCGGCCATGATGGCTTGGTAGCACACCGGCGCGCGTGCGACGCCCGCCCGGCGATCAGCGCCGCCACAGGTTACGCACGCTGTCGGTCCACGCCACGGCGTTCTGGGCGACGGCGCGGAACAGCCGGTACATCGGGCTCTCCATCGGCTCGCCGGCGGGCGCCTGCTGCGGAGTGACGTCCGGCAGCGCGATCTCGATCGCCATCACCCCGGAGCTGATCTCGATGGTGCGGTCCGGTGAGATCTGCGCGAGGAGCCCCGTCATCCCAGCGTTGGTTCCCAGGACCTCGCAGCGGAACCGTTCGATGCCGCGCTCCGCGGCCGCGGCGACCAGCCGGAGGAACAGCAAGCGGCCCAGCCCCTGGTGCTGGACCTCGTCGGTGACGGCGATCGCGGCCTCGGCGGTATGCGGTGGATCGGCCAGCCGGATGAACCGCGCGACCCCCAGGCCGACCGGTGCGGCGCCGGCCTCGCCGTCGTCGCGCACGGCGCCGATCGCGACGTGGCGCTCGTGATCGACCTCGCACAGGTAGCGGAGCTCGTCGTCCGTCAGCTGGGACTTGGGCGCGAGGAACCGGGCGTAGCGCGATGCGGGCGACAGCCGGTCGAAGCCGGCGCGCAGGGTCTCCTTGTCCTCGGGGATGACCAGGCGCAGCCGGACGGGCGTGCCGTCGCGCAGCACCGCACGCTCGAGGTAGTCGAGCGAGAAGAACCGGGGCTCGCCCATGGCTCTCCATGTATCATCACGACACGGCGATGGCTGCGACGATCCGATCGGCGATCCTCGCAACGGGTCACGCGTGCCAGGGTCCGCGTGCGCCCGGGCTCGCCGGCCTCCACGCCAGGCGGCGAGGTATGAGGCGCAGCGACGGCGAGGCATGACGCGCAGCGACGGCGAGGTCAGGCAGCGGCCACGAAGAACCGGCTGTTGTCGACGTGGGGCTCGTTGAACAAGGCGCGCTGATGGACCGCCGCCGAGATGATGGCCGGCGGGATCGGCAGCCGGGCGTGCTCGAGCAGGACGATCGTGCGGCCGGGGCCGATCGCGTCGACCAGGACGCTCGGCGGCGCCCACAGGAAGCCAAACCCCATGATCCGATCGATGTCGCGCGATCGCACGACGACGTCGCCGACCAGGCCGAGCCCGTACGAGACGTAGCCGAGCATGACGCGGCGCAGGAGCTCGGCCTCCTTGCCCGCCGCGGTGCACAGGATCTCCATGGCGCCGCGGTAGCCGTGGTCGCGGCCGGAGCGGATCTGGGCCTTCATGCTCTCGACGAACGCCAGCGGTCGCGGCGCGATCTCCGCGAGCGGGCGGTAGTCGCCGGTCGCCGGGTCGAGCACGAGCTGCCGGGCGCCGGCCCCCTTGCCTTCGAGGCGGAAGAACCCGCCCTTGTCGCGGGTCTTGCGGCCCAGGTGGCCGCGGTCGATGCCGCGCTGCATGTAGCCGGGCAGGCGGAACTGCGGGTGCGCGAAGTCGTGGGTGTTCGCGTACACGTTGTCGACGATCGCCTTGTGGACGTCCCAGCCGACGAGGTCGATCGTCGCGAGCGGCGGCAACGCGCGGCCGGTGTGCGAACCGACGAGCTGATCCATGAACGCGACGCCATGCTCCTCGGCGAGCTGGGCGACCTCGTTCAGCACCTTGAAGCCGACCCGGTTGCCGGCAAACGCCGGCGTGTCGGCGGTCTCGATGACCTCGCGATCGAGGCGCGTCGTCAAGAAGTCGCGGACGATCGCGATGACGGCCAGATCGGTGGTGGCGTGGGGGACGAGCTCGCAGCCGGCGAGCGTGGTCGGCGGGTTGAACAGGTGAACGCCGATGAAGTTGTGCTGGAAGCTCGTGGTGGTCCCCGCGCACAGGCTGCCGATCGAGAGACCCGACGTGCCGGTCGCGACGATCGTATCGGACCTGCGCAGCCGGTCGATCCGCGCGAACAGCGCCCGCTTGGTCGCCGCGTCCTCGGAGACCGCCTCGAAGATGAGGTCGGCCTCCGCGAGCGCTTGCGCGAGATCGGACGCATAGGCGCCGCAGGTGATCAGGTGCGGCGCGAGCTTGCCGGTGACGAGCTTCTGGGCCCGCGCGCGGCCGGCCTCGGCCTTGTGGAGCGTCCTGGCGAGGAACACCGTCGGGATGCCGGCCGCGGCGAACACCGCGCCGGCTGCCGAGCCCATCGTACCGTTCGCGCCGACGACGACGATCTTGCGAATCGATCTCATGAACGAGTCCCCTTTGCGGAAACTGCGCAGCAACATCCATACCGCCGGTTCGCTCGGACGAAAATGCTTGCCTGGCCCGTCGAGTCCGTGCGGCGTTGTCGCAACTCGCGCGCACAGGTGCCTTGGCGCGCACCCGCGCACGTACAATCCCGGCGTGACCAAGCTGGCGCAGCTCGTCGCCCAGATCACGGCGTGTCGGAAATGTGCACGCCTGGTTCGCTGTCGCGAGGCCGCCGCGGCGACGCCGCCCAGGCGGTTCGCAAGCGAGCCCTACTGGGCGCGGCCGGTGCCGGGGTTCGGCGATCCGCGCGCGCGGCTGCTCGTCGTCGGCCTGGCGCCCGCAGCGCACGGCGGGAACCGGACCGGCCGCGTGTTCACCGGTGATCGCTCGGGCGACTGGCTCTACGGTGCGCTCCACCGCGCGGGCTTCGCCAACCAGGCGGCGTCGGTCGGGCGCGGCGATGGCATGGTGCTAGCGGGTGCCTATGTCACGTGCGTGGTCCGCTGCGCGCCGCCCGGTAACAAGCCCACGCCTCGGGAGCGCGACCGGTGTGTGGGCTACCTGGTGCGGGAGCTCGAGCTCCTGACCGGCGTGCGTGCGATCATCGCGCTCGGCGGGTTCGCCTGGGACGGCGTCTTGCTCGCGGCGGCGCAGCTCGGCCATGCCGTGCCCCGGCCCAGGCCGAAGTTCGGCCACGCCGCCGAGGCGCGCATCGGCCCCTGGCAGGTGGTCGCGTCCTACCACGTGAGCCAGCAGAACACGTTCACCGGCCGGCTCACCGAGCCGATGCTCGATCGCGTGTTCACCCGGGCCCGCGCGGCGTGTACGTCGTGACGCGGCGTTACGAGCCCGGCTCCGCTCACGTGCGCAGCTCCTTCCGGATCACCAGCCGGAGCCCCGACCAGATGTCGTCGATCGCGCACACCTTGTTGTCCACGAGGCCAGTCGGTAGCGCGACCTCACGCACCGTATCTTCGGTGATATCGGTCGCCATCCCGGAGGCTCGCTTCGGCCACGCGATCCAGAGCCCGGCGGCCGGTTGCATCCGCGGCCGGCACGTCGCGATGCGCGTCACCAGGTCCGAGCGCTTGGTGACGAACACCACGAAGACGTCGAGCAACCCCTTGCCGGCCAGGTTGCGCTGGATCGTCGTACCGGGGGGCAACACGCCGAGGGCGATCGTGGGCGGTGCACCGATGATCGCGACCTTGTGTGCCGCCTTGATCCCCAGCTTTTGCGGAAGCGGTGTGCCCGAGTAGCCCGTGCTCGCCATGGAAATGATCGTGCCACCACAGGCGTCTACGTTGGGAGGCCAACGGATGCTTCCCATGGAACCGCTGACGTTCGAGAACGCACTCACGATTGACTTTGCGGGGACCTGTGATCTGGCAATCTGGTGCAAGTTGCTCCACGACAAGGGCTGGTCAGGGCCGCGGATCGCGCGCGCGATCGCCAAGAGCGAAGGCTACGTCAACAACCTGATCCGCGTGGTCGAGCGCGCCTCGCCGTCGCTCATGCTGCGGTGGCGCGCCGAGCAGAGCGGCAGCCTCGACCACGTGTGCGCCACCGACTGGCTCGTCGCGGTGTGCCTCCTGCCGCACGAGCGGCAAGACGAGGAGCTCGGCCGCCGGATCGCGACGCGCCCGACCCTGCGCAGCTAGCCCGCCACGGCGGCAACAATGACGCCTCATCCGTCCGCGCTCAGCGTTTCGGGGAGATGATCCGCGAGAGCGCGGCGCGGAGGCGGCGGTGCTGGGCGGGCGTCAGCGGGGGAGCCCGGGTGACGGCCAGGTTCTCCGCGAGGTGCGCCGTGCTCGTCATGCCGACCAGCGCGACGGCGATGCCCGGGGTGGATCGGGTGAACTGAAGCGCCCGCTGGGCATCGGTGTCCATGCCCGGCAGCATCGGCACGATCTCCTCGGGCAGGTCTTGCGCGAGGCGGCCTTGCAGCAAGGAGGCGCTGGCGATGACGGTGATGCCGAGCTCGCGGGCGAGCTCGAGCACGCTGCGGCCGCCGGCCCCACGGTGGGTCAGCGCCTCTTGCATCCCGAAGTTGCAGGGGAGCTGCACGAAGCGAAAGTGGTGGTGGTCGCCGGCGAGCTGGTGCGCGACGGTCGCCAGCTCCGGCAGCGAGAGCGAGCCATCGCGATAGCCGCTCCAGGTCGAGGTCCCGTAGTACCGGATGGCGCCATCGGATACGGCGCGCTCCAGGCGCTCGAACGCGGCGCGCATCCGATCCATGAACGCACGCCGCGCCATGACCTTCAGCTGCACTTCGGGGTTGTGGAGGTAATACACATCGAGGGTCTCGAGGCCCAGGTTGCGGCAGCTTCGGTCGATCTGATCGGCGAGGAAGGCGGGGGCGATGGCATGGTCACCATCCACGACGTCGTCGGGCGCGAGCGTGCCGGGGGTGATCGCCTCGGGGACCAGGTAGCCGCCCTTCGTGCAGACCAGGACCTCGTCACGCCGGCCGTCGCTGTCTTCGATGAAGCGGCGCAGCCCGGCGCCGGCGGCACGCTCGGACCGCTGGCCCCGGTAGTTGAGCGACGTGTCGATCACGTTGATGCCGGCCCGCAGCGCCGCATGGATCGTCTCGGTGTAGGCGGCGTCGGTCTGGTCGTCGGCCGCGCCGCGGTAGGTGCCGATCCCGATCCGCGAGATCAGCGTGCCTTGCTCCAGGGTGTAGCGCATCGCCGCGATGCCCCGGTCGGGATCCGCGACCCGGCGCTCGATCGCCTCGCATGTGGCGTGCCCCGGCAGCGTCGGCCCCACGGTCGCCGGACCAGGGCCGTGATCCGATCCGGCGGCATCCCGGCGATGTGATCGGGCCCGGTGTTCCAGATCGGCGATCTGGCGCTGCAGCTGCCACAGCTCGGCATCGGAGACCGCGACGCCGCGGTGGAGCTTGTTCAAGATCGCTTGTAGGCCGGGATGGCGAGCTCCCTCGGACATGGCGTTCGACATAGGTCCTGACCCCGGGCGCTCAGGCACCCGGACGTGAGAGGTTTACATCCCCGGCGAGCAATGCCATCAGGGCCGCGCTGGAGTGCTCGATCTGCTGCTTCACCATCTCGTCGGGCTTCCTGGGATCATGGGCCCAGCCGTAGCCGGAGGGCGACGCGTCCAGGAGGGCGCGCGAGATCACGGCGCGGACCTTCAGGAAGTGGTCTGCCAGATCGTCCTCCGGGAACTCGGCCAGGACGCCCTCGAGTCGATCGCGTGCGGCCGTGGCGTCCACCGCGGTGAGCACCCGGCGTGCGGTGCGGACTTCTTCCCGGGCCAGCGCCGCCAGCGATCGCGAGCGCTCCGGGCTGGGCGCGCGGCTTCGCTGCAGGGTGTCCACCTCCCGCGCCTCTCGCCGGTAGCGGTCGAGCAGCAGGTGGACGCAGGCGCCGGGAGGCGGCGGCGACGGATCGAGCGCGTCCAGGACGGAGCCGAACCAGTCGACGAACCGCCGGCCCGCCAGGCCGAGTTCGTCCCAGCAGGCGGCGCGGAGCTGCTCGGCCAGGTAATGCGCGCGCGCCAGCGCGTCGCGCCGGCCGGTCATCTTGTCGAGCGGGCCATAGACGCCGGAGAGCTCGGGGGCCCGTTGCTCGGCCAGGGTGCACAGCAGCGCGAGGTGGACATAGACGTGGAAGGCCGCCAGGACGCGATCGGTGTCCCAGTAGTTCGACCTGCTCGGGCTGGGTAGGTTCCACGGCGAACAGACCTGGACTCCGGGCCGCTCGCCGTAGGTCGGCACCAGCAAGGAGTGGCCGTGGCGGAAGTCGTATATTTGCTGATGCAGGGCCTCGTGAAACATGTGTTCGGCCAGCCACCAGGGGCTGGACAGTCGACCACGGCTCAAGAAGAAGGTGCCGCTCAACCTGAACTGGGAGCTCGACGCCCTGGTCGCCCATTCGCCGGCGGGCGCGAACACCGCGATCACGTGCGCGTGGGTGAGCGCGCTGCGGGCGCACCGCGGCAAGAGCTCGCCCAGGAGCCGCACGCCACGCGACAGCATGGCCAGCTCGTCGGCGTCCGGGGTGCACAGCTGGGTCTCACCATAGTTATCGTGGAGCAGGGTCAGGAACGAACGAACGAACACGTCGTCGCGCGCGGGCGCGGCGCGATCTTCGCTCCAGATCCAACCGTGGTAGGGCTCCGGGCCGAGGCGATGGGTAAGGCCAGATCCGAGCGGCCCACACCGGACGGCGAGCTCGCCGGCCGCGGCCCGCAGGATCTCCTCGCACTGCTCGAGAGGTAGGCCATACGGCGCCCCGGTCTCGATCTGCCTCATCGCGTGCTGGACGGCGCAGCGCACCACCGTGTCGCCCAGGGTTCGATACTGCGCGTACGGGCCCACCTGCTCGAGCTCGCCGAGCAGCCGCCCGGCGGCGGGCAAGCGATGCGAGATCTTGTGGAGTCGGCGCTTGTAGCAAATATGCAGCTGTTGATGTATGTAATCCGAGTTACCGAACGGGTGCCGCGCGAGGACCGCGTCGAGTGAATCGATGGCTGATGCATTCTGCATGATTGCCTCCGTAGATCCTCTGTAGCGGCTCCGCGCGGCGAACGAGCGCGCGAGCGCGCGACTCCGCGCAGCAGGCCACGACACGACGAGCCGGGCCACGACAAGCGCTACGCGTCGTGATCGGCAACCGCTACGCGTCGTGATGATGATGGTGGTGGGAGCCTTGAGCCGCGAGCTCGAGCAGGTCGATGTCCTGCTGGAGTTGCCGCAGCTCGTCATCCGTGATCGCCGCCCGCTTGCGGAGCTTGTCCACGATCGGCTGGACACGCCGCTTGACGTCGATCACGTCTCCGATCTCCGAGCTCGCTGGGATGTCTGGCGCGTCTCGCATGGCAGTTCTCCAATCGGCAACAACGGCAATAGCCATCGGGGACCGATGGCGGTGGGCCCAACGGGGCGCTCGCGCTCGCGGTCGTGAACGACGTCGGTTTGCAGCTGACATCGCGCGAGGCGGATTCGTCCCGGCGACAGGCTGGTCGCGCGGAACCGCCCGGTGGTACCGCGAGCGCGAGGCCGGTGTTACGTCTGACCCGTTACATCCACGGCCTCGGCCAGCTTGGAGTCGTGGTCGTGGTGGTGCGAACTTGCCGTCGCGCTCTCGAGCGTATCGATGTGTTGCTGGAGTGCCTTCAAGTCCTCGTCCGTCACCGTCGCCTTCCTCTTGAGCTTGTCCACGACGGTTTGTGCCTTTTGTTTGGTATCGTCGGCCATGGTCATTCTCCTTTTGGTATTTGTTGACAACAACGCGGCGTGCTCGCGTGACGCTTGCGGCCAAGCGACGACGCGGGCGGCAGCGCCCGAGGGAAGATCGTCCCTGACGACGACCTAGGGGCCGGGCCGTTTGCCCGGGGTTCTGCGGCAAGGATCCAGGAGGTGGTCCCCGATGGCCCGGTGCTCAGGCGATCCGAAAACCTCTCAGGGAAATTACCGGACATCAAATTTTTATTGCGCTATTCGCGCGGTTAGCTTTCTTGAATGATGCTCGATATTCCATTTTGTAGCGCTCCTGCACCGAGGGCGCAAGGCGCTGTTTTGAGCGTTGGCTCGAAATGACGGACGATGGATCTCATGGAGCGTACGAGGTGAGTGGGGGGATTTCGGGGGCCGGCGAGCCGCCATCCGGCGTCGATCGCGCGCCACGAGTCGCGATCTGCCGCGAACCCGGCGGCACCAGTGGACATGTGCAATGTCGCGATGTACGTGTGTGCGGTGTTCACGAGAATCGTGATATTCGTCATCGCCGGAATGGTGGGGTTCGTGTGCGGCTGTCGCTCGGCGGCACCATCGACTCCGAGCTCCGCGCCGGCGGTGGAGGAGCTGAGGTTCGATATCGGGGCGGTCGACCGGCACGCGGATCCGTGTGTCGACTTCTATGACTACGCGTGCGGTGGGTGGCGGCGCACGCACCCGATCCCGCCGGACCGGACGCGGTGGTCCCGCTATGCGGAGCTGCAGGCGCAGAACCTCGCGCGCGAACGTGCGCTGGTCGAGGCCGCCGCGCGGGCGGGAGCCTCGCCGGCGGCCCGGCGGGTCGGAATCTACTACGCCGCGTGCCTCGACACCGCCGGGATCGAGGCGCGTGGCCTCGGGCCGATCCGCGAGCTCCTCGCGGAGATCGGGCACGTCGACCACGCCGCGGAGCTGTCGCGGGTGATCGCCGATCTGCATCGCCGGGTGGCGTCGGTGGTGTTCTCGCTCTCGATCGACCAGGATCCGCGCGACGCCCACCGCCGGGTGGCGATGATCGACGTCGGCGAGCTCGGCCTCGACGAGCCGGAGGACTACACGCGTGGCGGCGCCGACGCGGAGGCGATCCGCGACGCGTACCGCGCGCACGTCGAGCGCGTGCTCGGCCTCGTCGGCGACCCCGCGCCGGGGGACGGCGCCCGGCAGGTCATCGCGCTCGAGACGGTGCTCGCGCGGTCGCTCCCCCCCGCCGCCGATCGCCGCGAGGCGATCGCGCGCAGCGCGCCGCTGACCCTCGCGGAGCTCGGCGCGCACGCGGGGGCGCTCGACT
>Ga0308175_100000183_pt1 | contig 49061 bp, 46 predicted proteins | sample PhyCR1_3_FD_203893 | JGI IMG/M metagenome (GOLD analysis project Ga0308175, IMG submission 203893) | Soil microbial communities from UC Gill Tract Community Farm, Albany, California, United States - DLSLS.C.R1 | ecosystem: Environmental > Terrestrial > Soil > Agricultural land | place: USA...
TCGCTCGCCCAACTCGGCGACGCTGGTCATCCGCGGCGATGGCTGGCTCGCAGTCACGGTCGCATCCGAGCACGCGAGCTCGCCGCGACGCGATGCCGGCGCGTGACACGCGCCCAAATTTCACCAGTTCATTATCGATCACGGTCGCTTATGTCAGAAGCCGGCGCGTGACAGCGGACCATGTCCGCCCAGGTTTCGCCGAATTCCCTCAAGATTTCGCGCATTCCACGGTCGAAGCCGGCGCGTGACAGGCGCACGACTTCGTCCACAATCCGGAGTACTTTGTCCTGTAACTCCGAGGGGATCGGCGCCGAAGCCGGCGCGTGACATCCGGACGCGTCCTGCTGCTTCTGGCGTCCTTCACGGCGCACCTCCTGCCGCGCGCGCTCCGCAGCCCGGTAGCCTTCCAGATCACGACGTCTTCGCACCCGTGCCTGCTTCCGACGTCTCGCGAGTCGACATGCTGGCCCACAACTCTTCTGCCGCTCGCCCGTCGTCACTGCGGGCGTGAACTCCTTCCGGCACTCCGTACATCGCGACCGCTTCGCCATTCGCGTGCAGGGTCACCGACCGATGGCGGACGGCAGACTGCTCGACGAGCCACTCCCGGCCGAGGTGGATCACGAAAGCGCCGCGGTGACCGCCACCGGAGCGGCGCACTGGATCACGAAACCGCCGCGAGGTGGATCAGTCCAAAGGCGCCGCTGAAGTGTGAAGAGGCCGAGCAGCGCATCAAGGCGATCTTGGCGCGGCTGGGGCTCGAGCTACATCCCGAAAAGACGAGGCGAGTCGAGCTCTACGACGGAAAGCAGGGCTTCGACTTCCTCGGCTGTCATTTCCGCAAGCGCCTGAGCGGCACGATCTGGGAGCGCGAGTGCAAGCGCTTATACTTCCTGAATCGCCAGCCGTCACAGCGTGCGATGAAGCGGATCCGGCAGCGGGTGCGAGAAGCAACGCTGAAACGGCGATGCCATGCGGATCTCCGCACGGTGATCGCTGAGCTCAACCCGATCCTGCGCGGATGGGGTGCGTACTTCTGCACCGGGAATGCTGCACGCAGCTTCAACCAGATCGACACGTACGTGTATGAGCGGCTGTGCAGCTTGCGCGTCAAGCGCGCAGGGCGCAACCTCAAGCCACGTGTCGCGTCGACGTGGACGCGCGAGTACTTCTGGAACCTCGGACTGTATCGCCTGCGCGGCACCATCAAGTATCCGGAGGCCACCCAGTACCGCAGCTCTGAAAGCCCCCCCGCAAGCCGTGTGCGGGAAATCCGCACGCACGGTTTCCACGGGGGTCGTATGGAAACTCGCCCCAAAGGTGAGGGAAAGTAGATCTACCAATGAATTCACAGGCAAGATTGCCGACACTCCATCGCACAATCTGCTAGATCGTATCAATGTCGTTGACGCTCGCTCCGGCGGCTTGCTTGCGCAGTATGAGAATGTCGGCGGGACGTGGAAGAGAGTCCGTTGAGCCATGAGCGACGTCTACGCATCCGACCAGTCGCTGTTTCACGTCGCGTTGGAGCGTGCCAACACGGAGTACGAGGACGATCGTGCGGGCATCTGGGAGTTGCTGATGGCTATCGATGCGCTCACGCAAGGTTGGCTGCATCCGCTCGGTGTAGGTTTCCAGGTTGTCCACTGCGACCCTGAGCAAGACTTCGAGGAGGTCGGTCGCCCCGCGACGCCGCACCACTTCCTCCGCGAAACCGGCGCCCCGGATGACGTGCGTGTTCGCGAGGCGTTCGCCAACTCCGCGGTTTCAGAATTGCCACTGATTTCTGCCGAGATGGTCCGCCAGTCAATCACTCAGGAACTCGATCAGCCCGTGCTCGCCGGCGCGGTCGCCACATTATCCGAACTGACGTGGACCGCAGTTCGAGCGCTCGCTCCCATCGTCGATCCTATCCGTCTCGAAGTCGGCGGCCGACCGGCGTCATCGACTAGCCGGATCATTGATAGGCAGCGCTGGTACTATGGACCAACAGATGCCCCGGCGGGACCACCCGCACGTCTTCGCGCAGTCAACGACCACTTCCTTACCCGAATCCAGCTGGATGTGTTCTGGGACCTGTGGATCGGAAACCCCGCGGGGCGCATACTTCTCGAAACTGGAGTCGCACGCGTACTTGCGCGTGCGGGCTGGGAGCGCACAGCCTAGAGATCATCGATGCATGCTCACGGCTGCCTTCGCGCCCCGTCGAGTGGGATAGAGTCCGGGTTACTCGACCGGTCCGGTTATCCGACCGATGTTGGAGCTTTTTCGCGGCACCGCTCATCGTGACCGCCCGAATCGCATACACTCTCTGCCATGGAGGTGATGCGATGCTAGGCAGGACGATGTCATGGCACGCCCCGAAGCTGCTGCTGGTGCTTCTCCTCGGCAGCCTGTTCGCGATGCGCTATGGCCATTGGCGGGCTGCGGACGAGCCGCGCGGCCGATGCGGCCCGGCCTACCTGTGTACGGGGCTGTATGCGCTCTGCACCTCTGCACCCTGCGGTCCGCTGAACGACGGAACGTACACGTGTGACTGCGACGTGATGTACGGCGAGCGCATGTCTGGCGTCACGTGCGACCAGGTCCAGCCGGTGCGAGACCGGGACGGCACGACGACGGTCTATTCGCAGTTCTCGCTCGCGCAGGCCCCCACCCACGACGTCATGACCTGCCCCGCAGGCGCGCCCTGGACGTGGTGCCTCGACGTGAAGTGCACGATCGAGCCGGGCAACTCCACGAAGGCAACGTGTAGCTGCACCCCGCCCAAGCACCCGGACATCCCGTGGATCACGCTCGGCGGCAACTGCAACACGAAGACCTGCGCCACCGCGAACTGGTCCGGTGCTTCGAATACCGACTTCCAGTGCGGCGTCGAGTTCCTGCGGGCCCATGGCGATCGGACGCCGGTCACCTCCTGCCCGACCACGAACGCGGCCGGTGAATGCGGCAGGTGAGGCTGCCTTCACTCGAGCACATGCCCAGGTCCGTCGAGAGACGGTCGCCATCGTTCAGGCGAGCGTGAACCGGAGAGGCAGCGCGACCGGACCTCGCACGGTCAGCGTCCGGTTGTACTCGATATCGCGGCGGGCGCAGGCCAGCTCCAGGCCGTGGATCCGCGGGAGCAGGGCCTCGAGGGCGATCTTCGCCTCCATCCGCGCGAGCGCGGCGCCGAGGCAGAAGTGCACCCCATGGCCGAACGTCAGGCTCGGCTGCCCGCGTTCTGGGTCGAAGCGATCCGGATCGGGGTAGTGCTGCTCATCACGGACCGCTGATCCGATGAGGGCCAGCACGAGCGATCCCCGCGGAATGGTCACGCCGGAGAGCTCGACGTCCGAGGTGGTGAGGCGGGGGATGGACTGGCTCGGGCCATCATAGCGAAGCATCTCCTCGATGAACCTCGGGACGAGCTGAGGCGAACAGCGCAGGCGGGCCAGCTCGTCTGGACGCTCCGCCAAGAACAGCAGCATGTTGCCGAGCAAGGCCGTGGTTGTCTCGATCCCGCCGCCGAGGACGGTCACGAGTAGATCGATCATCTCTCGCTCGCTCAGCGGCTGGCCGCCTGCTTCGGCGCGACCCAGCTCGCTCACGAGATCATCCGAAGACGCGCGCCTGCGGACCTCGATCACGTCGATCATGGAGCGATCGAGCTCCGCGATCGTGGCGCGGACGCGGGCCTCGTGCTCGGGGCTCTGCGGTTCGGGAGTCACCGACACGAGGTCGTCGATCCAGCGCTTGTAATGAGCCTCGAGCGCATGATCGAGGCCGAGCAGCTCGCTGATCACGAACGCGGGGAGAGGCCCCGCGAGCGCGGCGATGAAATCCACCTCGCCCTCGAGGCGCCCCGCCAGGCGCTCGCAGAGGGCGCGCGCGCGGGGCTCGATCGCCGCGATCGCCGATGCGCCGAACGCCCGGGTCAGCAGGCCGCGGAGCCTGCCGTGCTCCGGCGCATCCATCGCGAGGATGGAGTTTGCGAGCGGATTATGCCCCACCCACGGCGGCTGCCACGCCGCCTTGAACCCCGCCGACGAGAACCGCTCCGGGCTCCGGAGGATCGAGACGACATCGGCGTACCGGCTCACCGCCCAGATGCCACCTGGCTCCACCTGGCAGACGGGCGAATGCCTGCGCATCTCGACGTAATGCGAATAGGGATCCGCCCGGAAGGCGGGCGCCATGACGTTCACGTGCTGCTCCATATGAGAAGGCCTCCGGCGAGGGCGCATTGCACGCCGCGGGCCTCCGTGCACCGGCCCCATTTCGAGGTCTTGGCATCGACGCGCCGGTCGACCTGACCGACCCGCTCGGTCATCTTTACTGGATGCGCGCCATCGACCTCGACTTTGGGACGCTCCTGGACATCGACGCGCGCGGGGGCGCCATCCGATTCGCCGGGGAGCGCGTGCTCATCCTGGACACCGGCGCGATGGGGCTCCTGCGCAAGCAGCTCGTCGACCTGGCCGGGTGCGCGGCGGCGCGGGCCGTGCTCATGCGCTTCGGCTTCGCGCACGGCGTCCGGATGGCAGAGGCGATGACCTCGCGGCTGCCCTGGGATAACGACGCCGAGCGGCGCGACGCCGGGGGCATCCTCCACATGCTGCAGGGGTTCATGCGCATGGCGCCCGGGAGCCCCTCGCCCCTGTCTTCGCACGGCGCCGTGCTCGAGAGCTCGTTCGAGGCGGAGCAGCACCTCCTGCACCTCGGCCTCGCCGATGAGCCTGTGTGCTGGATGCTGTCCGGCGTCGCGAGCGGCTACATGAGCCGGACCGAGGGCGAGCAGATCTACGTGCGCGAGGACCGCTGCGTGGGCAAGGGCGACCCGTTCTGCAGATTCCGCGGCCAGACGATCTCGGCGTGGGGTGGCTCGATCAAGGACCACGTCCCGCTCTTCCGCGAGGGTGGCCTCGACGCGCCCCTTCACGAGCTGATCGCCTGGCGAACGGCGGTGCAGCCGGGGCCCAACCCCGCGGCTGGAGCCCTCGCCGAAGGCGCCCTCATGCCGTCACGGGCCGAGTCCTTCCCCGCGATCATCGCGGAGAGCCCGATCATGCGGGCCGCGCTGGACCTCGCGAGACGGGTCGCGCCCGTTGATTCGACGGTTCTTCTGATCGGCGAGAGCGGCGCGGGCAAGGAGCTCGTGGCGAGGCTGATCCACGATGAATCGGCGCGGGCAGGGGGGCCCTTTGTCGCCGTGAACTGCGCTGCCATCGCCGAGGCGCTGCTGGAGAGCGAGCTATTCGGGCACGCTCGCGGCTCGTTCACGGGGGCGACGCACGACAGGGCGGGCCTGTTCGAGGCGGCGAGCGGGGGCACGCTGTTCCTCGACGAGGTGGGCGAGATCCCGCCGAGCATGCAGGCGAAGCTGCTCCGCGTGCTGCAGGAGCGGCAGGTGCGGCGCGTCGGCGAGAACAGGAGCCGCCCGGTCGACGCCCGCATCCTCGCGGCGACGAACCGCGATCTCACGGCTGACGCTTCCGCGGGGCGCTTCCGGAAGGATCTTTATTATCGGCTCCGGGTGGTCGAGATCCGGCTTCCGCCGCTGCGCGAGCGCCGCGAGGACATTCTACCGCTCGCGCGGGCTCTGCTCGCGGCGGCCTCCCGGCGGCTCGGCCGGCCGCTGGCGGGCTTCACCCCGCGCGCGATCGAGGCGCTCGAGCGGCACGCGTGGCCGGGCAACGTGCGCGAGCTCGAGAATACCATCGAGCGCGCCGTCGCCCTGGCGCGGGGCGATCGCGCCGACCTCGCAGATTTGCCGGAGGATCTCGGCGGCGTCCCCTCGTCCCTCGCCGCGGCTGCCGAGGGTGTGCGGACGCTGAAGGACATCGAGCGGGAGGCCATCCTCGCGGCGATCGAGCGGAACGGGGGCAACCAGACGAGGGCGGCCCTGGAGCTCGGTATTGGCCCATCGACGCTCTACCGCAAGCTCAAGGGGTATGCAGCGAGGACGCGCGGGACTCGATAGCAATTCTCCCATTGACCAGAATCCTCCTCGCCCCCGCCGGTAACAGCGATATGTAACCCGGCTTCCAACTCCCGGCTTCATGCCCGTCGCCAAACTCGTTCAGCCGTCACGTCGCAAGCCACGGGGCCATGTAGGCTCGGGCCGCCGACCTTTACCTGGACCGATCAACGCGGTGCAAGCGCGCTCGGCCAACGGAGCACGCCATGGACCTCATCGAGATCAACGAGTCAACGCCGCCGAGCTCCGGCAGCGCCGCGGCTATCCCGGATCCGAAGCGCTGGCTCGTCCTCGCGGTCGTCCTGATCGGGATGTTCATGGCGGTCGTCGACGGCTCGATCGTCAACGTCGCCATCCCGGCGATTCGCAGCGATCTGCACGCCTCGTTCGGTGACGTGGAGCTCGTCGTGGCCGCGTACACGCTCGCGTACGGCGCGCTCCTGGTGACCGGCGGGCGGCTCGGCGACATCTACAGCCGCAAGCGGCTGTTCATCCTCGGGCTCGTTGGGTTCACCGCGGCGTCTGCCGCATGTGGGGTCGCGCCGGATATCACCGTGCTGGTCATCGCCCGCGCGGCCCAGGGCGCCACCGGCGCGCTGGTGTTTCCGCAGGTGCTCGCGATCATCCAGGTCAGCTTCAGCGGTGCGGAGCGCGCCCGCGCGCTCGGGGTCATGGGCGCGGTGATCGGCATCGGCGCGATCGCGGGGCAGATCATCGGCGGCAGCCTGATCAGCGCCGATCTGTTCGGGCTGTCGTGGCGCCCGACGTTCCTCATCAACCTCCCCGTCGGCCTGCTCGGCGCGGTGGCCGCGGCGCTCGTGCTCCCGCGCGCGGACGCCCCCACCGGGCCGCGGCCTCGCCTCGACGGGATCGGCGTCGTGTTGTCGAGCGCGGCGCTGCTCTGCGTCGCGCTTCCGCTGCTGAGCGGGCGCGAGGCCGGGTGGCCGGGGTGGATGCTCGCGATGCTCGCCGCCGCCGTGCCGATCACGGCCGGGTTCCTCGCCTACGAGCGCCACCTCGCGGGCCGCGGCGGCACGCCGCTCCTCGATGTCACGCTGTTTCGCGAGCGCGCGCTGCGCGTCGGCCTCGGGATCGCGATCACCGCGTTTGCGGCGACCACCGGCTATCTGTTCATGCTCGCGCTGTACCTGCAGGTCGGCCTCGGCTTTTCGCCGATCGACTCGGGGATCGTCTACTCGCCGTCGGCGATCGGCGTGTTCACGATGTCGCTCGTCGCGCCGCGGCTGGTCCCCGTGCTGGGCCGGCACGTGCTCAGCGTCGGCTACGCGGTGTCGGCCGTCGGCTTCCTCACGGTCGCCACGATCGCGGCCGCGGCGGGCGCGGAGGTCCACGGCTGGGAGCTCGCGCCCGCGCTGTTCGTCGTCGGCTGTGGCTCGGGCCTCGCGGTGACGCCGCTCGTCGGCACGATCCTGTCCGGCGTGAACCCGCGCGACGCCGGCGCGGTGTCCGGCATGGTCGCGACCGCGCTGCAGATCGGCGCGGCGCTGGGGATCGCGCTCCTGCCGATGGTGATGTTCGGGTTCCTCGGCGATCAAGCCCGCGCGCACCCGGCGGACTACGCCTCGGCGTTTGCGCGCACGGTGCCGGTCTGCGCCGGGCTGGTCCTCGTCGCGTGCGCGCTCGTGTGGCGCCTGCCGACGACGCGCACGCAATCGGCGAACGCCCTCATCGAGCGCGCGCCGAGCTGGGCCGCCGCGCTCGGCTACTCGCTCTACCTCGCGAGCGGCGGTCGGGTCGGCGAGGCGATCTTTCGCGACCTCCTGGGCCACACGATCGAGCGCCGCCGGAAGGTCCTGCACGACGCGCCCGACGACCCCGGCGAGTTCATCGCGTACCACTACGCGGAAGGCGCCCGCGATCAAGCGTGGCTCAACTTCCTGGTCCGCGAGGCGCTCGCCGTGGGCGATCGCGAGGTTCCTCACGAAGCGGAGCGCCGGCCGGTGATCGCGCTCCAGATCGACGAGATCCGGCGGCGCCAGGCCCTGGGGCTCATCGACCCGCGGCTCGATCCTGAGCTCGTCAGGCTCGCGATCTTCGCGCTCACCAGCTACCCGCGGATCCTGCGGCAAGTCACCCGGATGACGACCGGCCTTGCGGCCAGCGACGCCGCGTTCGACGCGCGCTGGACCGCGTTCCTGCGCGACATCGGTCACAGGCTCGGGCCCCCGTAGCGCGCCGCGCCGGGCGCGCCGATCAGGCGGCGATCTCGCGGGGTTTGCTCGCCCGCTTGCCGATCGCGTGGATCGAGTCCATCGTGCCCGAGGGTTGTCTGGCTGACGCTACCGGTCAGGCGCTCGCAGGCCAACGTCAAGGTGCATCATGCTCGGCTCGATTCGACAGCAGGTTCCGCAGTGGCTCCGTCGCGCCAGGTCGCAGGCGGTCAACTTCGCATGGGCCAGGCAGTGGCAGGCGGTTCGCGCCGCGGCCACGCCCTGGATGAAGCAGGAGTTCGAGGCCGCGCGAGCCAAGCTTCGCGGTGAGCGCCGCGAGGGCGTTGTCGTCGACCGGGACGCGCTCGACGGCTGGCTGCGCGAGGCCGCGCCCCCCGGCGTGCCGTTCGAGGCGGTCGTGCTGCCCGGCAGCGAGCTGCGCTCGCGGTTCCCCGACGGCCCCACGGAGCGGCGCAGCCATCACCTGCTCGGCAAGCTGCGGATGACCCACCGCGCGATCCCCAGCGAAGCGGTCGTGGTGATCGCCCTCTACAGCGACGTGGCCGCCGACTACTTCGTCGAGAGCATGGGCGCCGACATCGCGACCAGCGTGAACCACGAGTACGGCGAAGCCACCGCGCTGTCCGACGCGCAGGCGAGCGTGCCCGTCGTGCTGAAGGAGTTCGCCACCGCCGCCGGGCTCGGCACGATCGGCAAGAACGCGCTGTTCTTCTCGCATCGCTTCGGCTTCAACTGCAAGCTGAGCGCGATCTTCCTGAACGTGCCGGTGAGCCGTTACGACCCGACGCCCCGGAACACGGACTGGAAGCTCCCCGACTGTTCGACGTGCAACCTGTGCGTCGAGGCCTGCCCGGTCGGCGCGTTCGACAACTACGTCATCACGAAGGTCGAGTCGTGCGACCGCCTCATCGCCAGTGACTATTTCGGCCCGCGCCGCGATCACATGTGCCGGGCGTGCATCACGCGGTGCCCGGTGTCCAACGACGTGCTGAAGATCCGCCGGCGCGAAGGCGCGCCGCAGCGCACGTTCTGGGACAACGAGGCCCAGCTCTCGCTCGTGGCGGACCTGTTCAGCTATCGACCGTCGTTCCTGGTCTGGGTGCTCCAGCGTTTCTATTACGGCGCCGACATGCCCGGACGGGTCACGAACAAGAAGAAGGGCTTCGCCGATGCGCTGTCCTCGTCGATCAGCGTCGCGACCACCGATCGGACCCGCGACGGCTGGCGACTCGCCGCGAAGAAGCCGCCGGGATAACCGACTGCTCCTGATCCCGCCGCTTGGTTGTGCGTCGCTGGCAACTCGAGTCGCCCACGCGGCAACTGCGGCTGCCGTCGCTCGCGGGTGACGCGCGTGATCGCACGCACCACCGACGAAGATTTCGCCTACCGCGGTCGTCATTCGCGGCGCGTCATGTCTACCTCGGGTTTCGGATGGCGCTCGCCGGCGGCTGGCATCGTCGCTGCAAGGTCGTCGGGCATGCCGACACGACAAGATGCGCTCGCGATTCTCGAAGACCGTTTCCCGATGCTCGCAACCGATGAGCTCGCTCGCGTGAGCGGCGGCTATTCGCCGCAGCTGTTCTCGGCGATGCAGCAGGCCGTGAACATGGGCCTCACGATCAACTCGACGACGACCGGCGGTCACGCGCCGAACTCCATGCACTACAAGGGGCGCGCGTTCGATGCGATCGGGACGTCCGGCCAGATGCAGGGCTTCTACAACTGGGCGGCGGCCAACACCCATCCGCACGAGCTCATCCACAGGAACCAGTTCCTCAAGGACGGCCATCCGCACGCGCCGATCGGCGGCCACAACGGCCACGTCCACTTCTCGATCTGATCCCACACACGACGCAAGGAACGACCCATGACAACTCTCGAAGTCCTCACCCCCGCGGAGCTCGCCGTGATCAGCGGCGGAGCGCAAAACCCCCAGGCCCAGGCGGTCTGCAACCGGCAGCAGTTCGACTGGATGGCGGCCCACATGGTGCCGGACACGGGCCTCAAGCCCGGCGTCCAGCGCCACGTCGTCGCGCACGACGCCCAGGTCTGTGGCTTCCCCCTGCCTCGCTAGCTCGCTCGCGAAGCGACGCGTAATGCGCCGTTATCGGCCGTAATGGTCGGCGGCCAGGGAGCCGGCGTAAGATTGCCGGGCGAGATGACGGGCAAGATGTCGATCGAACAGCACCGAGCACGCCTGCGAAACACGTACGAGAGGTGGCTCTACGAGGTATGGGGCAACGGCAACGTCGAGGTCGTCGACGAGGTCCTGGCGGACGGCTTCGTCGATCACCGCCCCATCCCCCGGTTCGGGCCAACCCGGGAAGGCCACAAGCGCCTGGCCGCGGACTGGCACGCGGCGTTTCCGGATCTGAAGCTGGTGATCGAAGACGTGGTCATCAAGGGTGACAGGCTCGTCGGGCGGTACTCGGGGCGCGGCACGCACCGCGGGGTGTTCGCCGGCATCCCCGCGACCGGCGCCGCCGTCAGCTTCACCGAGGTCGATGTCATCCGCTTCGAAGGCGAGCGGATCGCCGAGTGGTGGCACAACGAGGATGGCCAGCCGCTCGCGCAATGCGTCCAGCTCGCCGCTTGCCTGGCCTGAGATCGATCGCGTCGCCGCCGGTCACGGGCTAATGCTCGAAGGCGACGTCGAGGCGCGCGGGCCTGGCGAGCTCGACCTTGATCGATCGATGGGTGACGATCGGTGGTCCGTAGACGAGCTTGCCATCCACGAGGCTGGCGAGCGGCGGGCGCCAGACCGTGACGTCGTAGGTGCCGGCGGGGAGCTCGTCGATCCGGAACCGGCCGGTGTCGTCGGTGATCGCGTAGTACGCCGTGTTTGTGGCGACGACCCAGGCGACGCCGAGCGAGCCATCGTCGGCCTCGATCCGGGTCACGCCGGCCTGCGCCTGGAGCAAGACGCGCCCGGCTTCCTGCAGCTCGAACGACTGGCCGACCGCGCGGTCGCCGCTGGGCGAGCCGGTGGGGGTTGTGACCCGCAGCTTGACCCCGGTCGCGTCGCCGTGAATCGCCAGGCCCGCCGGCAGGGGGCTGACGATCTGGAGCGCCGGGGCGAGGACGCAGCCGCGCTTGGCGATCGTGCCGCCGACGCTGTCGGCGCGCCCGTAGCCGGGGATCGTGCGGCCGATCTCGGCGTGCTCGATGTAGACCAGCACACCGCCGACCGCGCGGTTGGCGCTGACCCGGACGCCCGGGTTGGCGATCGTGCCGCACGTCGTGACCAGCGGCGCTGGGATCGAACCGCGCCACGTCACCGTGCCTTCGATCGCGCCGGTCAACCCGGTGCTCGGGGCTCCAGACGGCGATCGTGGGGGATGCCGGCGGTTCCAGGCCTTCGGGATGGCGGCGTCGGTCACATCGTCGACGTTGCCGTACATGGTGCCCCCGTACGCGGCGCCGCCATAGGGATCGCCGCCATAGGGATCGCCGCCGGGGAGGCTGTGGTGATGGTGCGGCGGAAACGACGAGGCCTGGGGCTCGGTCTCGGTGCTCGTCAAGAAGCGCGCCGACTTCTGCGCGAGGTCACCGTAGCCGTCGTCCTTGTCGGAGCCGGCGGGATACAGGTGCGGCTTGGGCGACGAGCTGCAAGCCGCCAGGACGGCGACCAGCAGGACGACGCGCGCGCTCATTCCGCAAAGCATGCAATGCCGGCTTCGATGATTCAATGGAGGGTTTGGGGCGCCTCGGCCGCGCCGTCGCACCGTCAGGGGAGGTGCGGGAAGGACGGTGCGAAGTACTGATCGAGCTGCTGTGCCGTGGCGGCCAGGATCGCGCGCGCATCGGCGATCGAGATCGAGGTCGCGTACGACACGCGCGGACCGGACCGCGCGAACGCCAGGTTGGCGATGACGTGGACGAGCGGCTTGCCGACGATGCGCTGGATCAAGTAGCTGCCGGTGACGCGCTGCTGGACACGCTGCACCGAGGCGATGAGCTCGGCCGCGTCGGCGTCGCTGGCGAACCGCATGTTGCCGCGCACGAGCCAGCCCTGCTTGACGAGCTCCATGGCCAGCGAGACCCGCTCCGGGGTCGGGACCGACGGGATGCCGAGGCCGAAGTCGTTGCCGGTCAGGTCGACCCGCTTGCCGCCCAGGCCCAGCGTGACGACGAGCGCCGGGCCGCGCGGCTCCCCGGTCTCGGCCTCGATCTTGCGGATGCCGGCCAGCCACGGCAGCAGCTTGGCGGTGGCCAGCGCGGCGTCGGGGCTTCCTCTGGCTGCCCCGGTGAGGGTGCCGAGGTCGGCGGGCTGCGCGAGCAGGAACCAGCCCTGGAACGGCGACAGGAACACGCGCTGATCGCCCGGGAACAGCTTGCTGGTGCGCTTGCCGAGCAGCCCGCCCCTGGCAGCCGACCAGGTGACCGGCGTGGCCGCGCCGAGCAGGCCGCGCAGCTCGGCGCGGGTGAGGGTGGTGCGCGCGACGAGCGTGGTCGCGGTCGCATCGCGCGGCCGGGGCGACGAGATCACCAGGGTCTCGAGCTTGTCGGTGATGCCCGCGGCGCGCGCGCCGAACAGGAGCTGGTAGTCGGGCAACGGGCGGAGCAGCCGCTCGGTCGGCGCCGCCCACTCGGTGCCACGCAGCCGATCGAAGCGGATCAGCGCCGTGACGACGTGCCCCTCGGGGAAATATGCGAGCAGGTTGGCCGCGGTCCCGGCGGTGGTCGGCTCGCCCTCGACTGCGGGTTCGTTGGTCGCACCCGGTACGGCGGACCCTGCGGCGAGCGCCGCGGCGAGCGCCGCGGTGTCCAGGGGAGGCCCTTCGGCCGATCCGGATCCCGATCCGGATCCCGCGCCGGACCCCGTGCCTGCACCTGCGCCGGATCCCGCGCCCGTGCCCGAACTCGCGCTGGCGCCGGATCCCGTGCCCGATCCGGCTCCCGAGCCGAGCGCGACCTGGGCGGAATCGCCGGCATCCGCGGGCGCGCCGGGTGAGGCGGCGCTGCCGGCGGCTGCGCTGGCGACCTGCCCCGCGTTGCCGCCGGCATCGGAGGCGGCGCCGGCCGCGCCGGCATCCTCGCGACCGGGAGCCTCCGCGGCGGTGCTGGCGACGGTCAGCGTGTCCTGGGCGTCCGGCGGCGTGGCGTCGTCGGGAACGCCACCGTCGGGCGAGGCGACTTCCGCGTCGAGTCCGGCGTCGATCGGCGCATCGGGTCGCGCATCGATCGGCGCATCGGGTCGCGCATCGATCGGCGCATCGGGTCGCGCATCGGGTCGCGCGTCGATCGGGGCATCGGGCCGCGCATCCGGCGCCGCGTCGCTCCCGGCGTCGATCATGCCCCAGCCGGGCTGGTCCGGCAGCGGGTGGGCCGGATCCGGAGCCTCTGGCTCGTGACCGGTGAGCCCCTGGTCCGGCGGTTTCGCCACCTCGGCCGGTAGCGCCTCGGGCCTGGGGGGAGGAGGTGCGACCTCGATGTCGACGAGCTCGGGGTCGAGGACCTGCGCCGGCCCGATCGTCCAGGCGAGGATCGCGGCCACCGCATGCAGCGCCAGCGACAGTCCCAGCGGACGGCGGAGCGACGGCCTTTGGATCACGAGAGGTTGCACGATTCTCGACGGGAGACCTCCACCCGAGTAGCATCCCCCTATGGCCGAGTCCAGCGAGCGGGCACTCACGCCCGACGAGGCCACGGGCGTCACGACGGCGGGCCACCACGCGCCGGTCTGCGACGTGGGCGCCCGCACCGCAGCCCCGCCGGGGGCGATCTTGCTCGCTCGCAGCCCTGAGGACCCATGAAGCTGACCAAGGATCAGGTTGCCACGGTGGTTACCGAGGCGTCGCAGAAGATGTCCGATCCGAACTACTCGGCCGTGCTGGTCGGTGGCTTCGTGCAGAATCAAACCCCGGTCGCGCAGTTCATCAGTGCGCACGAGCGGGAGCTCGGCGGCGCCGAGGCGATCGTCAACGTGATCTTTCATTGCGCGCTCGTCGCCCAGTGCTTCCAGCGCAACGGCGGCCGCGTTCGCACCTTGTCGTACGAGGACCTCGATGCCGCCGCCCGGGGCGAGCCGCTGGTGCGCCTCGAGCAGGCCCAGCTACCGCTTCACGAGTTCATCAAGGCCAACGTCGAGAACGAGGAAGCTCAGAAGCTGGTCGCGATGATCGCCCTGGCGCTCGACGGCATGAGCTAGCACCTGGTCGCAGTGGATGTGGTGGGCGCCCGAGGTACCACCTGCGCCGCTCGCGGTCGGGTGGCGAAGCGCCAGAAGTCGCCGTCGCGATGTGATAAGCCTCAGGAATGGCGAACCCGACCGCGACGTTCGAGACCTCCCTCGGCTCGTTTACCGCCGAGATCTATCAGGACAAGATGCCGATCACCGCCGGCAACTTCGTGAAGCTTGCCAAGAGCGGCTTCTACGACGGCCTGCACTTTCATCGCGTCATCAAGGACTTCATGGTCCAGTTCGGCTGCGAGTTCTCGAAGGATCCGAACAGCCCACGCTGCGGCACCGGCGATTCGCCGTTCGGCAAGATCCAGGACGAGCACCCCGACGCGCACAAGCTGTCGAACCAGCCGGGCACGCTGTCGATGGCCAACACCGGTCGGCCCAACTCGGGCGGGGCCCAGTTCTTCATCAACACGGTCGACAACTCTCGCCTCGACTGGTTCACGCCGGGCCAGTCGAAGCACCCGGTATTCGGCAAGGTCACCTCGGGGATGGATATCGTCAAGAAGATCGAGACCGCGCCCACCGGAGCGGGGGATCGCCCGAAGACGCCCATCAAGATGATCAAGGTGACGGTCAACGAGTAGACCGGCCGGTCGCAACCGATCGGCGACGCCCCGGCCTGGGCAGGCTACGCTTGGCCCATGCGGCCGAGCTTGCGTAGCTCCTCGAGCTGGTCGCGCAGGTGCATCTCCTCGAGCTGGCTGCGCATGCCGGGCCGAGCCTCCACGTAGGCTGCCCATGCGCCGCTCATGTAAGCATCGACATCAAGTCCATGCTGAATGCACAAGATCGCCGCCTGCGTGAGAAGCTGGCTGACTTCTAAATACCAAGGATGCTGCGCAGTTTCCACCTCGCTAGCAGGTGGGCTCTCCGCGGGCGTGTTGTTGTGATTTTGCACGATGGACTCCTGTCTGTACCCGACATGGAAGAAAGCATCGATCGTGCCGCCCGCAACCCTCGAGATCGGTAGGACCGTGCGGGTCGGCCCGCGGGCGGAACGCTGCGTCAACGCGCGGGCGCAGGGGATGCGGAGCATTTCAGCCACGGCAATCACGCCGAGCATCATTTCTCTGAGCATGGTTGGTTGCGCCACGACAACTAGCCGATTTCATGCAAGTCAGACTCGTAGCGGCCAGTTCGTCCCTGGCGATGTTGGCTCGACCGCTCCGATCGGTGGTGGTAGCGTCCCGCCCATGCGTCGTCTGCTGTTGATGATCGTTGCTGCGGCTGCGTGTGGCGGGTCTCCCAAACCAACTCAGCTCGCTCCGCTCCCGGACGATCCCAAGCCGGCGAGCTCGAGCTCGGCTGAGGTCAAGCCGGCGACACCTGACCCCGTGGCGGTCAAGCCGGAGCCCCCGGCGGCCAAGCCGCCGTCTGGACCGCTGCCGCCCGTCGAGATCAGGATTGCCGCGCCGCAGACCACCATCAAGGTCGTCTCGGGCGGCAAGGGCAAGAAGGAGCAGGTTCGCTACACCGCGAAGCCGGGAGGGAAGCAGACGATCGAGTTTGCGATGGACTTCACGGGGAAGCAGGACACCAACGAGCAGATCACCCCGACGATCGTGCTCACCGGCGAGGCCGAGACCACGGCGGTCGACAAGGACGGCACCGCCGAGTACCGGGTGACGATCACCGGCATGGACGCGCGCGCCGTCACCGGCTCGAACATTGCGGTCGACAAGTTCAAGGACGTGCTCGGCACGCTGGCGGGGCTCACGATCAGCGGCAAGCTCGGCAAGACCGGGGCCGCCGGGGATGTCACGCTGCGGATCGAGAAGCCTCGCGAGCACGCGGCCGAGACGCTCGAGCTGATCCGGACCACCCTGCCGGCGCTGCCCATGCTGCCGAGCGAGGCGGTCGGCGTCGGCGCGAAGTGGCAGGCCACGACCTCCGCCAAGCTCGCCGAGCGCCTCGACGTCGCGCAGGTCACCGAATACGAGCTGATCGCTCACAAGGGCCCGACGTGGACGATCAAGGGCACGTCGAAGGTCACCGGCAAGGACCAGGAGATCGAGGGCAGCAAGGTGTCGTCGATCACCGGCAGCGGGCAGAACGAGCTGGTGATCACCGACGGCACGCTGTATCCGAGCTTCAAGTCGTCGCTCGAGACGCAGTTCACGGCCTCGGTGCAGGACAAGTCGCTGCAGTTCCTGCTCAAGGTCGGTGGCTCCGTGACCCCGAAGACGCCGTAGGCCGGCCCAGCCTAGGCCGTGAGCTCGGCGCGCAGCCGGGCGATCCGCTCGCGCATGGCGTGCTGGGCGGCGGCGGGCTCGACGATCCAGGCGTGGCGGCCGAGCCCGAGCACCCAGCCGGTGATCCACTCCAGGCCGTCGCAATCGACGAGCAGCTCGGCCGAGCCGTCGTCCTGCATCGTGACCTCGCCGACCGGCCAGTTCGCACCGATCCGGGTGACCGCGAGCGGATCGAGCTGGACCCGCATGGTGACCGAGTCGGCCGACGGGACGTACAGCCGATCGCGGCGGTAGGCCTCCAGATCGAAGTCGGCGGGCCGCTCGAACGACTCGCCGGTCTTGTGCAGCGCGGCGATCCGGTCGATGCGAAACGTCCGCACGTCGCCACGCTTGTGGCAGAACCCGACGACGTACCACTCACCGGCGTGGTGCACGACGCCGTAGGGGTCGATCGGCCGCCGCTCGGCCTGGGCCCGCGATGCCGCGGAGTAGTCGATCTCGATCCGCTGGTTCCGGCGCGCCGCCGTGACGATCTCGCGCAGGTGGCTGGTGACCGCGGCGTCGGGCTCGGCGACGATCGTGCTGGTGGCCAGGTTCTCGGCCTCGCCGGCGTCGCGGCCGAGCGCGGCCAGGAGCTTGCCCTCCGACGATCGCATCGCCGCGTCGAACGGCGCGATGCCGCTCTCGCGCAGCGAGCGCAGGCCCAGGAGGAGCGCGGCGCCCTCGGCCGGCGTCAGCCGCAGCGGCCGGGTCAGGCGGTGCGCCAGATCGACGAACACGCGGCCCTCGTCGACCGAGACCAGCAGGTACTCGCCCGGATCGCCATCGGGGGGGCCGACCTGCGACAGCAGATCCAGATCGGCGAGCAGCTCGTCGCGCTCGGCGCCCAGCATCTTCGCCAGCTGCTCGACCGGTACGCCCTCGGGGTGCTTGGCGACGTACGGCACGATGTAGAGCAAGCGCCGGAGCTTCTGCGAGACGTCGCGCATCGTGATCCCCTTTGTTATCCTCTCGGCCCGTCGGGGGCTCCCAGGGCCTCACCGGGTGCGGCGGGCTCGACCGTGCTGCCGTGCTCCGCGGGTGCGCCGGGCTCGTCGGGTGCCGGGCCCTGGGCCAGCCCGTCCGGCAGGATCGGCAGGATCGGATAATGCGCCTCGATCGCGTCGAGCTCGTCGTGGATCCGCGCGCGCAGCCGGTCGCCACGCAGGAGGCCGATCGCGCCCTTGGCCGCGAGGATGCGCGTGGCCGCGAACTCGAGGTTGCCGCAGTCGAACGTGATCAGGATGCGCTCGCGATCGGTGCGCTTGACCGCGGTCGGCCCGAAATCCTCGTTGGCGACCTCCGCCGCCGCGGGCAGCAGCGCGAGCTGGACCTCCTCGGGCGGATCGCTGCTGAACGTCCACGGCGAGCGCTGCGCGTAGGCCTTGACATCGAAGTCGGTCGGCCGCTCGAAGTCCGGCGACTTCGGCTTGGGCGCCATCACCGCCTCGTGGATCCGGTCGACGCGGAACATGCGGATCTCGTGGCGCAGGTGGCACCAGCCGACGGCGAGCCACGCGCCCTCGCGGTAGACCAGCGCGTACGGATCGAGATCGCGCTTCGACATCATGCCGGTCGCGGCGGCCTGGTAGGTCAGCGTCACGCGCTTGCGGTGGCGGGTCGCGGCTTCGATCGTCGCGTAGATCTCGGCGAGCTCGGGGCGCACGCCGATCCGCCGCTCCGGAAAATGCACCAGCACGGGCGCCGGGCGCGGAAACTCGGTCGGCGTGTCGGGCAGCTCGGGCAGATCGAACGCGAGCTTCTTCAGCGCCAGATCGACGATCTTGGGGTACGCGCCGCCGGGCATCGCGTGGGCGACCGACGCCGCGAGCACGAGCGCCGAGATCTCGTCGGGCGTGAGCCGGACCTCGGGCATCTTGAACCGCTTCATGTCGATCACGTACCCGCCGTCCTCCAGCGAGTCGTCCTCGTCGGGCGTGATGTAGCGGATCGGCACGCCGAGCTCGAGCAGATCGGCCTTGTCGCGCTCGAACGCGCGCAGCCCGGCCTCGGCGTGGAGCGTCTGGTACGCGGGGAACTGCTCCCGGATGTCGCGATAGGTCACCGGCGCCCGGGCGCGCAGGAGGATCATCACCAGATCGAGCAACCGCTTGCTTCGATCGCCGCGGGTGCCCGCGTCATCGCCGCCCCTGGACGGCGCCCGCTCCGCCCTCGTCGGGCGCGCGTCAGCCTTCCCCTTCTTTGTCGGCACGGGGGCGTTCTAGCGCACGCCCGCGAAAATCGGAAGCAGTAGCGTCACGCCGGGGTGGGAGACGTGTGATCGAGCCATGATCGGCGCGCGATCGGCGCATGATCGGCGCCGGATCAGAAGTAGTAGCGAACGCCCGCGCCCGCGTTGAGCCTGACTCCCGCGCCGGTGCCGGCCATGAACTCGTACTCGAGCACGCCGGCGACCTCGATGAAGGCGTCGAGCGGCACGGTCTTGAAGTCGAACAGGAGGCCGCCGACGGCGCGCAACCCGATCGCGAACGCGTTGCTGTCCCGGCCGCTCGTGTAGTCGATCAGGCGTAGGCCCGGCCCGACGTAGACCGGGAGCACGAAGCTGTCACGGGTCTGCAGGATGTACGGATGGAACACGTAGTCGGCGTGGAGCTGGAAGCCGCCGCCGATGAAGGCCGATCCGATCGCGGCCTGGATCGCCTGGTCATCCTTGATGTAGAGCTTCGCGGTGATCCCGGTCGGCTCACCCAGGATGATGCCGACCCCCAGCGTGCCCTTGTCGGCGCCCCGGCTGCTGTCATCGCCGGTATCGGCGCGTGCAGGGGCGGCGAACGCGATCACGGCGGCCAGGGCAACGAAGCGCATACGACAACCTAGCTCGAGGCTTCGATGCGGCGCAAATCGCGGGGCCGCGACGCGATGTCACTTGCCGGCGAACGCGTCGAACCCGAGCGAGAGCCCGAACAGCTCCGCGCCGCCGAGATCGCGGTAGCTGAGCGCGAGGTACGGGCCGTGGCCCGCGAGGTAGTCACCCCACGCGTGATCGCGGCCGAACCGCACGCCCAGGAGCGCGGTGAGTTCGTCGGCGACACCGTGCGCGTCGGTCGGATACGCCGGGCCGCCGAGCGCCCAGCCGAGGCTGCCGCGGGCGAACATCCGGAGCGGGCCGGCCGGCAGCTCGCCGGCGAGCTCGACGACGGCGTGGCTCGCCGTGTTGCTCCGGATGCCGCCGGCGCCGATGCCGCCGGTCACCATCACGGCCGCGCCGCCCGCGCTGCGCAGCGTCAGCCCGAGCGGGTGCGCATCGGCCTCGTAGATCCCGCCGTGGAGATAGCCGGCGCGCAGATCGACGCCGAGCGCGTAGCCGATGCCGGGGCCGGCGCGTCCGGCGACGAAGCGCACCCGCAGCCCGGCCGTCCGCGCGCTGTCGCTGGGTCCGCCGGTGCGCGGCAGCTCGCCGCGAATATCGAGCTGGCCCGAGACGGCGTTGTCGCCGGTGTCATCGGCGGCCCCGGCGAGCCACGCCCTGGTCTCGGCGGCGTCGAGGGGGCCGCTGTGGCCCGGGTACAGCCGCGTGACGCCGCGGCCCAGCAGCGCCGCGAGCGACCGGTGATCGGCGAGCCGATCGGTCTGGTAGATGTGCTCGCTGGGCGTGCCGGGGCCAACGACGAGGCCGCCCTTCACGAGGTCGCCGGAGAACGCCTCGGTGCCGAGCACGACGGCGATCGAGCCGGGGGTGTGGCCGGGGGCGGGGACGACGTGGAGCTCGGGGAAGCCGCGGTCGGCGAGATCGATCTCGTGGTCGACCGCGACGTCGGGCGTGAACGCCTCGAACGGGAACATGAACACCGGGGCGAGCAGCGCGCCGAGCAGGTTCGTCGCGTGCAGCGGATCGTTTGCGCCGCGCGCCGCGACCTGCACGTCGCCGGCCCCGAGCACGATCGCCGCGCCCTGGGTCTGGAGCCAGCGCGCGCACCCGGCGTGATCGGCGTGCGCGTGGGTGACCACGACGGCCTTGACCTGCGCCAGTGCCACGCCGCGCGCCGCCAGGGCCGCGGCCAGGTCATCCTCGTCGCTGGGGCTGCCAGCGTCGACCAGCACGGCGGCATCGCCCTTGCGGAGCAGGTACACGTTGCTCCACTGAAGCACGATGCGATCGATCGTGATCGGCAACGGCGCCGCCGCGGGGGCTGCGCCCGGCCCGACGCGCTGGAACTGCGGCGTGCACGCCGCCGCCGCGAGGAGCATGACAGCGGCGCGCTTCACAGCGCGCCGGGCGTTACCGCTCGCACCGGCGCGGTAACGTTTGTCGTTATGAGCGTTGCACGCGGGGTCCCAGCTCCGAACATCGCGGGCAGCCTAGGGGCATCGCCAGCGTTCCACAATGGGCCGAATCGCCGATCCTCGGCCCCCGAGCGGCCGCTCGGGAGACCGCGGACCCGATGTGCCGACCTCCCTCGCGTGCCCCCACAAACACCGGAGAGAACGCGAACACGCTGGCTGCGCTACCGCGGGTCTGGCCCACTCGCTCGGGAGACAGCGAACCACCGGCGAGAGAACGACCTCCAGACCCAACACTCAACCCGGCCTGCCCTCGAACCACCACCTGTGGAAGCTACCTCGCTCGGAACCCAGCCCGCGTCGCTCCGCTGCGCGTTGGCGTCGTGCGGAAGGGCCGTTTCAGGGAGGTACTCCCCGCGCGTCACCATATTTCTTTCAAGGGGTGGCAGGCTGCCAGCCACGGGTCTCGCCTGTTGGCCACCGTATCGCGATGACCGGCAGTGCCATCTCCACGATCGGCCGATGCCCGATCCACTCGGCCTGAGCATTTATCTTACGCCGTAGCCCGCGAAATGCAGCGCCAGCGCGAGAAGTTGCCTGAACTGCAAGCGCTGTTCGCGGACGACCCCGAAGCAGCGGACTGGTAACAGCGCTGCTCGACGTCTGGTCGCACCAGTTCGGTGCGATTGCGTGCGCGTGGTCACTCGGTGAGGGTCACGATGCACGCCACGCAGTTGGCGTCTTTGTCGATCAGCTGCCACGGCATGGCCAGCGCGTACCCGCAGCGTGTCACCGGCTGGCACTCGCCCTCGATGGGGTAGACCAGCTTGACCATGTGGACGATGCCACCTGCATCCTGGGCGCGCTGTTCGAGCAGGCTCGCGTCGTGTGACTCCACGAGCTTGCGGATCGCGTTCAGTAGGTCCCATGAGCAGGGCTTCGCGCCGCGTTCCAGGTCACTCGCGCGCTCCCAGCAAGTATTCGCGCCGTAGAACCGCGTCGGCTCTCGCAGCGGAAACGAGCGTCCCTGCCGGGAGTCCTCGCTGACCAGCTCGCAGGGCGCAGGGTGGGCTTGCGTGGTTCCGTACGCCACGCGGACGCGGTCCCCCTGGCCTTCGATCACAACGCCGAGCCGCAGCTTGCCCGCAAGCTCGAACCGGACGGTGTCACGTTCCCGCACCCGCTCGTCATCCTTGCGTTACGACGACGGACGAATCCGAGCCGCGCTCAACGTACGCTGCGCGACGTCGCGAGCGCGCTGGTGACGTACTTCGATCGCCGCCAGATCGAGCCGCTCGGCGTGCGGCACGATCGCTTCGTCCACGACGATCCCAGGGATCGAGGCAAGCATGCGCAGGTGCTGCTTTGCGCTGTCGAGGAACCGCTCGGTCAGCGCGCGCGCGAGCCACGGCTCCACGCGTTGTTCGCCGATCACCGCGCGCGCGATGGCGATGATGCACACGGTCGCTCTCAGAGCATGAAACAGACACTCTGCGATCTCGGCGGGGAGGTCCGGGCTCGCCAGATCGAGGTCGCGGCGCCGCCCGGCCCAGGTGCTCACCTCGGCCTCGTAGCGCGCGATCCCTTGACGCTGCGCGCTCAGCCAGGCGTCCAGCATGGGCTGCGCCTCCGTCAGAAGTCGAGCCTGCGCGGCGCCCAGGCTATCGCCGGTTGCTGCGGCGATGCGCATCGTCGACGGCGGCTCGGCGGTCTCGAACAGCGTCAGGTGCTGTGCGAGGAGATGAATGCTGGCGAGCAGGCACTCGGAGCCGATGAGGGAGTCGAGTCGGTCATCGAGGTCGTCCACGTCGCTGGCCGCGAGCACCGGGCGACCGATGGCGGACGTAATGTACTCGATCAGGTGAAGGACTTGCTGCTCCTCGTTCGTCGCCTGATGGACGTCGACCGCCGCACGGAGCTTGCGCCACAGCGATACCAACCACGGCACCACCCCAGCAAAGGGCGTGGCGTTGATCGGCGCGATCTCTACCGCTGTCACGAGCCAAGCTTGCCGCACCTGGTCGCTGATGCCAACAGCTTGCAGCCGCCGGCAACTCCGTCCCCCATGTGGGGGTGGTTGTGGTGCTCGGCGTCCGGGCGGTGAGCGTCCGTGTCGCGCGTGCCGCCGTCCCGACATTGGGTCAGTGGTGGCGTCCCACGATGGTGTCCTGGTTCGTGCGGCGCGGTCCCCCACGTGGGTGCAGTTGTCCGGCTGTGAACGTTCCCCCACCACCGGCCGCTTGCCGAGCGCGCCATCTCGACGAGGCCGGGTCGTGTGCTTCGCCGGCGATCGTCGTCTCGACGTCGGCGACACGCGACATTGTAGCTGCCCTGGGCAAGTGCGGCGGTCAGATCCGGCCCGCGTCGGCGCCGAGGATCTGGAACGCGGTCAGCTGCTCGCCCGTCACGTTGCCGCCGCAGATCACCGTCGCGACCTGCATCCCGGCGAAGTCGCCGCGGCGCTCGAGCAGCGCGGCCAGGCCGGCCACGCCGGCGGGCTCGGTGACCAGCCCGGCGTGGGCGTGGAGGAGCCGCATCGCCTCGACGAGCGTCGCGTCGCCGACCAGGACGATGTCGTCGACCGTGCCGCGCATGTCGTCGAGCGACGCCGGGATCGGGACCCGGATGGCGATGCCGTCGGCGATCGTCTCGACGCGCGGTTGATCGCCTGCGACGCCCGCCACGCTCGCCTCGCGCCGCCACGCCTGGGCCATCGCCGGCGCGCCGCGGCTGCAGGCGCCGATCACGCGGGTCGGCGGCGACGCGGCCTTGATCCAGCGCGCGACGCCGTTCAAGAGCGCGCCATCGCCGAGCGGCACGACGACCGCGTCGAACGCGTCGCCGCGCGCGAGGAGCTCGACGGCGATCGAGCCGGCGCCCTCGGAGACGTGCGGCTCGTCGCCATCCTCGAGGAAGCGCGCCGCGTGCGCCGAAGCATGCGCCCGCGCCGCCTGCTTGGCCTCCTCGAGGTCATCCCCCGCGATCCGCACATCGGCCCCGAGCGCGCGCATCCGCGCGAGCTTGAGCGGGTTCGCCCCGCGCGCCGCGAACACGACCACCGGCAGGCCGTGCTTCCGGCACGCGTAGGCCACGCCCTGGCCGAAGTTGCCGGCGCTGGCGCACACGATCGCCGGGCGCTCGCCTCGCTCGACGAGCTTGCCGATCGCAAAGTCCGCTCCGCGGCCCTTGAACGAGCGGATCGGGTTGACCGTCTCGACCTTCAAGGTGAGCCGGCAGCCCAGGAGCTCGGCGAGCGGCTCGCACACGAACTGCGGCGTGTGCAGGAACACCGGATCGATGCGCGTGGCCGCCTCCGCGATGCGGCCCAACGACAGCCGGTGGCTCGTGCGGACGGTGTCGACGAGCTCGCCGCGCGCCGCCGCGGGTCGTACGGCGTGGTCGCCGATCGCGCGATCGACGAGCAGCACGCCGTCGAGGTGATCGATCTCGTGCTGCAGGAGCTCGGACAGCTCGGCCGGCAGCCGGTGCCACTGCCTGAGGCGAAACGCTCGATCGCGAAACGCCAGCGAGATCGAGCGGTGCCGGCGCACCCGCACGAGGCGATCCGGAACGCTGAAGCAATCGTCCCAGACCTCGAACATCTCGTCGCTCTTCCACGTGATCTCGGGGTTGATCACGGCGAACGGACCGGCGCCCAGATCGACGACGATGATGCGGCGCGCGAGGCCGATCTGCGGCGCGGCGATCGCGCGGCCGAACCCGAGCTTGGCTCGGGCGCCTGCCAGCGCCGCGGCGATCCGATCGAGGTCGGCGTGATCCACCTGCTCGACGGTGTCGCAGCGGACCCGCAGCCGGGGGTCGCCGAGCACGAGGATCGGAGGGACACGCGGCTCGTCCATGGCCATGGCTAGCATGGGCCGGGGCGGCGATCCGAGTCGATCCGGCCGGCCCGGCCACCTCGAGCGCCGGCTCCTCACCCACGCGCCCTCACCCTGGGGACCGCGTGCGCAAGGTTCCCGAGCGACATCGCGACCGAAGCCGGCCGCTTCTCGGTACGATAAGGGGCATGGTCAGGGTCTTTGGCTGCCTGCTCGTCTGTGCCGTCGTCTGCGCCCTCACGGGGGCCGCGCGCGCCGAGAGCCCGCCGATCGTCAACCGGAACTACGCGATCGACCTGTACGACGGCGTCGCGATCGGCAGCACCGTGATGGTCGCGATGGGCGGCGCGGGCGCCGCGTCGATCAACGGCACCGCCGGGTCGCTGATCAATCCGTCGGCGATCGCGGTCCGCTCCACCACCGATCTCGATTCCTGGGGCTGGGATTATCACCTCGACGCCCTGACCGGAAAGTACTCGTCCGACTACGACAACAACGGCGTCGTCACCGGCGAGAGCAGCGGCGCGTCGCTCATCACGGGCGGTTTCGGGCTCCGCTTCCACGACTGGAGCGCCGCGACCACGGCCGTCATCCAGACGGCGCCCGTGCCCGGAGCGTCGACGACACTCGCCGCGAGCGCCAGCCGCGTGCAGTTCATCCTCGGCAACTACCAGCCCCGGTACTCTCTCGCGATCGGCGCCGGCGTGCAGGTCGCGAGCTTCTCGATCGCCGACGGCAATAACAAGCTGTTCGAGGTCAGCGGGACCGGCCTCGTCTTCGGCGCCACGTGGCTGCCGCACGAGCAGAGCATCCGGATCGGTGCCGCGATCGATCTGCCGATCAGCGGCGGCCAGGTGACCACCACGACCGCCTGCGATCCGATGAGCTGCGACGGCTACATCCTGCCAAACGAGGTCGACGCGCCGGCGCGGGTCGTCGGCGGGGTCGCGTACCGGATCGGCCCGACCGCCTGGAACCAGCAGATCGTCACCCCGTTTCGCGACGAGCGTGCCCTGACCCTCGCGGCCGACCTCGTGGTGACCGGGGCGACCGCGAACGGCTACGGGATCGAGGCGTTCAGCATGCAACAGCTCCAGCGCTCCGGCCGGAGCATCGCCGTCTCGCCGCGCGGGGGCGCCGAGTACGAGTGGCTCCCCGGCCGGCTGCGCCTGCGCGGCGGTTCGTACTGGGAGCCGTCGCGCTTCGATGGGGTCGGCGGCCGCCTCCATGTCACGATCGGCGCCGAGCTCGCCATCTGGGAGTTTCACTTCTTCGGCCCGCGCCGCTTGCGCGTGACGTTCACCGGCGACGAGGCGGCGCGCTATCGCAACATCGGCGCCTCGATCGGCTTCTGGCACTGAACGCTGCTCGAGCGGGCGGGCGGGGGCACAGATCCCGGACCGGGTCCGGAACGAAAAAAGCCGGCAGGTGCCGGCTTCTCTCTGGTTTGTTTATTGGGGTCGCTTCAGGAAGCGCGGGCTAGAGAACGCGGATGTTCTCGGCGCGCGGCCCCTTCGGTCCACGGCCCTCGTTGTAGGAGACTTTCTGGCCCTCGCGGAGCTCCTCGAATCGTACGCCTTCGACGGCGGACATGTGGAAGAACAGGTCGGTCCCCGAACCGTTCTCGATGAAACCGAAACCCTTATCAGTCAGCCGCTTGATCGTACCTTGAGACATTGTCGCCGCTCCTCGTAGCAAAATGATCCAAGACGAGGGGCCGACACGCGGCCGGCCCCAAAAGATCGTCTGGCTCAGGCGCAGTGTGTGCCCCGTGAGGGGGCTCCTGTCGAGCCTTTTCTGCCGAAGTTGTCCAAGATCGTGATCGCAAAGTCGGCCTTGCGGTCGCCGGGGCCGCCTGGGGCCCGCTACGGGCTCTGCGCGGGGGCCGGTGGGGTGGGGGGCGGCGCCGCGGGGGGCTGCTCGTGCTCGCGCAGGCGCTGCTCGAGCTCGCTGACCTTGTGGCGCGCCTCGTCGCGCTCCTTCTCGAGGCTCGCGCGGGCGCCGATCGCGGCATCGCGGTCCTTCTCGGCGGCGGCCTGGGCCGCATGCGCGGCGTCGCGGTCTTTCTCGGCGGCCGCGGCGGTCGTCCGGGCGGCGTCGCGGTCCGCCTCGGCCGCGGTCGCGGTCGCCCGGGCGGCGTCGCGCTCCTTGTCGGCGAGCTCGCGCGCCGTGCGGGCGGCGTCACGGTCCTTCTCGGCGGCGGCCTGGGCCGCGCGGGCCGCGTCCCGTTCGCGCTGCGCCTGCTGCTCGGCGGTGCGGGCGGCGTCGCGCTCGGCGAGCGCCTGATCGCGCGCGTGGTTCGCCTCGTCCTTGTCCTTTTCGGCCTCGGTGTAGCGCTTGAATGCGTCGTCGGCGTCGCCCTTCGCGCGCAGCGCGGCCTGCTCGAACTCGTGGCGCTTCTCCTCGGCGGCTCGCCGCTTCTGCTCGGCGTCGCGCCGCATGGCGTCGGCGTCCTTGCTCTCCTGCTGGGCCTTATCGGCGAGCGCCTCGGCGGCCTCGGCCTCGCGGTTGGCCTGGTCGGCGGCCCGGCCCTTCTCGCTGGCATCGGCGCGCGCCGCCGAGGCGATGGCGCGCAGCTCGGCCTCCTGCTGGGCCCGGCGCGACAGCTGCGCCCACACGAGCACGCCGCCGACCGCGAACAGGAGGATCGAGACCAGCGCGACGGTCGCCGCGCGGTGCCGGCGCGCCCAGCGCGTGAGCCGGCCGGCCCGCGAGTAGCGGTGCGAGAACACCAGATCGCCGGTCAGGTACTGCTTGAGCGCCCGGACGAGCTCGTCGGCGGTGAACCGGTCGCCGGTCGCGGGCGCCATCGCGCGGGCGATGATCCCCGAGAGCTCGGGATCGCGCGGCATCGCCGGGGCCACCGGCTCGCCCGCCTTGAGCCAGTCGAGGAACGCGGTGAGCTGCTTGCCGCGCGCCTCCGGGGCAGCGGTGTGCTGCCACGGAAACGGCGTCCGGCCGGCGACGACCTCGTAGAGCGTGACCCCGAAGCTGTAGACGTCGAAGCTCGGATCGGCCCGCTGGCCCTTGGTCTGCTCGAGCGGTAGGTACGGCGGGGTCCCGGCGCTGATCGTCACGCCCGACATCGCCGGCGCGCCCCCGTCGGCGAGCGTCGGATCGGTTGTCTCGCCCGGCCCTCCGGGCGCATCGAGATCGCACGCGATGCCCCAGTCGATCAGCGTCGCCTCGCCGCGCTTGCCGAGCAGGATGTTGTTCGGCGTGCAGTCGCGGTGGACCACGCGGTGCTCGTGCGCGTACGCGAGGGCCTCGGCGATCGCGACCAGGTTCGACAGGAGCTCGAGCCGCTCGCGCGTGCGCGGCTTGCCATCGCCGGCTTCGGCCGCGGCGAGCTCGTCGAGCCGGTCGCGCAGGGCGATGCCGTCGACCTTCTCGAGCACGCAGAACGGCCAGCCGACCGTCGCCTTGCCGAGCTCGTAGATCGTCACGATCGACGGGTGCTGCAGCCTGGCGAGGATGCGCGCCTCGGCCGTGACCCGGCGCTGGAACATCTCGGCCATCCCGGCGGGCAGGTCGTCGCCCTCCCGCGGCGCCTTCAGGATCACCGTGCGGCCGAGCCGGCGATCCTCGCCCGAGAAGATCTGCGCCATGCCGCCGAGCGCCATCGGATCGGCGGGCCACCGGAACGCGTTCTCGCTGACCAGCCCCTTGGGCAAGTCGAGCGGGATCGGGTCGCCCAGCGCGTCGTCCGCGGCGACCACCGAGCGACACATCGAGCAGCTCGCCAGGTGCTGGCTGATCTTCGGATGCGACGTATCCTTCAGCTCGTCGAGCGATGGATGACGCTCCGGGCTGAGCGCTATCTCCGTCGGATCGGTCTCCATGGCGCGAGCTTATCCCCGGGCCTGTGCCGCCGCCCGCATAAACCCAGCGTGCCTGTCCGTGGGCCCGGCCGCGGGCGCGGGTCAGGGGTGGGCTGGTTCGCGCGTGCCGCGCTTTGCCTGGCCTGGCCTGGCCTGGCCTGGAGGCTTGCTCAGTGATCGTGGTCGCAGTCGGGGCCGTGGACGTGGCCGGCCTCGCCGTGCGCGGCCCCGGTGTCGGGCGACTCGGGCAGCGGCGTGCCGACCTGCGTCAGCTTCTCGACCTCGGTCACCTGGGCCTTGGCGACGAGGAAGGCCAGCACCTTCTCCTGGCGCAGCGAGTAGGTCACGCTGTCGATCCGGCCGTCGCGCTGCCACTCCGCGCGCAGCTTCGCCGGCGCGACGTTGCGCGCCTTCGCCGTGGCCTCGAGGTGCCGGGTCAGCTCGTCGTCGCTGACCGCGAGGCCCTCCTTGTCGGCGATCGCCTCGAGCAACAGCTGGCCGCGCACCTCGTCCGCGCCCGCCGGCCGCATCTTGTCGCGTAGCTCGTCCGACAGCCCGGCGGTGCCGCGCTCGGGCTTCATGCCGAGCATCTGGCGCAGCCGCCCGTACTGCATCTCGACGGCGCGCTCGACGAGCGAGGCCGCCACCGGGATCTGGTTGTTCTTGATCAGCTCGCGCAGCGCACCCTCGCGCGCCTCGCGATCGATCACATCGCGCTCGCGGTCCTCGAGCTCCTTGCGCAAGGCGGCGCGCAGCCCGTCGAGCGTGTCCGCCTTGCCGGTGTCCTTGGCGAACTCGTCGTCGAGCGCCGGGACCTCCTTGGCGCGGACCTCGAGGATCGTCATGGTCAGGTCGGCCTTGCGGCCGCGCAGCGATTCGTCTTTGTAGTCGTCCGGGACGGTGAGCTCGAGCTTCTTGTCCTTGGTGTCGAGCGGCACGCCGAGCAGCGCCGCCCGCATGCCCGGCAGCGGCTCGCGCTCGTTGTCATCGAGATCGACCGCGAACTGCGGCTGGTTGATCTGGTGCTCGCCGATCGTGCCGGTCACGCTCAGGCCGACGATGTCGCCGGCGGCCGTGACGTCGCGGCCCTCGATCGGCCGCAGCTCGGTGTGCTCGCGGCGCAGCTGCGCCAGCGCCTCGTCGACCGCGGTCTCGGCGACGTCGAGCTTGCGGCGCTCGATCGCCAGGCCCGTGTAGTCGTGCGGCACGATGTCGCCGCGGATCTCGATGATCGCGGCGAACGTGAACGGCTGGCCCTTCTTGATCGGCGCGGCCTCCTGGACCCGAGGCTCGGCGACCGCCGCGAGGTTGTGCTCCTCGGACGCCCGGAAGAACGACTCGCGCACCAGCTGCGAAGCGACCTCGGCGTTGATCCTGGGGCCGTAGACCTGCTCGAGCACCGGGCGCGGCACCTTGCCCTTGCGAAACCCCTTGAGCGCGGCCCCCTTGCCGAGCTCGCGGTACGCGTCGCCGAGCTTTTGGCTCACCGTCTCCCACGGGATCTCGACGAACATTTTCTTCTCGACCGGCGAAACGTCTTCGATGCGTACCTGCATGGCGGCACGCGTGGTTACCACAGCCACGCCGTCGAGGGAAACGCGCCGACCCAGGCTTTAGATCACCGCACCTCAGCGCCGCAACCGGTAAGTGGGCTCACCGCCCTGGGGTTCACCGGGTTCGACCAGGTCGAGGTTGTAGCTCTCGAGCTTGCGCGTCAGCTCTTCCATGAAGGATACCGGGTCGTTCACATCGAGCATCTGGCCGATCCCGCGCGCCGTCAGGCCGCCCTCCCCGTGCGCCCCGAGGGCATTGAGGACGTGCCGTTCGCGGGCCTCGAGGTGGAAGTCGGCCGGGACGATGCGATCGACCAGCCGGCCCAGCCGCGCCGACACGTGCGGCGCCAGCCCCAGGCGGACCACCGCCGACTGCGCGCCCGAGCCCGAGGTGTAGCCGAGCGCCGTCCGCGCGGGCGACAGCGGCGGGTGCCGGGTGGTGCGCGACCGTGCCCGCGGCATCGGCGCCGTACGGAGCTCCGGGTTCGACGGCGCGGTCGCCGCCTCGGCGGGGGCGGCGGAGGCTTGCGCCTGGCCCTGCGGCGGCACGTAGCTGGCGCCGGGCACCTGGGGGACCCGCGCGGCGCCGACCGGGGCGACGTGCTCGACCTGCGGCAGCTGCAGGTCGGGCCGCCTGGGCAGGATCCGCGGCGCCCCGGGGCCCCAGTTCGCGGTCGGCTCGCGATCGAACGTCGGCTCCTCGTCGGCGAGCCGCGGCGGGTTGCCCTTCGACCCCGCCAGCCGGCGCGCGGAGGCCTCGAGCGCAAGCTGGATGTCTTGCGCGCGCCCGTCGGGGTTCTCGCCGACGTGAATCCCCCACGGCCCGTTGAGGTCGAGGCCGGCAGGACCTATCGCCAGCTCGATGCCGTGGAGCATGATCGTCGGCCGCAGCTGATCCCGGCTCTCGGCGTACGCGCGCATCAGCACACGCTGCTCCGCCCACTTCTCGGCGATCACCATCACGGAGCGATAGTGGCTCGGGCCTGCCGCTGGACTGCGCCGCCAGTCGTCGACGATCCGGATCTGCGCCATGCCGTACCTTCATCATAGCGCGGTCCCCGGCAGGCTTGGGGAGGTGCGAGGGCAGCTTCGCGCCCGGCCATCGCCCCGGATCCCGCCGTATTTTGCGTCGCTGTGGCGGATGACGGCCCATCGCATCCCCAAAACGCCGCCGAAAAAAAAACCGCCGGTAGCCTGGGAGTGACTACCGGCGGGACCCGCACCGAGCGCGGGGGTCATGACGGCTTTCTGGCGCGGGTGGAACGCCAGACAAGCCGCAGGTGAACGAATCATCGAGGTGGGCCGACGGCGCGCTAGTCTCCGACGGCGCTGAACCTCACCGCGTCCGCAAAGCTGTTTGATAGAGATCCGGGTCCTTGCTTCGCGACGCCTGCAGGCCGGAAGCACGTGATCCGCATGCCGAGGAGGCCGTGCACATCCGATACCAAGCCACGATCACGTGGGTTCTGCCCTTTTCCCTGGGAAAATCTCCGAATCAGGTAGCTCCCGCCGTGGCGTGATCGCGCGGTGAGCCCACGCGCCCGGTCGGTGCGCTCGGTTGCGAGGATCTCTCGTCTTTCAACCTGGCATCGCTACTGCAAAGGCTGATTGTATGCCGCGCAACACAGATAGAAACCCCAAGAGCTACGAAGAGATCGTGCGCAGAACGGTTGTCGAACCCGATGGAACGGTACGGCCGACGCTCGAACAAGAGCAGGCCGCGCGCGAGGGCTTCCGCGCGCTCGACACCGACGAGCGAGCGCTCTATGACCGCGTCGTTGACGCGATCGCCACGGCGGGCGCCCCCGGGGTCACCGCCGAAGTCAGCCGCGATCTGGTCACTTTGCGCGGCTGGGTCCCAGATGCTGCGCTCCTGCGCGCGGTGGATGAGGCAATCGCGCGCATCCCCGGCGTCGAGACGATCCACGACCAGATCGTGGTCGGCCGGACGTGATAGCTACCTCGGCGGTAAGCTCGCACCTATCCTGCATGAGCTCGAGCGTAGCGCGTGAGTGACTCCCCAGTTACCGAGCGATCACGCACATCGGGGCGCGCTGATTCGACACGCTGAGCGCCGACGCGCAGTTCATCATCCGGACACGACGATCATTCGCGCACCTAGGCGACCTCACGATCGGCATCCATCTGGCATGTGCGCTGGCCCAAAGATGCAGCACCGGAGGAGATGACCATGGTTTCCTGGGCTATTGCATTCTTTTGCATCGCGGTGCTCGCCGCCGTGTTCGGATTTTTCGGAGTGGCCGCGAGCGCCGCGGTCATCGCCAAGACCATCTTCTTCGTCGCACTCACTCTGGCACTCGTCAGCTTCCTGGTAGGGCGCCGCCCTGCCCCCTGAGCGCGACCTGCGGGTTCGGGCCGATGCCTGGACGCACTCGCGGCAGAAAGGTATGACCTCACCGTGAACGGAACCATCCTGATCGTCGACGACGATGATGACACCGCCGTCCTCCTGCGCGATAGCCTCCGCAAGCGTGGCTTCGACGTCGATGCCGTGAACTCCGCGCAGCAGTGCCTCGAGCACCTGCGGACGGATCCGGCCGATGTGGTCGTGACCGACGTCCAGATGTCCGGAATGTCCGGGATCGAGCTCTGTCAGGAGCTCCGCCAGCGCTATCCGGATCTGCTCCCGCTCGTGCTCACGGGCCAGGGCGGGCTCGACACCGCGATCGCCGCGATCCGGGCGGGCGCGTACGACTTCATCACCAAGCCGGTGAAGGTCGACGCGCTCGCGATCGCGGTCACCCGCGCGCTCGATCACCAGAACCTGAAGCGCGAGGTCAAGCGGCTGCGCCGCGACGCCGACAAGGACACGCCGATCGACGGGATCGCGGGCTCGAGCCCCTCGATCCGCGAGACGATCGAGATGATCCGCCGCGTCGCGGACAGCGATGCGACCGTGCTGGTGACCGGCGAGTCCGGGACCGGCAAGGAGCTCGTCGCGCGGGCGCTCCACACCTTGTCTCCGCGCCACGATCAACCGTTCGTCGCGGTGAACTGCGCCGCCATGCCGGCGCCGCTGCTCGAGAGCGAGCTGTTCGGCCACGTCCGCGGGGCGTTCACCGACGCGAAGCGATCGCGCGCCGGGCTGTTCGTGCAGGCGGGCGCCGGCACGATCTTCCTCGACGAGATCGGCGAGATGCCGATCGAGATGCAGGTCAAGCTCCTGCGCGTCCTGCAGGAGCGCAAGGTGCGCCCGGTCGGCGGCGACGAGGAGGTCCCGTTCGAGGCCCGCGTGGTCACCGCGACCAACCGCGACCTCGAGACCGAGGTCGACGAGAAGCGGTTCCGCGAGGATCTGTTCTACCGGATCAACGTCGTCGCGATCCCGGTGCCCCCGCTGCGCGCCCGCGCCGGCGACATCCTCTTGCTCGCGCAGTACTTCCTCAAGCGGATCGCCGGGCGCACCAACAAGCCCGTGCAGGGGATCTCCGGGCCCGCGGCGCGCCTGCTCATGGACTACGACTGGCCGGGCAACGTCCGCGAGCTCGAGAACTGCATGGAGCGCGCGGTGGCGCTGTGCCGGTTCGACGAGATCACCGTCGACGATCTGCCCTCGAAGGTGCAGGAGCACCAGAGCAGCAAGATCGTGATCACGACCGAGTCGCCGGGTGAGCTGATCACGCTCGACGAGATGGAGCGCCGCTACGTGCGCCAGGTGCTCAATGCCGTCGGCGGCAACAAGACCCACGCCGCGCGGATCCTCGGGATCGACCGGCGGTCGCTGTATCGCCGGCTCGAAGATCCGCGCCACGACGCCAAGACCACCGACACCCCCACGGGTGCCCACACGGCCGGCCATGCGCGGTCCTCGCCGCCGCCGTCGCCGTTGCCGCCGCCCCACAGCGCGAACGGCTCCAACGGCCATCCAGCCGGCTCGCCGCCGCCGGGCGCCGGCTCCGGTCATACCGGGGAGGTGGAGTCGTCGTAAATCGACGCCTGTCGCCTGCCTGTGAAGGTCTTCGACCTGGACGTGAGGAATGTCCCATCGCGCACGATTCCAACTCCCTGAAGTTCCATTGATCGCCGTTGTTCATGGCGGTGGTGCACCGTCGCATGCCGAGGTGCTGCCACCCGGCGGCCTCGTGAGCCTGCCCGACGTCTTCTGGCTCGGCTCGGGGCCCACGATCTCTGCGCCGCAAGGCAGGCCATGAGCGAGCGGATCCGGATCCTGTTGGTCGAGGGCAACGTCACCGATCGCGTCGCGATCCGCCGGGCGATCGAGCAGAGCGACCTCGGCGCCGAGATCGAGGAAGTCGGCACCGCGGCCGAGGCGCTCGGCAAGGCCGGCAGGTTCGACTGCTGGCTGGTCGATCACGATCTGCGCGGCACGACGGGCACCGAGCTCACCCGCACGCTGCGGAGCCGCGGCGATCCGACGCCGATCCTGCTCGTGACCGACCAGCAGGACGAGGAGTTCCTGCAGGCGGCTGTGGACGCCGGCATCACCGACTTCTTGCTCAAGGGCGATGTCTCCCCGCGCCGCCTGGCGCTGCGGGTTCGCTTCGCGATCCGGATCGGCCGTGCCGAGGCTGAATCGCAGAAGTCGGTCCACGCGGCGACCCAGGCCGCGCGCGCGAGAGACGACGTGCTCGCGGTGGTATCGCACGATCTGCGAGGGCCGCTCCACGCGATCGGCCTGGCCTGCGAGGCCCTGCGCGACGAGGTCAACGGCAGCGCGCTGCGCTTCCTCGGCGCGATCGAGCGCGCGTCGCAGCGCGCCGAGCGCCTGATCTCGGATCTGCTCGAAGCCAGCGCGATCGAGAACGGCGCGCTGACGCTGTCGCGCGCGTCGATCGACGCCGCGGCGATCGTGCGGCAGGCCGCGGCCGACTCCGAGCTGCTCGTCAAGGAGACCGGGGTCAAGATCACCACCAGGGTCCCCGACGGGGCGACGCTGGTGTCCGCCGATCGTGATCGCGTGCTGCAGGTGCTCGGCAACCTCATCGGCAACGCGCTCAAGCACGCCCGCGGCACCCCGATCGAGATCTCGCTCGAGCGCAACGCCCAGGACGCGATCATCGCCGTGCGGGACAAGGGCCCGGGCATCGCCGAGGGCGAGCTCCCGCACGTGTTCGATCGCTACTGGCACGGCCGCACCAAGAAAGGCGGCGCCGGCCTGGGCCTGGCGATCGCCAAGGGCATCATCGACGCCCACGGCGGTCGGATGGCCGTGGCCAGCAAGCAGGGTGCCGGCGCCGAGTTCTCGTTCACGCTCCCGCTGGCGCCACCGCGTTAGCGACCCGCGGCCCGTGCGCGTTTGTCACGCGCGAGCGTGTTCTGCCGAGCCGATCGGCACGGCACCGAGCGCGTGACCCGAACGACGGTGGCACTTCGCTTGCTCCTCTGCTGTGCATGCGACGCGATCCACAGTCAAGGCAGCCCACCAAGCGATCCGACGGATCCGATCGACCCCCCGCCAGGGACCGAGCCCGAGATCCCCGAGATCCAAAAGATCCCGACGACGTTCCCGCGGCTCGCGAGACCCGGCGGGACGACGAACGCGTTCGTGGCGCTCACAAGCGGCGCGACGACGGCGACGGCGATGACCGCGACCGCGATGACCCCGACGACGAGGCTTACGAGCTCCTCACCGGCACCCGGCGAGCTCGGTCACCGACCCACGATGACCGCGAGGGCGACGTCTACGCCCTCGACGAGGACGACCCCGACATCATGGAGGTGCTCGACCTCGACGACCTGAACCAGATGGAGGGGCCCGACGCGTGATCGCGCGACCCTAATCGTCGGAGTCGGACCACATCTTCGGACGCAACAGCGCCACCGGCGTCACCGCCGTCTCCTCGTAGACGGGCAGAGGCACGCCGTTGCCATCCTCGAAGGGGAGCCGGAGGTACGCCGGGGTCTGCCGGGCAGCGCGCAGCTTGCCGAGCGACGCGCCCACCTCGGCCGCCGACGGCCGCTCGGCGGGGTTCTTCGCGAGCATGCGCTCGACGAGCTCGACGAGGCCGTAGGGTGCATCCGGGCAGCGCGGAGCCAGCGCCGGGGCCGGGCGATTGAGGTGCTGGACGAGGATCTCGACCGACGTCGCGCCGAGGAACGGCGCCCGGCCGGTCAACGCCTGGTAGGAGACCACCCCGAGGCCGTAGACATCGCAGTGCCCGCCGGTCGGCCCGCCGCGTGCCTGCTCCGGCGCCATGTACGTCGGGGTTCCGATCGCTTCGTTCATGTTGGTGAACCGGACCCCGGCGGGGTGATGCGCGATTCCCCAATCGATCACGCGGACCGGGAACTTGGTCTCGGTCGCCAGGATGATGTTCTCGGGCTTGAGATCGCGGTGCGTGACGCCACGGGTGTGCGCGGCGGCGAGCACGTCGGCCACCGCGGCCACGATCTCGATCACGTGATCGGCGTCGAGTGGCCCGCGCATGCGTTGCGCGAGCGAGAGACCCTCGATGAGCTCCATCGCGATCCAGGGCCGGCCGTCGTCGAGCAAGCCGCACTCGAAGAAGCGCGGAATTCCGGAATGCGAGACCGACGCGAGGATCGAGGCCTCACGCATCATGCGATCGATCGAGCGGTCGAACGCGAGCTGATCTTCGCGCAAGATCTTGAGCGCGACCGAGCGGGCGGTCAGCTCATGACGTGCCCGATAGACCCATCCCATCCCACCCATGCCCATCAGCCGCTCGATGCGGTATGCCGAGATCAGGTGACCTGGGTGCAGGGGACCCGATGAGTAGTCATGGTCCGGAGCGGGCGGTATATCGAGCTGCGAGCTGACCGAGCTGACCATGACAGATGAATGCGGAGCACACCACGTGCCAGCGCGGCTCGCTGGGATCCCGCATCGTGCGCCAGCGCTACAAGGGGTGCAATCTTCCGCTGAAAAGGAGGCAATCTTCCGTTGAATCGGGCGGATCTTGGATAGCGGAAGTTCTGGCGAGGTTCGTGCAAAAGACCTCACCATGAGGTCCGAGGCTATCGCCAAACTTGGCACAGACTCCCTGGTGGGGGCGTATCGGATCGTTAAAGAGATCGGTCGAGGAGGAATGGCGACGGTCTACGAAGCGACCCACACCGTGCTTCCGCGCCGGGCAGCCGTCAAGGTCATGCACCCAGGGCTGCTAGGGCAACCCGGCATGGCCACGCGCCTTGTGCAGGAGGCGGCGATCCTGGAGGGCGTCCGTCACCCCGGCGTGGTCAGGGTCTACGACTGCAGCCTGCTCCCGGATCACCGGCCCTGGCTCGCCATGGAGCTGGTGGCCGGAGAGACGCTCGCAAGCCGGTTGCAGCGCAGGTTGATGCTCCCTGCCGGCGACGTGGCGGCGCTGATCGGCGACGTGGCCGACGTCCTGGCGGCCGTCCATGATATCGGCGTCGTACATCGGGACCTCAAGCCCGACAACCTGTTGTGCACCCCGGGAGATCGCGACTATCCGCTCCGCGTCCTCGACTGGGGGGTCGCGCGGCTGGGCGTGATCGGCCGGCTGACCCTGGATGGCCTGACGCCAGGTACGCCGATCTACATGTCTCCCGAGCAGGCGACCGGCCGCAACATCGCGTCACCGAGCGATATCTATTCGCTCGGCGTGATCGCCTACGAAGCCCTGACCGGCTACCCACCGTTCGATGGCCGCACGGTCTCCGAGGTCGTCTGCATGCACCTGAGCCGCAAGCCGGCGCCTCTCCACGCGCGCTGCGACGCTCCGGACGATCTCTGTGAGCTCGTGGAAGGCATGCTCCAGAAAGACCCGGCGTCGCGGCCGTCCACGATCGAGGTCCGCCAGGTCGGCCGCGCGATCGCGCAGGCGCTCTCGCCAGCTGATGAAAAGCCCGCACGGTTCCGGAGCGAGCGGCCGCACATCGAGAGCGAGGTCGAGATCGACAGCGATGGCCCGGTGTCTGCGAGCCGTCTCGGCGAAACCTCTCCAATCGACGCGGATGCGCTCGAATATGGTGTGACCGAGATGCTACCTGTCGTCCCCAGGCCGCGATGGACGCCAGAGATTGGCCACGTGACCAGCGCGCTGGCGGCTGACCAGAACCACCTCGCAGCCGCGCCGCGTACTCCCCGCGAGAGGAGCACTGGTGAAATTGTATTGCTCGAAAAGCCTCATTGAAGTTGGTTCATCACTGTGCGGTTCTGTCACGATGAGTGTTTTGGCAACGTGACTGTGGTGAGGCTCAGGTGAGGAAACCAGGGGTAAAGGTGGGGTATGTTGGCCCGGTTACTAAGGTTACCGGTTTCCTGGTGCCGCTCGCAAAACCCACTTCTCCTACATGCCTGGCCGTCGCTGATAATTCAACTAAAGTAAAAATATATAGTTAAACCATATCGCAGCGATGCATGAACGATGTTCACAGCTCTTGATATCCTTATTTCCCTATAACTGTAATTTTCTTCCAAAGGAGAACCAGATGAACAAGAACGACGTAGGCTCGACGGCCCAGAGCACAGACGAGAAGCTCGACACCCTCAAGGGCGCCGTGAAAGGTCTCGTCGATCAAGGCGCCCAGAAGGTCGATGCGATCAAGGCCAAGGTCATCGAGGCGAAGGACCAGGCAGTCACGCGAGGCGGCGACGTGGTCGAGCGCATGACCGAGCTCATCAAGGCCCACCCGATGAAGGCCGTCGCCATCGCGTTCGGCGCCGGCTACGTGGGAAGCCGGCTGTTCCGTCGCTAGCGACCCCCGGGGGGCTCGCTGGTGTTTGCCGCACGGACGCCGCCGTGGTTCGCCGCGCGGTGGCCTGCGGTCGAGCGCGTGATCAGTTCGCCTTCGTCTTCATCTTCGTGACCGTGCGCCGGTGGCGCAGGATCACGAGCCCGGTGCCGCTCGACGCGATCGCGACCACCCCGAACGCCGCCCACGGGGGCAGGTGCAGGGCGACGAGGCCGAGCGCGATCGCCGTGGCCAGCATCGTCGCGGCAACGGCCATGATCGCCAGCCCGATCCCGGTGAGCTTCACGTCTTCGCCGATGCTCCTGGCCTCGGCTCGCAGCTTGTCGACCTCGGCGACCGCGAGGTCGCGGGCGTCGTCGAGCACGCCGGAGATCAGCGCGCCGGTCGGCTCGTCCTGATGCTTCTGATGTTCGAGGTTGCTGGTGGTCATGCCTTGGTTCGACGCAAGCCACGTGCCCCACGCGTGCTCCCAGCACCCAGGCTGGCGCCGGCGCCCGCGCCCCACGCCGCGCGAGGCACGCGGCTTGCTGCGCTGATCGCCATGCCCACCAACGACTTCGTCGACCCGACCGTCCAAGAGGCCGATGAGCGTGCCGAACGCGCGAAGGCTTCCCTGCTGGCGCGCGCCTCGGCGCTCAAGGACAAGCTCACCGATGTACGGGACAAGCTGGATCTCCCGGCGAAGATCACGAAGTACCCGCTGCCGGCGGTCGGGCTCGCATTCGTGCTCGGCATGATCGCCGGGCGCCTGCGCACGCGCTCTGCCGCGCCTCCTCCCCGCTCGCTCACCGGCGCGGCGTTCGCCGCCCTGGCCGGGTTCGGCCTGCGCCTCGTCAGGGACGCGGCGCTCGTCAAGCTCAGTCACGCCGCGCAGGACTGGTGGACCGAGCAGCACGCCGTGCGCCCGGCGTCCGAGGCACAGGTCGCGCGCGCGCCCGGCGGCGAGCCGATGCACCACTGACGGAAACGGCCAGGCACCGGGCGTGTGCGGGCGGTGCGCTCAGTTGATCGTCACCGTGCCGCGCACCGTGAGGCGCTGGGCAAATGCCTGCGAGGTCGTCTTCGGCAGCAACGGGTTGCTGGTGATCGTGAGGTCGCCGCCGACCTCCGTCAGCTTGGTGAGCCCGGTGAAGCTGCGCAGCTGCGCGTTGTTCATCACCGTCATCGTGCCGGACACGACCTGGAGCGCGCCCAGGCCGGTCGCGTCGCGCAGGCTGCCGGTGCCCAGCAGCGAGAACCCGCCGCCGATCGACTGGAGCAGCGAGAAGCCCGCCAGGTTGGGGAGCACCGGGAGGTTATCGAGCTCGAGGGTGCCGCCGATCGAGATCAGGCTGGTGAACTGGGCGGTCGCCAGACCCGGGAGGTTGGCCAGCTGGACCTCGGTGGTCGCGAACACGAGGCTCGTCGCGGTGATCGTCGCGAGCGAGTTGTCGTTGGTCGCCAGCAGGCTGCCGATCGTGAGCAGCGCCGGCATGTCGACCCGGGTCAGCGCCGGATCGCCGTCGAACCGCGCGAACTCCCCGATGGTCGACAGCGCCGGCAGCGCGACCTGTGCCAGCGCGGCATTCGTGGTGACCAGCAGGCGGACATCGACCTTGGCGAGGCTCGGCAGCGCGATCTGGGTGAGCGCGTCGTTGCCGCTGATCTCGAGGAGCTGTGCCTCGCGCAGGTTGCCGAGCGCCGCGAGCGACGTGAGCGCGCGGTTCGCGCGGATCGTGAGGGTCGCGGTCGTGGTGCGCAGGTTATCGAGGCCGGCCAGCGACACGAGGCCGGCGTTGTTCGAGACGACGAGGCTCGTGTCGATGTCGACGAACGCCTCGAGCCCTTTCAGGTCGTGCAGCGCGTCGTTGCCGATCAGCTGGATGCTGCTGGCGCGCGACAGGCCGGCGAGCGCGCCGACGTTGGTCAACCCGGCGTTGCCCTGGATCAGGTAGCTGCCGCCGACCTGGCGCACCTGATCGAGGCCGGCGAGCGACGTCAGGTTGGGGTTGCCGGCGATCACGAGGTCGCCGGTGACGATCCGCAGATCGGGGTGGGCCGGCATGCTGCCGGCGGTGGTGCCGGCGACCAGGAGCTCCCCGTCGACGCAATCGACGCCGTCGAGCTGGCTCCAGTCGGCCGCGGCGCGCACCGTGATCGTCCCGGTCAGCACCTTGCCACCGGCGCATTGCACCGTGGTCGACCCGTTGCATACGTACTGGGTCGACGTGATCTCGTTATCGTCGAGGAACGTATCGCCATCGCGATCGAGCCCGGTGTGGATCGCGACGCCCCCGGCCGGGCAGCTGGGCCCGTTGGGCTCGGGATCGACCCGCACGAGCGTGTTGGGGCCGCCGAGCGAGACGTCGTTCTGGCACGCGGCCAGGACGAGGAGCAGGCAGAGAGGGAAGCGCATGGGTGGTCCTGGGGGTCGTGGGGGTCGTGGGTATCCCGGGGCCCCGGTCACTTCGGGAGCCGCTCGAGGAGGGAGTGGACGCGCTGCGCGAGCGGCGAGCGCGGAAAGCGTGCAAGGAAGCCGGTGCCGAGCGTGCGCGCGGCGCCGATCTCGTGCTCGGCGATCAGGAGCTCGATCATCACCACGTCGGCCTCGGCGTCGAGGTCGCCGCTCGCGAAGCGCTGGTGGTACTCGGCGAGCGCGGCCTTCGCGGCCGGGTAGTCGCCGGCCCCAAGGCTCGTGCGCGCGCGGTCGACCAGCGCGACCTCGGCGGCCAGGCGGCCCGGTCCGGCGGCGATCTCGGCCGGCGGCGGCGTGACGACCTCGGGCGCCGGTGGCGCCACCGGTTCGGGCACGGCTGGCTCGGGCGCACGGACCTCCGGGGCGGCGGCGGTCGGCGGCGCTTGCCCGGGTGCGGGCGCGGCCGCGGCCACGGCCTCGTCACCGGGCACGGCTTGCGCGACGACGGGCGGCGACGCGCCGGCCCGCGGGCCCCGTGTCGGCGTGCGGGGCGATGCCGGTGGTTGCGGCGCTGCACGCGACGGCGAGGGCACCGGCGGCGCCACCACGCTCGGCCGCGCCACCACGCTCGGCGTCGTCGGCGTCGTCGTCTCCGAGGCGTCCCCGTGGCCACCACGCGCGAGCGGCGCGGCATGCACGAGGGCGCGCGGTGGCGCGACCGGCGCGGGCTCGCTCACCGGCGCTTGCCAGATCGCCAGGCCGACGACCCCACCGAGCGCGACCACCACCGCGGCCAGCTTCCAGACCGCGGCGAGCGCGCCAGCCTCCGAGCCGGCGCCCGCCCCCAGGGCGAGCACCGCGGCGATGCCGAGCCGCCTGGCGACGCGTGCCCGGCCATCCGGCGACGGCACGTCGGCGTGCGCCGAGGCGATCAGGGAGCGCCCGAGCGCCGACCCGCCTGGGTCATCGATGAGCCGCGTGAGCTCGTGATCATCCATGCCGGGCATGCTGGGTACTCCTCGCTTCGAGTCGGGCAACGTGGGCCGCGAACAGCTCGCGCGCGCGCCGCAGCCGCGAGGCCACCGTCCCCGCGGGTAGATCCAGGCAGCTCGCGATCTCCGCCATGGTCATGCCTTCGAGCTCGAACAACACGAACACCGGACGGGTGTCTTCGGGGAGCTGGCCGACGAGCTCATCGAGCAGCTCGCGGGCACGCTTCTGGTCAACCAGCTCGCCCGCCGCGGGCGTCGCGTCGACCAGCTCGGGCAGATCCTCGGACGGGGCGTGGCGGCGCCGGCCGCGCGCCCGGCGGCTGTCCGAGGCCACGCGGACCGCGGCACCGAACAAGAACGCCTTCTCCTTGCCGGCCTCGATCGCGTCGAGCTTGCGCGAGGCCACGACGAAGACCTCCTGGGTCGCGTCGTCGACGGCCTCGGGCGAGACCCCGAGCCGGCGCACCGAGCGCCAGACGAAGTCGTGATGGTGATGAAACATCGTCGAGAGCCGGTCCATGGATCTCGCTGATCTCGCTGACGTCGCCACGGGCTCCACCACGGGCCGCGCCGGGAGCGCGAGCGGGAACCGTTTGATCTCGCTCACCATCCGTCCTGGTAGAATGGCCAAGCCGGCGAGATTTGATCAAGGAAATCGGATGCCGACACCGAGGACCAACCAACCGGTCACGCGCGGCGTCTCGTGAACCTCCACGTTGGGCGCGAAGATGTAGCGATCACGGACGAACGGCAGCGACGCACCGAGCTGGAATTGCGCGAAGATACGCGAGCTGAACGGATAACACGCGTTGCCGTGCACCCCCGCGGCGAGCCACAGCCGCACGAGGTCGCGCTGATTGACGATCATCTCGGCGCGCGCGCGCACCGCACCGGCCTCGAGGTGACCACACGCATCCGCGGCGATCCCCCACCCCAGCCACCGGCGACATACACCGAACCGCGCGGCGAGCCACGTGAACTGCGCCTGGGCGCCGTCGCGTGACGTCGAGTTACGCCCCGCGATCGCGGCGGCCTCGAGCTCGTACCGGGAGCGCACGCGTGCGCGCGCCTCGACCACCGCCGCGAACAGCGCCTCGGGGCTGACGCCCGCGGAGACCATGCCACCGGCGTCGGTCTCGAACGACCACGTGCGCGTGGCCGGGCGTGGGGATGTGCGCGGCAGCACGGACGCCGCGGCCGGGTCGATCGCGAGCGCGGTCACCAGCGCGAGCGCCGTCGCGAGGTCATCGCAGCGCGGCGCCGAGAGCTCCTTGTCGGCCACGCGATCGACGACGAGGGTGCCGTGGAAGCCCTCGGGCACCGCCTCGATCGTGATCGCGAACACCCGGCGCGCCGGCGCGGCGAGCCGCACGTTCGGGGTGCGCGCGCGGATCGCGGCCTCGACCCCGTCGCGCTCCGGGCAGCCCGGAGGGGCGGTGTAGCGCAGCTCGACGACCTCTTCGTCAGCGCGGGCCAGGGGCGCGCCCGCGAGCCAGACCAGCGCCGCCATCGCCAACCACGCGGACCGGAGCATGCTGGCACGATGGCCCCCCGCCCGCGCGGTCGTCAATTCGCCGGGTCCCGCCTCACCTGCCGACCTGCGGCGACGTGTTGTGCACCAGGGTCGGCGTCCACGAGCGCTCGATCGAGGGCATGCCCAAGGCGGACCCGCCGCGGACCGGCGCGCGGCGCGCAGTTGGCTCACGCGCCGGGCGAGGCACGGCCGGTGCAAAGCGGGTTCGCATGAACATGGAAACGACCGCGTGGCTGGTCGCCAGCGTCGCCGGGATCTCGACCGGCGTGATCGCCGGCATGCAGCACCGCGTGACCACCAGCTCGATCGTCGCGATCTCCGCCGTCATCGCGGTCGCGACCGCCCTCCTGACCCGGATCCTGCCGCGCGACGCTGATCAAGTCTCGTGACGGCCCAGATCACCGTCGGCGCGATCGCGACCTAGCGGCAAACGCGGCCCGGCCCGTCGGAGACCGTCACGCAGGTCCGGCCCTTCGGGCATTCCTTGTCGGTCTCACAGCGAACCTCGCAGCTCTTGAACTCGGGCCCCTGCGTGCCGGCGATCCCGTAGTAGCTGACGCATGCGAGGCCGGGCGCACAGGTACCCCCTGCAGCGCAGGTCTCGCCGATGCCAGGTTTTGCCACTTTAGCGGGAGGGGAGGTGGGTGAGGGCTGCCCAGGCGCCCTGGAGGGGTCAAGCTTTGCTTGTGCGTCAATTTGCTGCGGTGATGGCGGTGAGCTGGGCTCCGGCGGTACGCTCGGGGTCGCTTCACCTGCGCCGGAGCCCGTAGTTACCGACGGAGACGATGTATGACACGCCAGCAGGAACGCCAGGACCAGGGACCGCGCGAGCATGCACGTGTTTCGCATCGGCACCGATCTCACGCAAGGCGCTATCTCATCAGTTGCCGCATCGGGCCCGGTCTCTGCTACCGTCCCTTCATGGGGGCGAAAAGACATCGATGAAGACGGTCGGTGTCGACCTGCTGGCTGATCAGGTTCGCGGCGGCGGCAGCAACAATGTCACCTGCTTGCGCCCCTCGACGACGACGCGGCTCCGCAAGGATTTTCGCGACCTGTTCCTCGGGGCTTACGCCAGCTTCGCAGATCGCTGCCGCGAGGTGAATGAGCCGGGCATCGCGCTCGTCGCCGTCGACGAGGTGAGCGGGCGCTCGATGGGCCTGGTCCGCCTCCTGGCACGTGTGCAGCGTCACGTGGCCGCCATCATCGGGCGCCACGACGAATGCGACCTGTTCCTCAACGCGCACGCCCGGCTCGCGCTGCGCCACCTGGCCGTCGTGCTCGACCCGGTCTCGGACTGGCGCGCCGGGGCCAACGTGCGCTACCGCGTGCTCGACCTGCGGACCAGCGACGGCTTCAGCGACGAGAGCGATCGCTCGCTGCGCGGCCTGTGCTGCGAGGGCCCCGGGCTCCTGCGGTGCGGCGGCTACGCGCTGTTCATCATGCCGCTCGGCGATCCGACCGACTGGCCGACCGAGGCCAACGATGCCTGGACGTTCCTGCCCGAGCGCGTGTACTTCGACGAGCTCGAGCGCAGCCCCTTGGGCTCGGTGCCGCACCTGCCGCGCACGCCGCGGGCCGCGGCGGCGTTCAACAACGCGATCACGCACCGCAGCATGATCATCCGTACCCATGGCCCGCGCGACACCAGCGAGGGCGGCAGCCTGGTCGAGAGCGGCGACATCGCCGGTACGCTCGAGCTGATCGGCCCGCGCAACCGCGGCACGATCCGGATCGGCCACGACGAGCTGCGCGACGGCGTGCTGATCGGCCGCTACGCGCGCTGCAACAACGCCCAGCTCGCCGATGATCCGTCGCTGTCGCGCGTGCATGCGCTGCTGCTCCAGGTCGACGACGCGATCCTCGCGATCGACACCGCGAGCCTCAACGGCACGCGCGAGGTCAATCAGCCCAAGACGCGCCTGATCCACCTTCAGGGCGATACCGAGCTGCTGCTCGGCACCGCGACGCGCGCGCGCTGGCACTGGTTGTCGTAGCCGGGGCCCGCCGAGGCGCGCCGAGACCCGCCCGGACACGGTAGACTCATCGGTCGTGGTAGACGACGGCAAGCCCAGGCGACAGGGTGCACGCACCAAACTCGGCGTGGTGGCTCGCAAGTCGGGCGGGCCGGACCTCATCGGCAAGGTCGTGATGGATCGCTACCTGATCGAGGCCGAGCTCGGGTCGGGCGCGTCGGGGACGGTGTATCGCGGGCGCCACGTGAAGCTCCGGCGCAACGTCGCGATCAAGGTCTTGCACGAGGGGCTCGCCGGCGACCGGACGATGCTCGCGCGGTTTCGCCGCGAGGCCGAGGCCGCCGCGCGGCTCCGCCACCCCAACGTCATCGGCGTGCTCGATGTCGGCGAGACGCCTGACGGCCAGCAGCTCATGGTCATGGACCTGGTCGAGGGCCAAAGCCTCGGCGACCTCATGCAGGCGCGGCTGTCCCGCGATCGCATCATCCACCTCGTCCGGCAGATCCTCGCGGGCCTCGATCACGCGCACTCCGCGGGCCTGGTCCACCGGGACCTCAAGCCCGACAACGTGATCGTCGAGCGCGATCACCACGGCCAGGAGGTCCCGCGGATCGTCGACTTCGGGATCGCCGCGCTCCGGTCCGATGAGACCGCCGGGGGCGGCCGGCTGACCGAGCAGGGGGCCTTGCTCGGCACCCCGATCTACATGGCGCCGGAGCAGGCCCGGGGCGATCGGGTCGATCACCGCGCCGATCTGTTCGCGCTCGGCGTGATCCTGTTCGAGATGCTGAGCGGAACGACGCCGTTCGACGGCCGTGCGCTCGAGATCGTGATCGCCAACATGCACGAGGATATCCCGCCGATCGCGCAGCGCGCCCCGCACGCCAACCCCGATCCGATCCTCGAGCTGTTCATGCGCCGGCTCGCCGCGCGAGATCCCGAGCGCAGGTTCCCGGGCGCGCACGACGCCCTGGTGATGCTCGATCGGATCGAGCGTGATCCGGACGACGCGGCGCTCCAGCTCGGCAAGATGGACGTCGCGCGCGCGCTCGACGTCGTCTGGCTGCCGCGCTGAGTGCGTGCCGATCCGGCTCCTCGCGCGGCGTCAGCTGCGGGGCACGAAGGTGGCCTGCGCGCACACCGGCGCCGGCTTGCCGTCGAGCTCGAACGGCTCGAACGTCCAGGTGTCCTGGATCGTGTGCACGAGCTGCGCGTCGTAGGCCGGCACGCCGCTCGACTTGACGACCTTCGCGGTGTCGACCTTGCCGTCGGCGGTCAAGCAGACCCGGACGATCGCGACGGCGAACGCCGCACCGGCCGCGGCCTTCTGGGCGTCGTCGTCCGGCGGGATCGCCGGCGCGCCGGTCCGCCGGTTGAGCTTGGCGATGAGGACGCTCTTCGGCGGCGGCGGGCCGTCGGGCGCGGGCGTGGCCGCCGGGGCGGGCGCGTCCTCGGGCACGGCTGCCTCCATGCCGAGCGAGACCATGCAGCCGCCCCCGGCGGCGCACGGCCGCCCGAACGGCGCGGCGTCGAGCACCGCGAGCTGCGCGCCCGCGTAGGCCGCCGGCAAGCCTCCCGTGACCTTGTCGGTGCCGCTCGGCAGCTCGACCACGATCGACGCCGCGGGGGCCCGCGTGGCCAGGGTCACGCCGAGCAGGACCTCGAGCGCGTGGTTCGCCGCCTGGGCGTCGCGGACCACGCTGGCCGTGACGCGGCCGTCGGCGGTGGTGAGCTCCACCGTGACGCAACCTGGGTGCGGGCACGCCGGGAGGTCGGCGCCCCAGCGCCCCAGCCGCGCCGTGGTGGTCGCCGCCACGTCACCCCGCGGCTTCAAGTAGTAGGCCTTGGCATCCCAGTTGACGTAGACCGCATAGTCCCGGAAGAAGTCGAGTCCCAGCGTGCCATCGACCCTGCGCTTGCCGAACCGCTTCTCGATGAACGGCGCGAAGGTGACCGGCCCGGCCGCCGTGGAGCCGAGCATCACCTGGGACGAGATGCCCACCTTTGTGACGTTGCGTACCGTGACTGCCTCGTCGACGAGGCGAAGCTTGGAGTCGGCCGGGGTCAGCTTGGCGTCGCCCCAGCTCGCCTCGGGGAGCTGGCTGACCACCGCCCCCAGATCGAGGTGCATCGCGAGCGTGGCATTGCCGATCTGCGCGGTCGCGACCCGGCGATCGACCGGGACCACTTCGGAGAGGTCCGACCCGGATTGACCACTCGTCGAGTTAGGTGTCAGGAAGGCCGATGGCGTGCTCGCCCTGGCGGTAGGAACGCCGCCAACCGCCGGCCCCCCACCGGGGCCGACGGCGTGGGACGCCACGGCGTTCGACTGGCTGGTGACTAGCTCGTACTTGATCGTGGTCGCGTCGGGTGGCGCCTTGAACGCCTTGACCGTCGATAGCGTCACGAGACCCTGGTCGCGATCGAAGCCGAACACGACCGAGTCGGAGAGCACGTCGCGGCCGATGATGCCGTTCAGGTGCCGGCCCTCGGTGTCGTAGATTCCGACCGGGAAGATCATCACGTCGCGACGATCGATGTTGAGGCTGCCGATCTTGAGATCGAACATCTGGGCGTAGAACCGGATCTGGCCGGTGTCGGTCTCGTCGGCGACGCGCGGCCCGGGGATGGTGGGCAGATCGGCCTCGTCGACCACCTGCTTGTCGACCGCCGTGACGCTCGCGTCGGGATCGAACGCGAACAGGTAGGGCCCGTGACCGTTGACGCTCGCGGGCACGATGAGCAGCCCGTTCTCGAGCGGCCCGACGAGCGGGATCACCCAGTGATCTCCCTTCGAGTACCCGGGAGGTGCCCCGACCGTACAACCGGCCAGGGCCATCATTGCCAACACGCGCACGCTGTACTGCACGGCTTGTCCTTCCCCGAGCGGATCACCAGTGACCGCTCGCCCAAAGGAGGAGCTGACCGCACCCCGGAGAGGAGTGCAAGCCCTTACGGGGTCGGCTTCGTCAGGGCCTCGTCACCTGCGCCGCGCGCTAGTGCCGCGTGCCGTCGGCGCCGACTTCCCACACCATGCCGGAGTACATGAGTTTGTTGAGATCTCCGGCGCCTTGCTTGGCGGTGGCGTCGGCGACCTGCTGCACCGCGAGCTCGCCGTAGGTCGGCTTGTCGTGGCGGTAGAGGACCCCCATCGGGATCGGGAAGTCCGGCTGGACCAGCTGCGCCAGGAGGTTGGCATAGAGCGCCGAGCCGCGCTCGGAGTGGACGACGATCTCGCCGAGCGGCGTCTTGCCCGGGCCGTCGCCGACGTCGACGATCTGCGGGACCAGGCCGGCGCCGAGCTTGATGCCCTTGGTGCCGCCGGCGAACACGAGCGGCTTGCCGTCGACGAGCGAGATCTGCTTGCCCGCCGGATCGTCCTTGACGCCTTCCCACACGCCGTCGTTGAACACCGGGCAATTCTGCAGCATCTCGATGAACACCGCGCCCTTGTGCTTGTAGGCCTCCATGAG
>Ga0308175_100000184_pt1 | contig 49053 bp, 38 predicted proteins | sample PhyCR1_3_FD_203893 | JGI IMG/M metagenome (GOLD analysis project Ga0308175, IMG submission 203893) | Soil microbial communities from UC Gill Tract Community Farm, Albany, California, United States - DLSLS.C.R1 | ecosystem: Environmental > Terrestrial > Soil > Agricultural land | place: USA...
ATCTTCAAGGAAGACTATCGCCCCGCCGGCGTGGACCGCATCCTCTTCACCGTCGCCCCCGCGCTCATGATCTCCGTCGTGATCGTTTCCGTCGCCGTCATCCCCTGGGGCGGCATCCACGAGGTCACCCACACCTACGACATCACCACCGCCGTCCCGCCAAAGGCCCCCGGCACCACCGAGGCCCGTCCCGACGCCGCCACGCTCGCGGTCGCGCGTTCCCAAGTCCCCTCCATTGCCACACTCGTCGGGGCACCCAAAATCGAGTACACGCCGCAAGTGAACGGCGATTACGGCATAGTGGTCGACGCGCCTAAGACCCTCGTCACGATCACCTACCGTTACCCCTTCCAAATTGCCGACCTCAACATCGGCATCCTTTTCATCATCGGAATCCTCTCCTTGGCCGTGTACGGCGTCGTCCTCGGCGGGTGGGCCAGCAACAACAAGTACTCCTTTCTCGGCGGCCTCCGCGCCACCGCCCAGATGATCAGCTACGAGATCCCGCTGGGCCTGTGCGTCCTGTGCATCGTCACCATGTTCGGCACCCTCAACCTCGGCACCATCGTGGACAAGCAGGCCCACTACTGGGCCGGCGTCATCCCCGCATGGAACGTGTTCAGTCAGCCGCTGGCCTTTCTCATGTTTCTCGTCTGCATCCACGCCGAGGCCAACCGCGCGCCGTTTGATCTTGCCGAGGCCGAGCAGGAGCTCGTCGGCGGCTACCACACCGAATACTCCTCGATGCGCTTCGCGCTATTCTTCCTCGCCGAATACGCCGGCATGATCACCACCAGCGCCGTCTGCGTCGCCTTGTTCTTCGGCGGCTGGCACATCTGGGGCCTCAACGGCCCCGACCCCCTGCACCCCTCGGTCACCACCAGCCTCGGCCTGTGCGTCCTGCGCGCGATTGTCTTCTTCATCAAGACTCTGCTGGTCATCTTCGTCTTCATGTGGGTCCGCTGGAGCCTCCCCCGCTTCCGCTTCGACCAGCTCATGATGCTCGCCTGGCGCGCGATGATCCCCATCTCCCTCGCCTTGCTGGTCATGACCGCAATCGTCGTTTACTCCACCGGCTCGGAGATGAAGAGCTACTTCGAGGACGAGCGCCTGATCATCCCCGGCCCGATGGCCATCCTGTTCCTCGTGGGTAACATCATCCTGATGGTCGTGGTCGGCATCGCCAGCACCATCGTCCCCGCCGCCCCCGAAACCAACCGCCGCCTCCGCATCACCAACAGCCGCTTCGCGCGAACGCCGCTGCCGGGGGGGCCGTCTTCGCCGTGACTTTGTAGGACGAATATGCCTCCCCCGCTCTCCGGAAAAGTCGCGATCGTCACCGGCGCCAGCCGCGGCATCGGCGCCGCCATCGCCCGCCGCCTCGCCGCCGATGGCGCCGCCGTCGTGGTCAACTACGCGAGCAACGCCGGCGCCGCCGAGACCGTCGTCCACGGCATCCAGGCCGCCGGCGGCCGCGCCACCGCCGTCCGAGCCGACCTGACGGACGTGAGCCAAATCCCGCCCCTGTTCGCCGCGGCCGTCAAATCCTTCCAAGGCACCCACATCCTCGTCAACAACGCCGGCGTCGCCGACAACGACGTGCCCCTCGAGCGGATCACCCCCGAGCACTACCACAAAATCTTTGACCTCAACGTCCGCGGCGCCCTTCTGGCCACCAGGGAAGCCGCCGCCCACATGACCGAAGGCGGCCGTATCATCAACATCTCATCCTCGATCACCCGCGCCGCCGTCCCAGGTTCCTCCGTCTATTCGGCCAGCAAGGCCGCCCTCGAAATGCTGAGCAAATCCCTCGCCGCCGAGCTCGGCCCCCGCGGCATTACCGTCAACGCCGTCCTGCCAGGGCTTACTGAAACCGACATGCTCCGCTCCGTCTTCACCGACGAGCAACTCCAGCCCATGATCGCCCGCACCCCCCTCCAGCGCCTCGGCACCCCCCAGGACATCGCCGACGTCGTCGCCTTCCTCGCCTCCGACCAATCCCGCTGGATCACCGGCCAGTCCATTTCCGTCAGCGGCGGCTTGGGCTAACATGCCCTTTGTCTTTTACTGACCCCTAACCCCTGACCCCTAACCCTGACCCCTCCCATGAAGGATTCCGACGTCCTCCTCCTGAAAGAACCCCACCTCACCCTCGCCGACCAGTTTTACCTCCCCCAGGTCCTGGTCGGTCTCGGCACCACCATGAAGCACATGCTCCGCGTGCTCGGCGGCACCGACCGCGTCATCCAGTACCCCGAGGAGCGCCGCGAGGACCTCCCCGTCGAGCAGGGGGGCATGCTCCGCCAGACCTACCGCGGCGTCCACCGCCTCAACAAGGACGAGGAAGGCCGCGTCCGCTGCGTCGCGTGCTTCATGTGCTCCACCGCCTGCCCGGCTCGCTGCATCCACATCGAGGCCGACGAGTCCCCCTGGCCGGACCGCGAAAAGTACCCCGCCAAATTCGACATCGACGAGCTCCGCTGCATCTACTGCGGCATGTGCGAGGAGGCCTGCCCCGTGGACGCCATCGAGCTCACCAGCACCTACGACATCGTCGGCCTCACCCGCCAGGAAATGATCTTCGACAAAGAAAAGCTCCTGCGAATCTACGACCAGACCGCCCAGGCCGAGCCGATGTGACGCCGGCAAACCCGCAGCCACCCGAGCAGGGTCGCAGCTTCGCGAGCGCGTGAGACACTATGCGAGGTCGGCCGGGAGCGTCACTCTTCTTCGCGCCGTTGATCGCCCTTGCAGCCGGCTGCGACAGCGGCCCCGCCATGCCCCGCGACCGGGTCGGCGCGCTGCCGTACCCCGGTATGTTCACGCTCTACCGCACCGCCGACGCCAACGACCTCGGCGTGCACCGCTACGAACAAGAGCCGCGCCTTTTTCACGACGAGACCGCCGGCGGCATCATCTACACCACACGCGCCGGCTTCCTCGACGTCGCCCACATCCGCATCACCGTGGATACCGTGCGATACTGCGCCGCCCGCCTCCGCGCCGCGATCGACCGCGGCGAGGCCGTCGTCCCCCTGAGCACGCTCGAAGGCTCAAAGTTCTACGCCGCCCTCCATTACCCCCCCAACTGGCCGGCCGCCCTGCGCGACCCGGGCGAGCGAAAAATCGCCGAAGAGGTGGCGCTCCGCGTCGGCCAGCGGATCGCCTACCGGATGATGACCTGGCACGAAGTGGCGACGTGGTTCGGCTACCGCACCATATCCTTCGTCGACGAGCAGCCGTCCGCTTTCTCTTACGACGACACGATGTCCCACGTCGTCGGCTTACGGATCGCCGGCGTCGTCCTCCGCACTCCGCAGAAGGAGCCGTTCGACCGCGCGGTGACCGCGGCCTTGCGCGACGAACTGGCGGCGCTGGGCGCGGTTGCGCCGGACCAGACCGACGCCGCTGCGGCGGCGGTCGAGGGATACTGGTGGTCGCACGGCCGGCCGTTGCGACGCCAGCTCGACGTCGGCCTCAGTGACGACCTCGTGCGGCCTTGGCTCATCTCCATGATCAGCCCCGGCGCGGAGAATTCCCCCGAAGCCTTCCACCTGCCGACCTTGCACGACGTCCAGGGGCGCGACTTCTCAAACTTCGCGACCGTAACGCTCGAGCCGCGGATTCGCGCCGCCGACGCGATGCGCGAGCAACTACCCGGCCGCCCACGCGTCTTTGACGTGGAGAACGATTTCCCCGCCTTGATCGCCGCCATCCGCACGCAATTGCGGGAGCAGTGGGGCAGCGACGCCGACTCGCCAAACCCGGCCGCGTCGGCCCGCGCCCACTCGATCCGCCCGCCCGCCGCCCCGAGCCATGCCGGCGCCCCCCCTAAAACTCACGGCGGCGACGTTCGCGTGGACACCACCCGCGGCACCCACGGGTAGACGTCGAGCTTGACGCGTGCCCACCGCAGGACCCCCGGATTTCGCCAGGCGTCCAGGACAAGGCCGTCCTCGAACGGCTGCCCCGGCGCCGTCAGGACCACGCAGTTGTGCTCCTTGAACGGCTCGCCCCAGTAGCAGATAGCCCGCGTGCGGACCAGCGTTCGATAGTGCTGCTCTTGCAGCTCGGCGTTGAGGTCGTCGGCAAGTTGAAAGCACTGGCCGCGCTGCTTAATGCCGAGATTCACCATCAGGCTGTTGAATTCCGCGCTGCCCGTCAGGCCGTGGGCCTCGGCCAGTAATGCGGTGTAGCGGATCGCTCGCTCCGCGCAGCGGGCGGCCTCGTCCGGGTCCACCGCCGCCGACAGCCCACGAATCTCCCCGGTCAGCGCGGCGATCCGCTCCCCCTCGGGCGCCCGATCGAGGCGCCTGCCCGCCTCCCTCCCGCCCACCGTCGCAATCGTCGGCGGCGGGTCCAGCGCCTTGCACCCGCCCAGCAGGCACGCCGCCAATGCGAACACAAAAAACCTGGCGCGGGTTGGCTGTCGCCTCATCCGAATCGCGTGATAGTCACGGCTGCAACAACCCTGGCGCCCCTCGCACCCGCAGGGACGCCAGGGAATACTCCCAAATGATCGGCACCGCGCGACCGATTACCGTGGCGACAGATCGCCGGCCCGGACCCAAACCATCCGGCCGTCGCTGGTCTTGGCTTGAACCATGCCGCTCGAAGGTGCCGAGCTCCTCAGGTACACCACGTCGCCCGAATGCAGCGTACCCGCCGACGTCGTATCCGTGCTGCTCCGCATGTACGACGTGTCGTTCCGCACGACATACGCCTGCGTGTAGCCGTCGTCGGCCATCCGCGGCCGGTCCGTATCCACGCTGGCTTCCGCATGGCCGCTGCTCTGGCAACCCGTCGAATAGATCGCCACCGTGAGGAGGGCGAGCGTGGCAAGTGTGTAGCGAATCATCGAAATGCTCCTATCCCTTAGCGGGGCGACCACTCGTCGGCCCGCGTGACACGCGACCGCGCGGCAAACCGTTGCCGCGCCGAAGACGACGAACATAAGAGCGCAGCGCTAATGACGGAACGCTCATTATTGAGCGGTCATATTTACACGCGTGTATTCCACCCGTGCCGGTCCCGGTGTTTGAAGTGGTGAAAACAAGAGAGCCGGCCCGCGCGCTCGAGTCGTTTGCTGCTATGGGCGCAGCGGTTATTGTAATGGCCGGAATCTTCCTGAAAGGACGATCCGCCATGACCCCATCAAGTTGTGACGTCACCCTGTGTGGTCACCGCCTCGGAGGACGCCAACACATTTGTGCGTTCGTCGATTCGACGGACGAACAGTACCAGATCCTCAACCCGTTCTTTTTGGAGGGGATTGACGCGGGGGAGGACGTCGTCACGATCGTCGAGTCGGCATTCCGCAGCGAACACCTCCGACGCATGCGCGCCGGCGGCGTGCCCGTTGACGAGGCCATGGGGAAGGGATAGTTAAAACTGCTGGCCTCGGAGGACACGTACCTGAAGGACGGCGTGTTCGTCGTCGAGCGGATGCATAGGCTGCTGGAAGACGCACTGCGGGACGCGGAGCGCGGGACGCGTGGGCGGGTGCGTGCGTATGGCGACATGGAGTGGGTGCTGCGGAACCTGTCGATCAGCGACGAGCTGATGATGTACGAGGCGCGGGTGAACCAACTCCTCCCGCGATACGACTGCACGCTCCTGTGCGTGTACGACGTGAACCAATGCAGCGGCCGAGCAATGGCGGACATCCTGGCGACGCACCCGTACGTCATTCTGGGAGGCGCCTTGCAGGAGAATCCGTATTACATGGAGCCGGAGGTGTACCTGCTAAAGGTGGCCCTGCGCCGGGCGCGGCCGGCGCCGATCCGGGCAAACTCGGCTGCGCCGGGGCGAGCGACTTTACAACGTGATTGAGGCGCTCACCAGGTGCCTCGGCGGTGAAATCAAAACCACGGAAATATCATTGCCGGCGGCGGAAAACGGGCCGGCGCGACCTGGGTTTCGGGCGGAGGCGTTGGTAGTGGCGTGAGGGCCAGCGCCTACGGGGCTGGTTCGCCGGCCCGGGCGGAGCCACCGCAGAGCAGCGCCCCAGCCGTAACAAGTGATACGCTGCTGAAAACGCCACTGACTTAAAGAGCTCAGCAAGGTGTTGCTCGCGTAGTTAGTCTTTCATGTCGCGAAGAAAACGAAGCAGGTCGGCCATCTGCTGGTAGTTAATGCCGGCCTCCAAGCCGTCGGGCACCTTCCCTTGCGGCGTCCGCGCCGAGCGAACCAGATCGCGCAACGGTGCGATGGCGCCGCCCTCCTGACGCTGGTAGAGCAGTCGTTGGGCGGTTTCTCGGTTCCAAGCGTTGGGGTCATCGAGTGCGGCGACGAGCTGCTGAGTCGTACAGCCACCTAAGCGCGGCATCGCCGGCGCATGGAAACCATCGGGCACGATCCGCAGGATTCGTCCGCGGTCGCGGCCCGTGCAAAGGTCATAGTGCTTGAGGATGTCATTCGGAATCGCGGTTTCATCTTCAATGATCTCGCGATACATCGCCACGACGTACAGGCATCCATCCGGACCGGTAGCGAAGTTCACGGGACGAAACCAGTTATCCGTCGAAGCGAGGAACTCGCGACTTTGCTTCCCATCCGCCGGTGGCCGTTCCGCGCTGATGCCGACACCATTCGCATGGATCTTGAGCCGCACCACGACGTTGTTCGCTGGCTCGCCGATGAACGCGTCGCCTTCGTACTCGGAGCCGTAGGCTCCGCCCCGGTAGATCTTGATATCGGCGGCAGAAGTGGCGTATCCGTGCGCGAGTTCAGTTTTTTGGGAAGCGGCCGGCACTCATGTCTGAGTTGGTGTTCACCGTCTCCACCATCCGGCAAATCTTACGATGTTCTGCCCTATAGCAAGCCCGTCGTTATTAATGTAAGATACTGTATAATAATAACTTACAACAAGTATGCCCAGGACAGGAATCGAACAATCCCAGCTTCTGCCGAGAAATCAAGTGATTCCGCAAAACGCGCTGCAAAAAGCGCTGCAATCGATCCAAAATTGGCGTACCTCGTGGCGAACTGGCCCTCATTGCCGGAGATAATCAAGTCGGCGATCCTAGCGGTCGCACGCCAGCACTTGGCGAAGGAGTAGACAAGGAGCAGAGCTCCGATGGCCACAATCGCCCGGACGCTGTTTCTGATCCTGGCTGTACCATGGCAGGTCGCCGGGGGACGACGCGTTCGCGGCCCTGCCCAGCGGCACCTGACGCGCGTTTACGCCGGGGAACTCGTATCACGCCGACCGCGCAACGAATCACCGCGATTCGGCCGGACCGGGCTTCGGTTGCCGCATCGCCTCAACGATAGCCACGTAAGCCGGTTTCCGCTGGTTGTTATCGTCGAAGACTAATGGGTGCTGGCCGAAGCGCCACGTCCGGCGGTCGCTTAGGCCCCAGAACGTGACGCGCTCGACTGTGTCCTTGTGCTTGGAGAAGATCGAGAACAGTCGCGCGTAGGCGTCCGCCTGGCTCTGAAGATCCCGGGAGGCAGGTCGGGTCACCGGCCCGCCCCGCCCGCCGAAGCCGCCGCGGCCGCCGAACTGGCCGCCGGACGCCCCCCGGATTGTTACGTCCAGCTCAGAGATGCTCACTTTCAGGCCCAGCGACGCGTAATCGGCAATCGCGTGGTCGATTGCGTCGAAGGGGACTGTCGCGGTGCTCCAGTGGCCCTGGATGCCGACGCCGTGAATCGGAGTCCCGTCCTTGATCAGGCGCTTGAGCAGCAGCATCGAGCTCGCGTGTTTGGGGCCGGCCTCGATGCCGTAGTCGTTGTAGTACAGCTTCGCGTCCGGGTCGGCCTCATGGGCGAACTGAAAGGCCAGCGTCAAGAACTCCGGCCCGAGGCTCTGTAGCCAACGGGAGTTCCGCAGGTTTTCCGTCTTCGCCGTCTCGGCGTCGCCGCGGTCGTTAATCGCTTCGTTGACGACGTCCCAGCTCCGGATTCTTCCCTTGTACCGGCCGACCAGCGTGGTGATGTGGTCCTTCAGGCGGCGGGTCACGACGGCCCTGTCGCCGCCGTCGAAGAACCACGGGTTCGTCTGGGCGTGCCAAACGAGGGTGTGGCCGTGGACGACCAGGTTGTTGTCCTGGCACCACGTCACAAGGGCGTCCGGGCGCTCGAACCGCCAGGTGTCTTCGGCGGGGTGGACCGGCCCCGGCTTCATGCAGTTCTCCGGCGTCACGACGCCGAAGTTCTCCCGGATGAGGCCCAGCTCCGCGTCGGAGTAGTTCCCGGGCACGTCCCCCGCCATGCCGATGAGGAAGCACTTGGCGTACGCCTCCTTGATCGTCGGGCCGTGCTGATCGACTGTTGGCGCGGTAGCCGGCGCGCTCGCCTGCCCGGGGGTTGACGGCGGCGACACCTGCGCGGCTGCGAACGTCGCCGCGAGAGCCACCAACAGCGACGCACCCGCGGTGGCAAATGATTTTCCCCGCAGATTCGACCGAGAGGAGTTCATGGGATGGCCTCCGGGCGCTGCGCCTTTCTCGACTTCGGCGGGGACGCCCTCGTCACGTCTTGAACTCGTGGGCCGTGCCGGGCGCCTCGTAGGCAACGTGCCTGATGCCGGCGGCGTCGAGCGCCGTTAACCTTGTGGAAGTTCTCGATGTTCTCCCTGGTGCCCATCGGGATCAACCTACCCCTCATGTGGCGCGGCACCGCAGATTGCGACCACCCCCGGGTGCGTTGGCTTTTCTTCGAGTGTGATCGCGTAGAATCGCTCTCTGATGTCCCGAACCCTTCCCACGAGCCCGAGCTTCATCTCGCGCTGGATGTCGGCCTCCATAATCGTGGGTGCGGGAAACATGCCCACGCCGGTGCGGCCGAACCAGAACATGAGCGCACTGTCGTCGAATTCGCCCGCCACCACCGGGTGGATCCGCTTGGCATCGAACCACTGGTTGAGGGAGCGCCGGACCTGCGTGTGGTCGGTAGGCAGGAGCATCGGTGCGCCATTGAGGGACTTTGGGAACCCCCTGCGGTACCGGCTGGCCATTTCCGGTGACGCGAAGAATGTCACGCCGGATTCCCCAAGGAGGTGGTTGAAGCCCTCCACCTGGACGGCGGTGCCGATCGGCGCGTCGCTCAAGACCATGTCGGTCCGCCGTGCGGCCAGGTCCGCGAGCAGCCGGTCCGACTTATCTTCCCTGCAGATCAGCCGAACGGGCTGATCACCGCCGAGCGCCGGCGCCAGGAGCCTTCTGGCGAGGGGCTTTGGGATCACGTCCAGCACGCCGACGATGAGTCTCAAAGCCGCGCCCACGGGCTGGTGCTCCAGCGCGTTGAGCATCTCCTGCCCGAGGGAAAACATCTGGTTGGCGTAGTTGTACGCGACCCGCCCGGCCTCGGTCAGGCGAATGCCCCGCCCCGCACGCTCGAACAGCCGGTGCCCGAGGGCGGCCTCAAGTTCCCTGAGCTGGTTGCTGATCGTCGGCTGCGACACCATCAGTTCTTCACTGGCGCGCACGACCCCTCCCTCGCGGCCCACTACCCAGAAGTAGAAGAGATGGTTGTAATTTAGCCACTTCACGAGCCGACTGTATCATTCATAATCTGAATGACAAACCTCGAAACTTCGTATTTTACCTATGCCGTTCTGCGACGTATTAATGCCATAGGAATCGGCAGTGAATGAAACACCGTGAACCACACGCGTCCGCAAGGCGGGGGCGGTGGTCTCCCTCCCCCCCACCGGCGGGGGAAACCAGCGGAGGTAATTGCGATGCTGATCGAGATACGGGCGACGGAGTTCGAACTGACCGACGCCATCCGGCGCCACGTCGAGTCCCGCGTGGAATCGGCGCTGGGCCCCGTGGCGCGCTGGGTCCGCACCGTCACCGCCGGCGTGGGCGACGTGAACGGTACGCGCGGCGGAGTGGACAAGCGGTGCAGGCTCGTGACGTCGCTGCGGCACCGGGGCGTCGTCATAGCCGAGGCGACGTACACGGACCTGTACGCGGCCGTGGACGCTGCGGCCGGCCGGCTCCGGCGCGTCGCCCTGCGTGCGGTGAGGCGGCCGTTCGCCCGAGACCGCAAGGATCCTCAGCGGCCCCGGGTCATTGCTCGGCGTTTGAGCCTTTGCCAGGAGGCATCACGATGATGCAAACCGCAACCCACTGTGCGATCTCGCAAGCCCGTTAAGTGCTGATCTTTCACGCCTGACCCCGCCTTTTCCGGACCACCCGTCGGCAGAGGCGGGCCGCAACACGCAACATCCATTGACCGGCGGGCGGTAGGGACGTACCCGGCGCCCCCGGCGCCGGACCTACCAACGGACCTCCGTTCGCGCACGACCGGGTGAAGCCGACGTTCCCGAGCGCTGGCTGCGCAATCGCTCAGCCATTGCCGCGGTTTCCGCGGCCACAGATGAAGCAAAGGAGTACGCCATGAGAACTCAAACCGTTGCCGCACCGGGCGGCGAGCTCGTCATCACCGAAGCCGACTTCGACCGGCTGAATCACTTGGTGGAATCGCCCCGCTACCGCGCCACCCACGCGACGCTGCTGGCGCCGCTGAAGGACGGGCTCGGCCGCGGCAGAGTCGTCGCACCACGGGAGGTTCCGAAGGACGTGGTCACCATGAACTCCGCGGTGCAAGTCAAGGACCTCTCCAACGGCGCCACCGAGACCTACATGCTCGTGTACCCCGACGAGGCCGCCATCGACCAGGGGAAGCTCTCGGTGCTCGCGCCGCTCGGCGCCGCGCTGCTGGGCTCCCGCGTGGGTCAGGTCGTGCGGTTCGAGGCGCCCCGCGGCGTGCGCCGCCTGAAGGTCCTGAAGGTCCTGTATCAGCCCGAAGCGGCTGGCGATTTTCACCTGTGAATGGGAGGCCTACTCGAAAGGAGGAATTGCCGTGCTGTGTAAACTGACAGTCAACGACCGGGACCGTGCGAGGCTGGTGGAGCCGCTGAAGAAGGCGCGGGGCTCGTGGAGCACCTACGCCCCGCTGTTCGATTCGTTCCGCGCCACGCTGCACGAGGCCAGGGCGGTGTCGCCCAGCGACGTGCCGGACGACGTGATCACCATGAACAGCCGCTTCAGCCTCAAGGACCTGCGGCGGGACGAGACCCGAGTGTACACGCTGGTGTACCCCGAGGACGAGTCGCCGGACGAGGGCAGCCTCCGCGCCTGGAAGCTGCCCGCCGAGGTCGTAGCCGTCTGGGCCACTGAGCGCTGGGGACCGGAGCAATGGGCGGTGGAAATGGAGAAGTTGCTGCCGGTGCATTTTGAGCCAAACGCCCGACACGCGGGCGCGGGGCGGGCGAATGGGCACTGCCGCCCTTCGCGGCAACTCGCATTCGCCGGCTAGGGCAGAACGATCGAATCAGAAGTGCGCAAACGCGCCTGAGAAAGGAGTGAGACGTGCCGCACAACAAGCGATTCGCGATTGTTATTACCCCCGCGGGCGTCAACGCGGGACCCGTCGACGCCCCTTGGCTTGAGACCGAGTTCCACGCAGACGAGAGCGACTGGATCGTCCTCTCCCGCGAAAGCTGGCAGGCGGTGGCGGAGGGGGATGCGGCCATTTGGCCCGCCCTGGAACGCAAGCTGTTCATCGGCTTCTACGTGAGCCAGCCGTCGCTGATCGCCATCATCGGCCGCCCCTTCGGCGTCGATGAGGGCGGGAGCGAGAAGGACGGCAAGCGGGAGTTGCGTCGCATCGTGCGGCGCATCCGCTCGCTGCTGCTGCCCAGCGCCGTGATCGGCTTCTGGACGGACGAAGATGGCGCCCTCCTAGACATCGTTGAGCCGGAGGCACCTGGGGCCACCCTCCACGCCGAAGCCATCGAGGAACCCGAGCCCGCCGCCTGACGGCGCTTGGGCAAAGCGTATGAACACCGACCCAAGTAGATTCGCAAAATCACTGCGGCGGTGAGGGGATTCCTATGAGGGAAAAAGCATCCGAGGCCGCCGGTTCGGACATTCATCCCGATGCCCTAATCGGGCACGTGCATCTGAAGGTGGCGAATCTGGAACGGGGGCCGATTACGCTCGGAAAAGGCGTTTGGCAGTTCGGCATCCTTCTGATGACAATATGCGCCTTCCTGATCGTAGCCGGCATCGGTAATACGTCCATTTACCATAGCAAGCTCCGTGTCGAAATGAGGAGGAGAAAGATCGACTGCTCGGTCGCACGCCCGCTCATTTTGCGGGGGATGCCTCACGCTCGGTTGTCGCCGTTAGATGAACCGTGACCAAGATCTCTCCTTCCTCTTCTGCTGCCACGCCGTGCTCCATTCCGGGGGCGAGGATCAGCATTTGTCCGGCTCGCAGTTCATGGACCTGATCAGCGGCCGTGATCTTCATGCAGCCGCGCAAAACGTGAATGTTGACGATCCCATTAGCCTTGTGCGCGGCCAAGCCAGTGAATCGGTCGAAGGCAAAGAGCGCGATGGTATAGCCGCCATGACGATATAAGGTTTCCTGTCGATGGCCTCGCTCGCCGGCTTGGGGTTCGGCTCGAAGATTGCTGATCATCGTTTCGAGATCAACTAGCAGTTGCGGGACTGCGAATCGTTCCTGCGGATGTTGTCGCAATCGTGCCTTTTGTGATCCGGGTTCAGACATTGTGTTGAGATCCCTTCTTCATATGTCGGCCATGGTGTCGAAGAACTCGTGGTCCGAGTTGTAGCCGCCTTCGCCTTGATAAACGTGCTTGAAATCCGCCACGAATTCGATCGCCTTGATCCACTTGACCATTTTGAAGCCGAGTTGGTTTTCCACCCGGAGTCGCAGGGGCGCGCCGTGGACGTCGGTCAGCGGCTTGAAATTCATCTCGTACGCGAGCAACGTCTGCGGATGGCGGGCGTTGTCGATCGTATGGCTGTCGTAATATTGACCGCCTTCCAACCCTTCGCCGAAGGAGTAGAAGACGACCGCCTTCACGTCGGCTTTGGGGCGCACGAGCTTGATCAGCTCTGCCACGGGCAGGCCGCCCCATTCGGCGATGCCGGACCAGCCCTGGATGCAGTGGTGTAACGTGATTTGACTGCGCTTGCTCATCGCCCGAAGTTCTTCCAAAGACAACTCGACGGGATTCTCCACCAGGCCGTAGACCTTCAGCCGATAACCCTCGAAGCCGCTCGCGGCTAAGGCTTTCCATTCGTCCGAAGTCGGCAGTTTTCCGTTGGGCCACATGAACGGCGAGATGTCTTCGACCGTGTACTCGGCCTGTGGAGCGTGCCGCGCGAGCAGGAGCCGCAGGACGGGATTCACCAGCGCGTCACCCACTCGCTGAACGGCGCGCGGGAACAGCCACGTCGCCCAATTTGCCATCATGTTCAGCAGGAAGAGGATCACCAACCCGCTCAGACCGATGTACATGCCGAATCGCAGCAGGTCGTCCGTACCGATGACGATGTGGTTCATGTTCCGGGCGAAGCCGGTCAGGAACACCATCGATACGTGAGCGATGACAAACAGGACGTACGCGCACAGCAACAGGAAATGAATCGATCGACCGATCTGCCGGTTGCCGGGCAGCTTGCGGTACCAATTGAAGCGGTTGACCAGCGCTGGCGACATCGACGGACCGGTCAGGATCGAGAGCGGCGCGAGGATGAAGATCACCGCGAAATAGCTCAGTTGCTGGAGCGCGTTGTATTGGTAGAAGCCGTTGGGCTCGGTCGGGAGGTGAAACGTGACGTAGTGGAGGAACATCGCCCAGGCGTCGGGGAAGATCCGCCAGGAGGTCGGCACAATGCGGCGCCAATGGTTCGTCGTAAACAGGAGCGTGACGTACACGGCGCCGTTCAGCACCCAGAATAGCGCGCTCGCGAAGTGCCAATGCCGCGCCAGTCCCAGCGTGTGCCGCCCACCGGGGAGGCCAATCCAGGGGCTCAAATACCGTGCGTCATCCTTCGCCGTATACAGGCGGTCCAGCGGCACCTGAACCGGGGTGAAGCGCACCCACTCGGTTCCGGGGGTGCAGTGCACGTTCCAATACAGCCGCGGGTGATCCATGAGGATTTGCAGCCCACTGCGGGCCAGCAGGACCATGAATAGCAGGTTTACGTAGTGAGTGATTCCGATCCATGCCGGAAAGCCATAGGGCAACGTCGTGGATTCGGGTGTGAGTTGCTGCGGCGCGGGAACAGAGGGAAGACCCACCGCGGCCCACTGCACGTACGCCGCAATGACCGCCAGCACAATCGGCAAGACCAAGGGCATAAGCGTGGGGAACCGAAAGCGCGGCGACCTGGCTACGACGCCGGACGGTCCAGCGGCGCGCAGATCGACGCTGAAAGCCTGGTCGTCGGAGGTCGGCGGAAGATTTGGAGCTTGCGAGTGTTTCATTGCGCGTTTCGATCCTTCGGTCGTCAGCTCTCTTCCGGCGGAGATCACCTTCTGCTTTTCTGGACCTTCGTAAGGGCCGAGCCTTTGTGCATGGCCAGGTGGTCAGTCTTGTCACTCTTGATCAGATACTGCGGCTCGGATTTCGAGGCGTGAACCGTGTATCCTTTGAACGAGAGCTCGGAGGTGATTTTCTTCTTGATCGTCCCGGAAACTCGCCCGGCCTCGGAGTTCCAGCGCACGTGATCGCCTACCTTGAATGTGTGGGTTGTTGCCATGAATTCCTCATCCGCCAAAGAAGTTCTTGAGGACCGCCAGCGTCGTCTGCCGGCCCACGGTTGCGATGGAGTTCAGGTTAGGCAGGTCCTTGGGACAGACGACCACGCAATTGCCGGCCTTGCTGCAATCAGCGACGCCGCCCTCGCCCATCATCACGTCCAGCCGCTCATCCTTGAGCGCTTTGCCGGTCGGATGGATGTTGAACAATGTCACCTGGCTGAAGATCGCCGCCCCCACAAAGTGGTTGGTCGGCGTGTACTGCGGGCATGCCTCAAGACAGCACCCGCAACTGATACAACGCGAGAGCACGTATCGCTGTTCTTGCAGTTCCTGCGAGATCGACGGGCCGGGCCCCAGATCGTACGTGCCGTCGATCGGCACCCATGATTTGGCGCGTTTGAGGTCGTCAAACAATCGCTGGCGATCGACGAACAGGTCGCGGACCACTGGGAATTTCGTCAGAGGTTCCAGCGTGATTGGCGCTACTGACGGGCTCCCCTGTCGTCCGCGCCGAGGCGGCTGCTCGCCATAATCGACCGCGTCATAAATCGGATGATCTCGTGGGGACCGTTGGCGGGTGTAGGTCGGCTCGAGCTTGTCGACCAGCGCCGAACAGGCTTGGCGCACTTTGCCGTTTATGCGCATCGTGCAGGCCCCGCAAACCTCTTCGAGGCAACCGCTGTCGTAAACGACAGGAGTCGTGCGCTTCCCATCCGTCGTCACTGGATGTGCTGCAATGTACTGGAGGCATGAGATGACGTTTGCGTTCGGCCGCCGCGGCACGGCGAACTCCTCCCATCGCGGAGAAGCATCGGGCCGGTCCTGGCGGAGAATTCGCAGAAGTACCGCTGGCTCTGCATTGGATTGATCGTTCATCTCTGTCACCTTTTCCGACTTCCGACGCCGCCCGCACTCACACCTGCGCTGATCGTTGACGTTCAAGCGTGTCCATGTCCCGGTGGATCGCTGCACGGGAACGACTCCATGGAAGCTTCCTCCACCGGATCCAACGCCCGCGGGTTCTGCGGCGGCTGAGGTGAGTGCATGGGGCTGCGCCTTGGGTGTTCGACCGGAGGGTTGCCGGCCGCTTGTGTACGAGGCTTGCACCGCTTCGGATGACGGTCCCGACGTACTCCGCCGCGCGAACCCTGAGCCTTCGCCATGGCGTCACTCAACCCTTTCCGTCCTCAAGAAACTCCTTGAGCGCCAAGGCGCCGTTGTGTTCCTCGTCGTGTGCAGCATAGATGAGGGTCACGGTACCCTTCTTGATCTTTTGCCGCAGGAGAGCGACCGCCGCTGGACGGGCGTTCAGTTCTTTCCAGTAGCGCTGCTCGAACTGCTTCCACTTTGCCGGGTCATGGCTGAACCACTTGCGCAGCCCCGGGGTGGGCGCCACGTCCTTCAGCCACAAGTCCAACGCCGCTTTCTCCTTAGTCACGCCTCGGGGCCAGAGTCGCTCTACCAGGATTCTCAAGCCGTCGCTTCGTGATGGCTGTTCATACGCTCGTTTGAGTCGGATCATCTGAGGTGAACTCCTTGCCTTGACCCCTTTATCTTCTGTCCAGTCGCAGCAGAAACTCTCTGCGCACATCTGGGTTCGTTTGGAAAACACCGTGCATCACATTGACCTTCATTACCTGGTTCTGAACGCTGCGGGCGAAGTATCCCGCGATCCGCACGAGCTTGGATAACCCGAGGAATGTCTTGTCAGGATGGTGATCCTCATGATGATCGAGCCGCAGGGAGCGTAGCGACCGGAGGCTCGGCGAGCGACGGCGAGCGAAGAAGAAACAACCAATACTCTCATGGCAGTCCTCCACCAGCACCCTCGCCTCCTTGAGCGTCTGGAACTGCTCGCGGTCCAGCAGCTCGTCGGTCATCGGCACCTGGTACAAGGATTGGGGGCAGGTCAGCACCACCTTCTGCCGAGCCCAACCGATAATGAACTGCTCGGCATTGGGATCCAGGTCTCGCTCGCGGAATGGCGAAGGGTCCATCGCATTGAAAAGCTGCTTCAACTCTGTGACGTGAACTTCGATCTGCACGCAGTTCGATGGAATCGCCGGCGGCTCGCTCATCCTCGCTCATACTCGCCTCATTCCGTGGTCGTCCATCGGGAACCGCTAACGCCGGCCCGGGACCCCCCTCAACACTACTGAGCGTTTCCCGTGGATGCGACATGTAACAAGCACTCGACCTATGGATTTCGCCGACCTCCGGGGCCATCACGACCAGCAGAAACGACGCAGGCCAGCCGTAAATGGCTGGCCTGCAAGTGTTTCAGTAGCGGGGAAGATTCGACCCTCAGACTTCCGGATTATGAACCCGACGAATCTGCTGAGGCGAGACCACTGTCCTCGTTGATCACCATTAAGGCTCCCGGACCGATCGAGCGCGCCCGCATTATAATGTTCCGCCCTTATAACGAACCCAGCGATAACGTCACAATATTTTATTTAATAAGCACTTACAAAAAACATGCCCAGGACAGACGTCGAACTATTTCAAAATCTGCCGGGAAATCCAGCGGTTCTGTCGAACGCGCTGCAAAAAGCGCTGCAATCGACCCAGAATTGGCTGAGCTGTTGGGGAGGTGGAAAGACCGCCGCCTGCCATAAAGTCGGCAGTTCTTGCGATTGCGCGTCAACACCCACCGAAGCACCCGTGATGCCGCGACCTCCGGATGAGCGTGATCAAGGCCTCACGCCCAAGTGGATGATCCTGAGGGAAGTTACAGCAAACCCGTGGAGTTACGCCCACGGCGTACGGCGTGCGATGCGATGTTACCCATGAGGAGTTGGCCCGCCGCCGCCAAATTGCCCTGCTCGATGGCGGAGAGGATGCGGGTAACCTCGCGCATCTTGGTGATTGTAGCCAAAACCACTTCCCACAACTCCCACCTTGATGCTCCCCGCTGCGAATTCATATCATGAAGCAGTCCCGTCGGAGGTATACTGCCGCTCGTTGCCCTCTCGACGAGCCGACGGCCGTGCAGAGCACCACGGCACCAATTGTGCGCAGAAGGCATTTCTTACCAGCGTGTCTCAGAGCGGACCGATCGCGCAATTAGGTACGTGTCATGTCACCTTCCCCGGGCGAGCCACCTGAGGCCGGGGCGCTGTTGCAGCGCGCCGCCGGGGGCGATTTAGGGGCTTGGGGTGCGTTGCTCACGGAGCACCACGGGCGGCTGTGCCGCATGGTCGAATTTCGGCTGGACCGGCGGCTTCGTGGTCGGGTGGATGCGTCGGACGTGGTTCAGGAGGCGTACGCCGAGGCCGCAGACCACCGCGCCGACTACTTCGGCCGTCCGCAGGTGCCGCTGTTCCTGTGGTTGCGAGGCATTGTGGCCAAGAAGCTTTTGGAAGTCCATCGACACCACCTCGGCACAGGGATGCGCGACGCCGCGCGTGAGGTGGTGCCCCGCCCGCGCAGTTCCCCCGACGCCACGTCCGCCGCGCTGGTGGAAGAACTCAGCGGTCACAGCATGGGCCCAAAGACGGCGGCGGAACGCTCCGAGGTGAAAGCACGGCTGCGGGCCGCGCTGGACGGGATGGAGGCGACCGACCGCGAGGTGCTGGCGCTTCGCCATTTCGAGCAACTGACAAACGGCGAGGCGGCGGCGGTGCTGGGCATCGAGGAGCGGGCGGCGGCCAAGCGCTACGTGCGGGCGCTCAAACGGCTGAAGGACATTCTCGCATCGATGCCGGGGGGACTGACGGAGGTGCGGATATGAGCGACACGTCTGCCTCCGGCCAAACCTCTGAGGACCGGGATAGCACCGGCGGGCACCAGCTACTGGCCGAGATGGCCGACGACTTCGGCGGACGCTACCGCCGGGGCGAGCGGCCGACTATAGAAGAATACGTGCAGAAGTACCCCGGCTTGGCCGAGCAGATCCGCGAGCTGTTCCCGGCCATGGCGGCGATGGAGCAGTCCGGTCTTGAGCCGGCAACCCGCCCCGGCGTGGCGGCCGAGCGGGTCGGCACGACGGTCGGGCGTTACAAGCTGCTGGAGCAGATCGGCGGCGGGGGGATGGGCGTGGTCTATATGGCCGAGCAGCTCCGCCCCGTGCGCCGCAAGGTCGCCCTGAAGATCATCAAACCTGGCATGGACAGCGGGCAGGTGATCGCCCGCTTCGAGGCCGAGCGGCAGGCGCTGACGATGATGGACCACCCCAACATCGCCAAGGTGCTTGACGCCGGTACGACCGACGCGGGCCGGCCGTATTTCGTGATGGAGCTGGTCAAGGGCATCCCCATCACCGACTACTGCGATCAAGCGCGACTCTCCACGCGCCAGCGCCTGGAGCTGTTCATCCAAGTCTGTCACGCGGTGCAACACGCGCACCAGAAGGGCGTGATTCACCGCGACCTCAAACCCGGTAACGTGCTCGTTACGTTGCACGATGACAAGCCGGTGCCCAAGGTCATCGATTTCGGCATCGCCAAGGCCACGGGCGAGGTGCTTACCGAGCGAACGCTGTTCACCAACTACGCGCAGATGCTCGGCACGCCGCTGTACATGAGCCCGGAACAGGCGCAGATCAGCGGCACGGACGTGGACACCCGCAGCGACGTGTACGGCCTGGGGGTGCTGCTGTACGAGCTGCTCACGGGCACGACGCCGTTCGACAAGAAGCGCCTCCGCGAGGCGGCGTACGACGAGATGCGGCGGATCATCCGGGAGGAGGACCCGCCCAACCCCAGCACGCGCCTGAGGACGATGGGCGACAGCATCACTTCCATTTCCGCGCTGCGCCATACGGAGCCGAAGAAACTCAGCCGGCTCGTGCACGGGGAATTAGACTGGATTGCGATGAAGTCGCTGGAGAAAGACCGTGCGCGCCGGTACGAGACGGCCAACGGACTTGCCCGCGACGTCGAGCGTTATCTGCACGACGAGCCGGTGCAGGCGTGCCCGCCATCAACCGCGTACCGACTGAAGAAGTTCATCCGTCGCAACAAAGTAGTGGTAGCCGCCGGGTCGGCCATCGTCGCGGCCCTCGTGGCCGGTGTGGTCGTCGCGTCCATCGGCTTCTTCGAAGCGCGGCGACAGGCACGGATCGCACGAGCGGGAGTCGCCAGCGCCGACCGAAGTTTTGCGATGATGGTGAACGCCGAAGCCAGAGGCAACTCGCCGCAGGCCGAACGTTTGGCCCGCGAGTCGTTGGCGATATGCAAACAGCTCTTCGGCGACAACCACCCGGACGTCTGCGAATCGCTCCACGTTCTGGCCATGGTCTTAGCCAAGAGCAAGCCTCAGGAGGCGATATCGCTGGAGCGCCAATCCATAGCGATGCGTAGGAGGTACTTGGTCGACCCTAAACACCCGCATCTGGCATTCTCGCTCGACATCCTTGCCGGCTTGCTAGTCCGCCAGGGCGACGTGACCGAGGCCGAAAACCTGTACCGCGAGGCGCTGCCGATGTGGCGCAATCACTACGGCTCGGATCACGTCTACGTGGCGAACACGCTCGACCACCTCAGCGCACTGCTCCTCGTGCAGGGGAAAAAGGGGGAGGCCGAGGATTGCCTTCGTGAGTGCCTGGGGATTCGCAGACGGGTGGCTGGCGATAAGCATTCGTCCACGATTAAGGCGATCAACAGTTTGATCGACCTGCTCAAGCAAGTTGGCAAGGACGCGGAGGCTGAAGAATTGAGCCGGGAAACACAGGAGATGCAGACGCTCGCGATTCGGAAGCCGACGACGAAACCGCAGTTGAATTAAAGCCCGACAAAAGCTGGGCCGTGGGACTCTCGCCGTTCGAATCATCCCATTGCGGGGGCCCCGCGCCCCCGCGCCCGAACGGCACGTTCGGGTGCCAAGCGGTTCAACGAAATGCCCTCGAACACGGCCCCGGGAACAGACGGAGCTGCGGCCATGAACGGTCACACGCCAGCGTACAACACGGTCGGTGATCCCGACACGGTCGGGCACGAGCTACTCGCGGAGTTGGCGGACGACCTCGCCCGCCGGTACCGCCGGGGCGAGCGGCCGTCGATCGAGGAGTATGCAGAGAAACACCCGGCGTTGGCCGCGCAGATTCGGGAGCTGTTCCCGGCGATGCTGGCCATGGAGCAGTCGGGGGTCGGGCCGACCCGCGACGCATCAACCGGCCCGGAGCGGGTCGGCGGGACGGTCGGCCGCTACAAGCTGCTGGAGCGGATCGGCGAGGGTGGATTCGGCGTGGTCTACATGGCCGAGCAGCAGTACCCGATCCGCCGCAAGGTGGCCCTGAAGGTGATCAAGGCGGGGATGGACACGAAACAGGTGATCGCCCGCTTCGAGGCCGAGCGGCAGGCGTTGACGATGATGGACCACCCCAGCATCGCCAAGGTCCTCGACGCCGGCACGACCGACGCCGGGCGGCCCTACTTCGTCATGGAGCTGGTGAAGGGGGTGCCCATTACGGAGTACTGCGACCGGGAGCGGCTGACCACCCGGGAGCGCCTGGAACTGTTCATCGCCGTCTGTCACGCGGTGCAGCACGCGCACCAGAAGGGGATCATTCATCGGGACCTCAAGCCGAGCAACGTGCTCGTGACGCAGCACGATGACCGGCCGACGCCGAAAGTCATTGACTTCGGCGTAGCGAAGGCGGCGGGGCACGTGCTCACGGAAAAGACGCTGTTCACGAACTACGCGCAACTGGTGGGCACGCCGCTGTACATGAGCCCCGAACAGGCGCAGGCCAGCGGCCAGGACGTGGACACCCGCAGCGACGTGTACAGCCTGGGCGTGCTGCTGTACGAGCTGCTCACCGGGACCACTCCGTTCGAGGGGCGGCGCCTGCGGGAGGCGGCGTACGACGAGATGCGGCGGATCATCCGGGAAGAAGACCCGCCCAACCCCAGCACCCGCCTGAGCACGATGGGCGACGCGATCGCCTCGGTCTCGGCACTCCGGCACACGGAGCCGAAGAAGCTGAGCCAGACGGTTCGCGGCGAGCTGGACTGGATCGTGATGAAGGCGCTGGAGAAGGAGCGTGCCCGGCGGTACGAAACGGCCAACGGACTGGCCCGCGACGTCGAGCGGCACCTGTGCGACGAGCCCGTGGCGGCCTGCCCGCCGTCGGCGCGATACCGGTTGCGGAAGTTCGTGCGCAAGCACGGGGTATCGCTGGCAGTCGTGGGCGGGTTCATCCTGCTGCTCGTGACGGCCACCGTCGTCAGCAGCGCGTTGGCGTTGCGCGCGCGGCGGGCGGAAGCGCTGGCGCAGTCGCGGCTGGTGGCGGAGACGGACGCCCGCCGTCGTGCCCTTGCCGAGGCCGCGAAGGCCGCCGCAATCAGCGACCTGTTGCAGCAGGCGCTGCGTTCCGCAAATCCCGACGACGTGAAGGGCGCCGAGTACACCGTCCGTCAACTGCTCGACGACCTGTCGCAACGCCTCGGCGGGCAGTTGAACGATCAGCCGCTCGCCCGGGCCGCGATCCACGCGACCATCGGCAACGCGTACCGAAACCTGGGTCAACTGAAGGAGGCTGAGCCACACCTGGTGGCCGCGCGGGACATTCAGCGGCGGGTGCTGGGGCCGAACCATCCGGACGTTGCGCAGGCCCTGCTCGACCATTCGTTCAATGCCTTCGAATCCGGAAACCTCGACGCCGCCGTGGCCGAGGCGCGCGAGGCGCTGGCGATCTTGCAGCGGGCGCGCGTCAAAGACCAGCGCATCCTGCGCGCGTACGCGCAGCTGGCGTTCCACGTAGGCGAGCAGGGACGCCTCGCCGAGGCCCAGTCGCTGGCGGACCAGGCGTTCGCGGCGGCGGCGGAGGCGGGCATCACCGAACACGAAACGCTGGCCAAGATCCTTCACGACCTGGTCGCGGACAAGCTGCGCGCCCGGCAGTTGGCCGGCATCAACGAACTGGCGGCGCGCGCGGTGGCCATGCACCGCCGCGTCAACGGCGATCACCATCCGCAAACCGCGTGGGCGATCGAGATCCAGGGCGTCGCGCTGCGGGAGACGGGGAATTTGCCCGCGGCCGAGGCGCGCCTCCGCGAAGCCCTGGCGATCTTCCGCCAGCATTACCAGGAGTCGCACAAGAGCATCGCCTTCACGGTCGACGAGCTGCGGCGGGTATTACAGGCGCGCGGCGACACCGCAGGCCTGGCGGCGCTGGAGGCCGACCGGGTCGTCCGCGCCAACGAAGCGCTCGATCGCCACCCGAGCGACCTCCAACTTGCGATTCAGCTCGCCGACATGCTCCGCGTCAGCGGGAACCTCGAGGGCGCGATGGCGAAGTATGACGACGTCATGCGGCGGCGCACGCCGGACGCGCCGCGGCAGGTCGTCGAGGCGATGATCGACGGGTACACGCGAATCGCCGCCACGCTCTATCAACAGAAGCAGAAGCTGCCCGAGGCGGCCCGCGCGTACCGGAATGCGATCGAGCTGCGGGAACCCGTCGAGCGCGCGGCGCCCGAGGTCCGGCTCAAGCAGTCGAACGCTTACAATGACCTGGCGTTCTGTTTGTTGCCGACGAACGCGGCGGACGCTGAGCGGGCGGCCCGGCGGGCGCTGGACCTGAAGGCGGCGTTAGTCGCCGAGTTCCCGCGCAATATCGAGTACCGGTACCACCTTGCCCACACGTATCATGGGTTGGGCATCATCCTGGGGCGGGCGGGGGATCGCGACGCCGCGCTGGCGCAGACGCGCAAGGCCGCCGAAGTGCTCGACGCGGCCGCGGACGACGTGATCGCGGGAGACGTCGCCGCCGCGCGTCCGGAATGGCTGCCGCAGGAGATCGGCAAGACCTTCTGGTTGGTGGGTGACCGGCTGGTGCAGCTCGGGGATTACGCCGGCGCCGAGGCCCTGAGCCGTCACGCCATCGACATCTTCTCCCGGCTGGAGCGCGCCAAGGCGAGCGAGGCAAATGTCCGCCAGGAGAAGGCGATGAGCTATCGCAAGTTGGCAGAGGCGTATGATGCTCGCGGGCAGGTGCGCGAGGCGCTGACGCATTTCGAAACGGCGCGCGCGATCTACGGCGAGCTGATCGTCGCGCTGCCTAAGAGTTACCGGTACCGCCAGGAGCTGGCCGACACGACGTGGTCGGTCGGCAACCTGCTCGCGCGCGACGGACGGTGGGAGGAGGCGATCCGCGAGGTGCGGGCGGCTTTCGAGCTGCACAAGAAAGCGGCGGCGGACTTCCCCGACCAGCCGGTCCTGCGCGAGCGCGAACAGGCGGTCGGCGTTCGGTTGGCGACGTTGCTCCTGGAGCACGGCGATTACGAGGAAGCCGCCGCGATGATCGCCAAGCCGGACTTCAATCCGGTCGGCTGGGACTCCGCGCGGGCGTGCGCGTCGGGCCTGGCGACGGCGGTCGAGCGGGCGGAGCACGACGACCGGCTCGACGACCGCCGCCGCGCGGCGCTCGTCGCCGCCTGGGCGCCGCAGGTTGCACGGTTCATCGACTCGGCCGTGCGGAAGTGCCCGGCGACGTCGGCAGGCGACTTGAACGGTCTGGCGTGGCAACTCGCCGCATCGGATGGGCCGTTGTCGCGTCACCCGCAGGCCCTCCGCGCCGCGGTCGAACTCGCCGAGAAGGCCGTCGCCCTGGAGCCGAGCAACGGCATGATCGTCAACACGCTCGGCGTCGCCCGTTACCGCGCCGGCCAATACGAACAGGCGGTCGCCGACCTGGAAAAGTCCGTCGCCCTTCGCCGGGGCGGCGACGGTGTCGATTTCTTCTTCCTCGCCATGGCCTACTGGCGGCTCGGTCACCTCGATCAGGGCCGGGCGTGGTACGACAGGGCCGTCGCCTGGATGGATCAGAAATCACCGAAGGACCAGGACCTGCAACGATTTCGGGTGGAAGCGACGCAGTTGCTGGGCGTCCCCAACCCGCCCCGGGCGGCATCGGTTCGGGCGGCAACCGCGCCGTCACCCTGAGCGGCGTGAGGAATCAAAACGATCGAAAGGAAACGGGGAAAGGGACGAAGTGAGGGTAATTGCTAATATAGCTTGAGCAGCGATTCCGCCGAAGAGGCCCGGCACCTTTTGAAAATTCCCGCCTCGACGCCGATGCCCAAGCCCATTCGGCCTGACGGAGGTCTGGAAATGAGCGAACAAGCGCCATCGCCCGATACGGCCGGCGAGCACGGCACCGCCGGGCACGAGCTGCTGGCGGAGCTGGCGGACGATTTCGCCCGACGCTATCGGCAGGGCGAGCGGCCGTCGGTCGAGGCGTACGCGCAGGAGCACCCAGCGATGGCGGACCAGATCCGGGAGCTATTCCCCGCCATGCTGGCCATGGAGCAGTCGGGCCTGGCTCCGACTATCGAGATCGCGCACGTGGACCGGGTGGGGACGACGATCGCCCGCTACACGCTGCTGGAGCGGATCGGCGAAGGCGGGTTCGGAACCGTGTTCCTGGCCGAACAGCAGCACCCGGTGCGGCGGCAGGTCGCGCTGAAGATCATCAAGGCGGGGATGGACAGCCGGCAGGTCATCGCCCGCTTTCAGGCGGAGCGACAGGCCCTGGCCATCATGGACCATCCCAACATCGCCAAGGTGCTCGACGCCGGCGAAACGGATGCCGGCAGGCCCTACTTCGTGATGGAGCTGGTCAAGGGCATCCCCATCACCGACTACTGCGATCAAGCGCGACTCTCCACGCGCCAGCGGTTGGAACTATTTGTCCAAGTCTGCCACGCGGTGCAGCACGCGCACCAGAAGGGGATTATCCACCGCGACCTCAAGCCTAGCAACGTGCTTGTGACGCTACACGACGACAAGCCCGTGCCGAAGGTGATCGACTTCGGCGTCGCCAAGGCCGGCGGGTTGCAGCTGACGGAGCGGACGCTGTTCACCGGCGTGGCACAGATGGTGGGCACGCCGCTGTACATGTCCCCCGAGCAGGCCCAGATGGGCGGCGTGGACGTGGACACCCGCAGCGACGTGTACAGCCTGGGCGTGCTGCTGTACGAGCTCCTCACCGGCACCACGCCGTTCGACCGCCAGCGGCTGGGCAAGGCGGCCTTCGACGAGGTCCGGCGGATCATCCGGGAAGAGGACCCGCCCAACCCCAGCACACGGCTGAGCACGATGGGCGACGCGATCGCCTCGGTCTCGGCCCTCCGCCACACCGAACCGAAGAAGCTGAGCCAGACGGTGCGCGGCGAGCTGGACTGGATCGTGATGAAGGCGATGGAGAAGGAGCGCGCGCGCCGGTACGAGACTGCCAATGGACTGGCCCGCGACGTTGAGCGACACCTGTGCGACGAGCCGGTGGCGGCCTGCCCGCCGTCGGCGGCGTACCGGTTCCGAAAGTTCGCCCGGCGGAACAAGGCGCCTCTGGCAATGGCAGGCGTCGTCTTCGCGGCCCTGCTTTTGACGATGATCGGACTGGCCGTTAGTAACGTGCTGGTTCGGGCGGAGCGGAACGAGAAAGTTGCGGCGCTGGGGCAAAAGGTAATAGCCCTCGGCGAGAAACAAGCCGCCTTGGGCGCAAAAGAGGCGGCCCTGGCGGAGGCGAAGGCGAATTATGCCAAGGCGCGGCGCCGTTACTACGCGGCGCAGATGAACCTCGCAACACAGGCCTGGGAGGAAAAACACCCGGCGCGCGTGCTGCAATTGCTGGAGAGTCAGCGCCCGCGTTTTGACCAAGATGACCTGCGCGGCTTCGACTGGTATTACCTGTGGCGCCTCTGCCAAGGCAGCTACCGTTTCAGCCTCCCAACGCTCAACTTCGACAACGCCACGGCCATCGCCATCTCCCCCGATGGAGAAACACTGGCTTCTGTCTATGGCACGACGGTGCGGCTGTGGGAGGTTACGACCGGGCGCGAGATTGGTGAACTGCCGAGCCATGCCCATATGATCAGCGGGTTGGCATTTGCGCCAGACGGCAAAACGCTGGCCGCCGCGGACGAGTCGGACATCGTGAAACTGTGGGATCTGGCGACAAGGACGACACGGGCGACCGTACGCCCGGGCCAAGGAGTAGCCTGTGTGCAGTTCACGGGTGACGGCCGAACACTCGTCCTGAGCGGCAAGCGGGTCAAACTCTGGGACGTGGCCGCCAACGAGGAAGTCGCCACACTCGGCGAATCCGACGACTACTTCGTATTCGTCGCCGCTGCGCCCGCGGGGGACGTCGTGGCCGCCAGCGCCAATGACATCGTTCGGATCTGGATCCGGGACGGCGGCGCTTGGCGTGAAGCGCCGCCCCTCTACGGGGCTGGCTATTACCCGCGAGTCGCGATCTCCGGCGACGGCAAGCTGTTGGCGGTGGGCCTCGGCACGCAGAGCAACGGCACGCCCACGCTCTACGACCTCCCGAGCCGTCGGGAACGAATGACTCTTCAGGGCCACACCGGCCCCGCCTTCGCCATCGACTTTACCGCCGACGGAAAACGCCTGGCCAGCGGCGGAATGGACCGGACGGTGCGGATCTGGGATGTGGCGAGCGGCCGGCAGGAAGCTTGCCTCGCCCAGCCGGGACCGGTCTACGGCCTGGCGCTGACGCCCGACGGCGCGGCCGTAGCCGCGCTGTGCACCGACGCGATCCGCGTGTGGGGTGTTGCGCCTCCGGCGCCCGCGTCGGTGCTGCATCATCTGACGCCGGTCGATTCGGTGGCGTTCTCGCCGGACGGAAAGATACTCGCGGCTCGCGGGAGGAACGAAACGAAGTTATGGGATGTGGCAGGGGACCGAACCATCTCGACTCTGGCCACCGAGACACCGAACCGCTGGCTTCGCGGCATCGCTTTCGCCCCCGACGGGACATCGTTGGCGATCCCCCGCGGGAACGCAGTTGACGTGTGGTCTGTCAGCGGCGGGCGACTGGCGGTCCTTTCTTGCGAAGCCTTCGTATACGCAGTTGCCTACTCGCCGGATGGGAAGTCGCTCGCTGCGGCCACGCGGAGCGGGATCGTCGAGGTGTGGGACGTGCACTCGAAGCAACGCAGGTATTCGACGCCGGCGGTCAATTGGGGGGTGGCCGTCGCCTTCTCCCCGGACGGCAAGATGATCGCCGCGGGGTATCAGTTCGGCGTGGTCAAACTGTTCGACGCGGCGAGCGGACGCGAGCTCAGCACGCTGCAGCGCTTCGAGCTGGCCATCGATTTTGCTTACTGCGTGGCGTTCTCCCCCGACAGCCGCGAACTCGCGACCGGCAACCGGCTAGGTCTGGTGCGGATCTGGGATATTGCCACAGGTCGTCTCGATGCGTCTTTGATCGGGCATACCAATGCCGTGACATCGCTGGCGTTCCTGGATCGGGGGCGGACCCTGGCGAGCGGCAGTGAAGATCGCACCGTCCGGTTGTGGGACGTGGAGACGGGCCAGGAAAGGATCGCCCTCAGGGGACACACCGGTGCCGTGAGCGGCGTTGCTTTCGCTGCGAAGGGGAGCGTTCTGGCGACGTCAAGTCAGGACGGAACCGTGAGGCTGTGGCGCGCCGCCACCGACGAGCACGCCCGCGCGCCCGAAGGAGAAATGCAGTCTGAGGGCGGGCAGTCCCCCGTGGCTGACAACGAATTCGGCGATCGCCTGTGGCAAGCGTGCCGCACCGCCGAAGCGGAATCCACCTACCGCCGGGCCTTGGCGCGTCTGGAGAAACTTCTCGCAGCGTTTCCGGACGACGCCGCATATCGAGGCGAGACCATCCGCAGCCTGCTCAGCATCAGCCTGCTGCTGAGGGTCGAGCGCGGCGATATCCCGGATGCGGAAGCGACCCGTCTGCGGGCGGTAGAGATTTATCAAAAACTCAAGCCGCAAGAGCAACGCGCGTTGTTGCTAGTTTTCAGCGAGAGGCAGCGGAAGCTGAACGGGAGCGACGCCGTGCAACAGGGCGATCGGACATTGTGCCAGATGATCGATCTGCTGCCGCAGGACGATGCCGGATGGATGACTCGAGCCGCCCAACACCTAGCCGCCTGTTCCGATCCCAAGCTGCGCAACCCGGCCTGGGCGGTCGAGCTGGGCCGGCGGGCGACCACCCTGCCGACGACAGACCAGAATCAACTGGCGGGCGCCTGGGCCTACCTCGGCGTGGCGCTGGAAGGTGCCGGACGGCGCGCCGAGGCCGAGGAGCCCTACCGGAAGGCGACCGCCTTGTGGAAGCAGTTGAGCGACCAGGAGCCGGGGAATGAGTGGTATCGGCACGAACGGGCGTATTTCAGCCTCGCCCTCGCCAACGTGCTGCAGGCCGCGGGTCGATCACAGGCGGCGGTGAATCCTTGCCGCCTGGGCGTGCAACTGAACGAACGGCTGGCGGCGGACTTTCCTGCCAATCCTGACCACGCCGAGCGATTGGGGCAGGCGCGAAGCATGTTAATCGGACTCTTGCGCTCGTTGGGACGCGACGAGGAAGCAGCCCAAGTTGCGCGCGAGCAGGAGAAATTCGCCGCGTCCCAGCCGGCGCTGCGCGAGGCCGACCGGCGACAAGAGCCTGCTCCTCAGACGCCCGAGGACCGCGGTTGGACGTTGCTGCGTGAGGGAAAATTTTCCGACGCCCAGGCCGCATTCGCCGAGCATCTTCGACTGTACCCCGATCACGGGCCCGCACACCGCGGCCTGGCGAATTCGCTCCAAAAACAGAACAAGCCTGCCGAGGCGATCGCGTCGCTGCGCGAGGCCATCCGGCTTGATCCCTCGGATTTCTGGGCCCACGAAAATCTCGGCCGGGCGCTCTTAGATCGGCAAGAGCCTGCCGTGGCGGAGACCGCATTTCGTGAGGCGATCCGGGTGCAGCCCGCGCTGGTTTCCGCCTATGTCGGCCTGGGCACGGCGCTTCGAGAACAGAAGAAGTCTGCCGAGTCCCTGGCCCCCCTGCGCGAAGCCGTCCGGCTCGATCCGGGCAACCACCAGGCGCACCACCAACTGAGTTGGTCGCTTTTGGAGGTGAAGCAGTTCGCCCAGGCGGAGGTCGCCTTTCGAGAGGCGGTCCGGCTAAAGCCCGAAATCCCCAGCAGCCATTTTGGACTAGGCAGCGTGCTGATTGAGCAGAAAAAGTTCGCCGAGGCGGAAATCGCGCTGCGCGAGGGCCTGCGCTTGGAGCCTGCCCAGCCCTGGGCGGCCCGACTCCTCGGCCGGGCCCTCATCGGCCAGGGCAAGCTCGCCGAGGCGAAGGCCGAGGGTCTGGTCCAAGCCTCCGATCTTGCCTCGGCGTACTACGAGCACGCGGAAGTCCTTCACCAGCAGAAGAAGCTCGCCGAGGCCGAAGCGACTTTGCGCGAGGCGATCCGGCTGGAACCCGCCCACTCGTTGGCGCATGGCGGTCTGGGCTGGGTGCTTATCGACCAGCAGAAGTTCAGCGAGGCGGAGGCCGAATTCCGGCAGGCGATACGCCTGGCGCCCGAGCGGCCCGCGGTTCACCGCGGCCTGGGAATGGCCCTCGACGCGCAGAACAAACCCGCCGAGGCGATCGCCTGTTTTCGTGAAGCCACACGGCTGGACGGCAACGACTTCCAGGCCCACGGCGCCCTCGGTTGGGCGCTGCTCAAGCAGCAGCACCCCGCGGAGGCGGAGGCGGAATTCACCGAATGCGTCCGCCTGCAGCCCGATCGTGCCGAAGGATATTGGGGATTGGGGAGGGCGCGATTTGACCAGAAGAAGTTCGCGGCGGCGGAGACCGCCTTGCGCGACGCGATCCGGCTGGAGCCGACCCACCCCTGGGCGCGTTCACTTCTCGTCCAGGCGCTTGTGAAGCAAGGAAAGCAGTCGGAAGCGGACGAGTTGTCGAAACGTGAATTGAAGACGCCGGCCTCGGACTTGAAGGGGGCGGACGAGCAAAACGTTGGTCGGCATTAACGGTCGGCAGAAGAAAAGCCGCCGATGAGGGGCGGGCGCATCAGGATTCGCTCATGTGGCTATCGGGGGCGTGATTTGGCGGTTTCCGCTCGCCCCTTGATTTTCGGACTTATCCTGTCTCAGAAACGTCCGTTCGCGCAAATACATCATTAAGCGCGGTCACTCGAACCCGAGCATTGGATCAGGCTTGCCGGGCCCGCTGGAATCCTCGGCGCACCGTCCGCGCGCCGGGAGCGGCAATCCTCCGTCATCTCGCGGACCCAAAGGGAAAGATGCCATGAAGCTCTAAGGACCGCTGTGAGTCCTGTGGTCGCAGTTTTCGCACCGGGGCTGACCGGCGGCTGTACGACACGCTGGCCGGAACCACCGTCGGATGCTTCGAGGGCACCGTTTGCTCGCCCGGTGCGGCCAAAGAGTGACGGAGTTTCCGGCGCAAATCCCGCTTCATCGTCACAAACTGATCGTTGACGCGAACCAAGAAAGAGGTCGAGCCATGAGGACCAATACTTTCGTCAGGCAGGTAATCTCGAAATCCGGGACAAAGCCCATGGTTGCGCGGCACCTGCGGAGGGGCGTAAAAGCCGTCCGACGCGCCTGCTTCGAAACGCTCGAGGACCGGCGGCTGCTCAGCTTCAGCCCGGCCGTGGGATACGCCGCCGGGCAGGATCCGCAGTCGCTCGTCGTCGCCGACTTCAACGGGGACGTGCGGCCGGACCTGGCCGTGCTCAACTCCCAAAGCAGCACCGTCAGCGTGCTGCTGGGCAACGGAAACGGCACGTTCCAGCCGGCCGCGAACTTCGCAACCGGCGCCAACCCGCGCTCCCTGGCGGTCGGGGATTTCAACTCGGACGGCAAACCCGATCTCGCCACAGCGGATGACGGCGGCGCGAGCGTGCTGCTCAACAACGGCGCCGGCGCCTTCCAAGCTCCCACGACGGTCACCATTCCCGACAATCCACTGTCCGTGGCCGTCGGCGACTTCAACGGCGACGGCAAGCTCGACCTTGCCGCGACGTCGAGCTTCTTTCAGCCGGGGTCCTGGGGCTGGTACGCCTATTACCCGGGGTACTACGTCAGCTCCGCGACCGTGCTGCTTGGCAACGGCGCCGGTTCCTTTACGCCCACCGGCTCGACGCGCGTCGGAAACGGCACTTACGGTTCCGTGACGGTGGCGGACTTCAACAGCGACGGCAAACAGGACCTCGCGACCTCCGCCACGGACAGCTATTACGCGGAGGTCCTCTTCGGCACCACCACCGGCGTCCTATCGAGCCCGAACTATGTCGGCGGGGCTTCGCGTTCGGTTACCGCGGGCGACGCGAACGGCGACGGCAAAGCGGACCTGATCACGACCAGCGTGTACTCCAGCGCGGTCACCGTCTTCGCCGGGAACGGGGTCGGAGGATTCGGCTCCGGTCAGAGCTTCGCTACCGGCGAAAGCCCCGCATCCATTGCAATCGGCGACTTCAACGGCGACGGCAAGGCGGACGTGGCGACGGCGAATTGGGGCGACGGCACCCTGAGCGTTCTACTTGGCAACGGCTCGGGCACGTTTACGCCGCCGATTAATCTCGCCCCCACTGCGGCCCCGGTCGCCCTGGCCGCCGGGGACTTCAATGGTGACGGGCGACCTGACATCGCCACCGCCAACGGCTCGGCGAACACCGCCTCGGTGCTCCTGAACGACGGAACCTGGCCAGCACTGGATGCCCCGCGTATCTCGATCGGCGACGTCACGGTCACCGAGGGGAACACCGGCACCGTCACGGCCACGTTCACGGTGAGCCTCTCCGCCGCTTACTCCCAGCCGGTGACGGTGAGTTACGCGACGTCCGACGGGACCGCCACGGCCGCCGGCGGCGACTACCAGGCCACATCCGGAACGCTCACCTTCGCCCCGGGCGAAACGAGCAAGCAAATCAACGTTGCGGTCAACGGCGACCGCATCGCCGAAGACACCGAATTCTTCGCCGTGCGCCTGGCCGACCCGACCAACGCCTTCATCGGCGACGGCACCGGCGTGGGCACTATCCTCGATGACGAGCCGCGGATCACCATCGAATACGCCAGCGTCAAAGAGGGCAACACCGGGACCACGCCGCTCAACTTCGTCGTCCGACTCTCGGCCGCCTCGGATGTGCCGGTGTCGGTCAATTATTCGACCGCCGAAGGCGACACGCAGTGGCAGCCCTCGGGCTACTACGGCTACTACGCCCCGCCGCCGGCGGGGACGTCCGGCGCGGACTTCCAGCCCAATTCCGGCACGCTGACCTTCGCCCCCGGGGAGACCGAGAAAACGATCCCCGTCCTCGTCAACGGCGACTACGTCCCCGAGCCCGACGAAGTGCTGTCGGTGGACCTGAGCGGCGCCAGCGGCGGCGGCGCAGTCATCGCGAACGGCCACGCGCTCGGCACCATCATCGACGACGAGCCGTACGCCAGCATCACCGGCGGCACCATCACCGAGGGAAACTCGGGCTCTTCCAACCTGGCCTTCACCGTCACCCTCTCCGCTCCCAGCGACGTACCCATTGACGTGACCTACGCCACCGCCGACGGGACCGCCACGGTGGCCGGCGGCGACTACCAGGCCAAGTCCGGCACCGTCACCTTCGCCCCGGGCGTCACCAGCCAAGTGATCAACGTGGCGGTCAACGGCGACCGCCTCGGCGAAGACAACGAATACTTCCTCGTCAACGTCACCGGCGTGACCAGCGCGCACCCGCCCTACTCGCCGGGATACGGGTTCATCACCGACGACGAGCCGAGGATCAGTATCGTCGGATCGAGCATCACCGAGGGGAACAGCGGCACCAAGGGTTTGACGTTCACCGTGACGCTCTCCACCCCCTACGACCAGCCGGTGACGGTCAAGTTCGCCACCGCCGACGGCACGGCCACGGTCGCCGACCACGACTACGCCGCCACATCCGGGACGCTGACCTTCGCCGCCGGGCAGACCACCAAAACCATTACGGTCTTCGTCTACGGCGACAAGAAGAAGGAGCCCGACGAATACTTCTCCGTCCTGCTCAGCGGCGCCAGCGCCAACTCCTGGTTGTACAACAGCACCGCCTGGGGCAACATCCTCAACGACGACGGTGGCAACGGCGGCAGCGGGCACGGCAAAAACCGCTAGCACCCGCCGGCCTTCGGTCCCGGCGAATCCCGGGAAGGAAACGGAGTGCCATATGTCAGTCGAGGTGCTCAAGTCTCCCCGACGGCCCGACGCCCTTGGCGCGAGTCTTGCCCCCGAAGTCCCGCCGGCCCCAGTAGAGTTCCACTTCACGCAGAGTGAGACGTTCCCCCAACTGCTGAAGCAACTCGGTGCGTCTTTGTTGGTGACGACGTATCAGGCCAACAAGCTGCTTGTCCTGCGGGAGCGACAGGGCGGCATCTCGATCCTGGTTCGCTCCTTCGAACGCCCGATGGGCGTCGCGGCCGACGCGCGGCGGATAGCCCTGGGGACGCGCGACCAGGTGTGGCAGTTCCACAATGCCCCCGACATCGCCACGCGCATCGAGCCGCCGGGAACGCACGACGCCTGCTTCCTGCCCCGCTCCAGCCACGTCACCGGCGATATCGGGGTGCACGAGGTCCGCTGGGGCGGAGAAAGCGCCGACGAGTTGTGGCTCGTAAACACCCGCTTCTCGTGCCTCTGCACGCTGCACCCGGACTACAGCTTCGTCCCGCGCTGGCGGCCGCCGTTCGTCAGCGCGCTGGCTGCCGAAGACCGCTGCCACCTCAACGGCCTGGCGATGATTGACGGCCGGCCGGTGTACGCGACCGCCCTCGGCCAAACCGACACCGCCGGCGGCTGGCGCGAGGGCAAGGCCAACGGCGGCTGCCTGATGTCCGTGCCCGACGGCCGCATCGTCTCCGGCGGGCTGTGCATGCCCCACTCGCCGCGGTGGCACCAGGGAAAACTGTGGGTGCTCGAATCCGGCACCGGCCGGCTCCTGCGCGTCGGCCACGCCACCGGTGAATTGAGCTGGGCGTCGCCCGAGTTGCCCGGCTTCGCACGGGGACTGGCGCTGTGCGGCCCCTACGCCTTCGTCGGCCTCTCCAAGATCCGCCAGACCTCCGCCATGGACGGCGTGCCGCTCGCGGCCCGGCGCGGGGAACTGAAGTGCGGAGTCGCCGTCGTCGACCTCCGCACTGGACGGACCCTCGCCTCGGTGGACTTCCAGACGGCCGTGGAGGAGGTCTTCGATCTCCAGTTGCTCCCGGCCCAGCGATTCCCGGAACTCCTGGGGTTCCAGAAGGACACCGTCCAACACACCTTCATCGTTCCGCCGCCGAACGAGGGTCCGCGCGAGACGTAACCGTCGGCCTTTTCCACCGGAACTCGGAAGGAGCCTGTGGAACGGATCATTCACCTAGGAGTGCACTAGGTGAAGCTTCGAGAGACCACCAGCCCTTTGCAGCGGTGCCTTGGAAACAGGTCGGCATCCGCTGACTTGTGCGACGGCCGTGGCGCGGCTACCGTCATGAGCGGGCGGAGAGGCCCTTTACAAGCGGGCCAGGCGAGTCAGAGAGCACTGAAGATCCGGCAAGAACTCGCTCGCACCTAGCACGTCTTACGCTCGTCCGATGGCCCGCAGGTCTCGGCCTAATCCGAGGACACCGTGTCGCCTCGCTGAATACGTAGCGTGCGCGATCGGCTTGTAAAGCTGTTACCGATGTAGAGGATGCGCCTGGGCTTGGGCATGTGAGTATCCGCCCTCCGCCGGACCGATCGAGCGCACCCTTATTATAATGTTCTGCCCTACAATGAGCCGGCGATAACGTACACAACCTATTATTAAATAATCTTTTACAATAAACATGCCCAGGACAGGATTTGAACCTGCACGCCTCTCGGCGCTACCACCTCAAAGTAGTGCGTCTGCCAATTCCGCCACCTGGGCGCTCGTACCCGACTGGTACGCCCCAATTATACGGGACTCACCGCGCCTGTCGAGTGGCCTCAAAGGCCAACGCACACTCACGCCTACCCCACCCGTCGCTTCGGCCGCATGCCCAACAAAACCACCGGCACCAGCCCCGACAGCCCCATCCATACCCCCGCCGGCAGCGGCACCGCTACGACGTCGAACTCCATCACGTAATTCGCCGCCTTGGCCCCATCCGCCGTTTCCAACTGGTCCATCAGCCGCAGCGTGTACGTCCCCGGCTGAAGGATCCCGTCAAACGTTAGCGGCGCCCCCGGCCCCTCCAGCAGATTGCCCGACCCGTCCCCCGCCGCCAGCAACCCCTTGCGCGACGACCGCCTCGCCTTCACCCCCGCGGCCGACAGGTTCGTGAACGTCTCGGCCGTCAGTTGCAGGTCGTGCGCCACCCCCGCGTCTGCCTGGTAGGTCAGGTGATACTCCTGCGGCTCTTCCACGCTGAACGTCACCTGGTACAGCGTCTGCGCCGAGGCGTCCCCCGCCCCGCCGAGCACGTCGAACGACGACGCCTCCAGGCGCCCCGACGCGCTCAACCGCGTCGGCAGAATCTGCGACGACTGCGACGCCGACCCCGTCACCTCGATCGAGTTCATCTGCGAAAACCCCGGCACCATCTCGACCACGCTCCGCGACGCCGTGCTCGTCTGGTCGAACGGCCCCAGGTCCACCGCCGTGTCGGCCGCGTTCTCGTTCGACCCCGCCGCCATGTACGGGTTCGCGTTCGCCGACGCCGACACACGCCGCAGTTGCGACAGCGGAATAATCTCCCCGTGGCTCGGCGGCGCCGGGATGAACGTCGCCAGCGCGAACGACGCCAGGGCGGCGGACTTCGACGAGGTCAATCGACTCGACAACGCACGGCGGCTGCTCGATCGGCGGGCCATCGGGTGCTTCCTTCCTTGCTGATTGTTTCGAGACCTCACGCGCCCGCGCGGCGCGTCTCACCACGGTCCCACCACTCCCTTCGGCTAAGGAAGGCAATTTTCTGGAGCGCAGGATATGCAACCGGTTTATCGGTCCGCTCTTGCGTCACGCGACTGGAACTAACTCGCCGCGTCTTCCCGCGCCGCGCGCCGAATGCTGACCTGCGCCAGGAGAATCCCCAGCTCGTACAACAAACACAGCGGCACCATCAGCGCGATCGTCGCCGTGATCACGTCCCCCGGCGTGATCGCCGCCGCAATGATCGACATCGAGAAGTACACGTACTTCCGCCACGATTTCAGCGTCTCCACCGGCAGGATCCCGATCCGCGCCAGCGCCAGCACCACCAGCGGCAACTGAAAGCTCAGCCCGAACGTCAGCAGCATCCCCACCACCAAATCGATGTAATCCGGCAGCGTAATGTGCGGCGACAGCAGGTTCGACGGGCCGAACGGGATCACCCGGATGTCCTTGTCCGACACGTACATCTTCAGCCGGCTCTCCTGGCTGTTGAACCACATCTCCCCCGACCTGGCCGTCGAAGGGTCGCCTTGCAGGATCGGCACCGTCGGCAGCGTCATCCCCGGCGGGAGCTGCACCGGCGGGTTCCTCGACCCCGGCATCGGCAGCGGGATGTTGTTGCTGAAATCGATGAAAAACATGATCGTCCACGGCAGCACCAGCCAGTAGACGAACACCATCCCCGCGATCAGCAGCGTGATCGAGAGCGGAACGTACCGGGTCACGTACTTCCGCTCGTGCGGGTAGAGGCCGGCCGCCACGAACTGCCACAGTTGGTAAACGATCCACGGCGCCGAGATCGCCACCGCCGAGATCACGCTGATCTCGATGAACACCATAAACCCGTCGGAGACGGTGCTGATGAACATCTGCGGGTTCAAGTTGCGCTTGTACATCACGTCGATGTACGGCTTGCAGAACGCCGCCAGCGTGCGGTCGCCGAACACCAGGCACAGCACCAGCGCCAGAGCAAAGCCCAGCAGCGCTAGGATCAGCCGCCAGCGCAGTTCCTCCAGGTGCTCCCCGAAGGTCATCCGGTAATCTTCCGGGTTGAAGTGCTCGGACTTGACGTGCGCCTTCCGCGGCTTGGCGGCCTGTGAACCGGGTGCTTGGGCGCTGGCGCTGGTTTCGGTCATGGCGAGGTGACGAACGGAATTCCCAGTGAATCATATCCTACGAGAGACGCCGCGGCCCGGCGAATTCGCGCACTCCCCCGCAAAAACAAGAAGGGCGAACCTGCCGTTCGCCCCGCGTGCGGAATCTCGGTGGAACGTAAAATGGACTACGCCGCGGGCAGCGAGTCAAACGCGATCGCGACTGCGTACCCCTTCCCCGCCGGCACGCACCGCACCACGTGCCCGTACGCATCCCACCCGCCAAAGCTCCGGCCCGGCCCGGTCGAGGTCGTCAGCCGCATCACAGGCGCCGACGAATCATGCGACTGAGCCTTCGGCGGAAAATGCACCGTCACGTGCTCCCCGCAATCCAGCGGGCACTCGCTCGTCGCCGACAGCCCGCCGGCCGATAGGTCCTGCACGCTCAGCATCAGCCGCGGCTGCTGCCGCGCTTCCACCGAATGATCCAGCCGCAGCCCCTGCGCAACCGCCTCGACGCGCCGCCGCGGGAATCGCCTGCGGTCCAGACGCAACGCCGCCGGCGCCGGTTTCGGCATCCGTGCGGTAGAATCCCCCATCTCCCCCGGGTGTCCGGGGAACGACATGCGAGCCGGCGTCTTGAGCAGTGCGACCATGCGAGAAGCTCCGTTTTGGGTTCGACTTTCCCTTGTTGCATCGGCCGCAGGAGTGGAAAACCTTACCCAGATTCCACAAAGAATTCGGGAGACCGCGGAGGCGTAAGTGTCGAATGGGATTGTGTTTCTGGTGGGCGCGGGGCCGGGAGATCCGGGCCTGCTGACGGTGAAGGGCGCGCGATTATTGGAACACGCCGAGGTCGTCGTTTACGACTACCTGGCCAACCCCGAACTGCTCGGTTATTGCCCCCCGACCGCCGAGGTCATTTACGTCGGCAAGAAGGCCGCCGACCACACCATGTCCCAGGACCAGATCAGCGCTCTCCTGGTCGAAAAGGCCAAAGCCGGCAAGCGCGTCGTCCGCCTCAAAGGCGGCGACCCCTTCGTCTTCGGCCGCGGCGGCGAAGAGTGCGAAGCCCTCGCCGCCGCCTCCATCCCCTTCGAAGTCGTCCCAGGCATCACCGCCGCCATCGGCGGACCCGCCTACGCCGGCATCCCCGTCACCCACCGCGACTTTAACTCCAGCTTCACCGTCATCACCGGGCATGAAAAGGAAGAGGGGTCTGGGGCCAGAGCTCAGGGGACAGGGGAGGAGATCGACTGGGCCGTCGTTGCGAAGCTGCCCTGTGTGGCGTTTTACATGGGGGTGAAATCCCTGCCGAGTATCTGTAGCAGACTCATCGAAAACGGAAAGGACCCGGCCACCCCCGCGGCGGCGATCCGATGGGGCACCCGGCCTGAGCAGCGCACCGTCACCGGCACCATTGCCGACCTCCCCCAGAAGGTCGCCGCCGCCGGCCTCACCGCCCCCGCCATCACCATCGTCGGCAAGGTCGTCACCCTCCGCGACACCATGAACTGGTTCGAGCGCCGGCCCCTGTTCGCCCGGACCGTGATCGTCACCCGCACCCGCCAACAGGCCAGCGACCTCTCCAAAAAACTCGCCGCCCTCGGTGCCCGCGTCCTCGAAGCCCCCACCATCGAACTCCAAGCGCCCGCCGACTGGAACACCGTCGACCAGGCCCTCGCCAGCGCCGCCTCCTACGACTGGCTCGTCTTCACCAGCGCCAACGGCGTCTCCTTCACCAGGCAGCGCCTGCTCACCCTCGCCAAAGACGCCCGCATTTTCGCCCGCGCCAAAGTCGCCGCCATCGGCGACGCCACCGCCAAAGCCATTACCGACCAGCTCTGCCTCAAGGTTGACCTCTGCCCCCAAAGCTTCGTCGCCGAAGCCCTCGCCGACGAACTCGAAAAGCGGAACGAAGTGAACGGCCGCCGCTTCCTCCTCCTCCGCGCCGACATCGCCCGCCCCCTCCTCCGCGACCGCCTCCGCCAGGCCGGCGCCGCCGAGGTCAACGACGTCCCCATCTACGAAACCAAACCCGCCCGCAACCTCCCCCCAGCCGTCCTCGAAGCCCTCGACCACGGCGAGGTCGCCTGGGTCACCTTCACCAGCAGTTCCACCGCCAAAAACTTCGCCACCCTCCTCGGCCCCACCTACCGCGAAAAACTCCGCAACACCAAACTCGCCAGCATCGGCCCCATCACCACCGCCACCCTCAACGAACTCGGCCTCCCCCCCACGGTCGAAGCCACCACCTTCAACATCGTCGGCCTCATCACCGCCATGCACCACCCCTGACCGCTCGCCGTTTGGCGGAAACACCAGTTTCGCGCCGGAAATTTTCTGCTTGTTAGTTCGGTTGAAGTGTGGTATAGACTATCCCAAGCGGGCATGGTGCCCGCTTTGAAAGGGGGCTTATACGCCGCCATTCTCCACCGCCGCCACACCCACCCGCGCCGCGCCCAGCCCTCCACCCATCCACCAGCGCCAATTTGACGCTACAACTTTCACACCATGCTACAACTTTTGCGTTTTTCGCTTACCCATCTTCACACCCGACGCTATCTCACCGCCACAAACTTCTGCACCCGCTTCCCGTTAATCTCCGTCACGTAAACGCTCCCGTCCGCCGCCACCGTGATCCCGTGCGGCAGATTAAAATCCCCAGGCTTTGCCCCCGGCGACCCCCACGACGTAATCACTTTCCCGTTCAAGTCCATCACCCGGATCCGGTTCGCCCGCCCATCCGCCACGAACACCCGATCATCCGGCGTGATGAAAAGGCCGAATGGCGCGAAGCCGCCGAACTGCCGGACGTACTTCCCGTCCTGCGTGAAGACCTGGATCCGGTTGTTCTCCCGGTCGGCCACGTACAGATTCCCCTTCGAATCCAGCCGCACCGCGTGCGGCAGGTTGAACTCCCCCTCCTCCTTCCCCTTATGCCCCCACGCCATCAGGTACTTGCCACCCTTATCAAACTTCACCACGCGCGAATTCCCATACCCGTCTGCGATAAAGAAATCCCCATTGGGCGCGAAGGCGACGTCCGCCGGCTTGTTGAAGTGCCGATCGTCCTCGCCCGGCACGTCCTTCTCGCCGAGCTTCATCAGCACCTTGCCGTCGTGCGAGAACTTCGTGATCGTGTGGTTGGCGTTGTCGGTGACCCACACGTTGTCGTCCTTGTCGATCCGCAGCCCGTGCGGCGACGTGAACAGGTTCTCCCCGAAGGACCGCACGAAATCGCCGCCGGGATGGAACACCAGGACCGGCGGCTGCGCCCTGTGGAACACGAACACGTCCCCGGCCGAATCCGTCGCCACGGCCGACCCCTGTCCGAACTGCGTCCCCGCCGGCACGTGCGGGAACGACGGGTCGAGCCGGTACTCCCATTTCGGCTCCGCCCGGGCGCCCGGCACCAGACCACTCAGCAGGAGAACCACCGCCACGAACAGGGATCGTTTCAACATGGCGGAGCATTGTACCCGCGGCCCGTTACAATTCGCGCCATGCACATCACCCGCCGCACGCTCCTCCGCCGCAGCGCGTTCTCGGCCGCCGCGCTCGCACTGTCGCCCCTCGCGGGCGCGCAAGACAGGGAGCCCTCCCGCCGCCTTAAGATCGTGGTCATCGGCGGCCACCCCGACGACCCCGAGTCCGCCGCCGGCGGCACCATGGCGCGCTTCGCCGACCTCGGCCACGAAATCCTCGCCGTCTACCTCACCCGCGGCGAGGCCGGCATCCGAGGCAAGTCGCACGAAGAAGCCGCCAGAATCCGCACCGCCGAGGCCGAAGAAGCCTGCCGCATCCTCGGCGCAAAGCCGCGATTTGCCGGCCAGATCGATGGCGCCACGGAGCTCAACCCCGACCGCTACGACGGCTTCGCCAGGCTCCTCCTCGCCGAGAACCCAGACGCCGCCTTCACCCACTGGCCCGTGGACACCCACCGCGACCACCGCGCCGCCTCGCTCCTGACCTACGACGCCTGGCTGAAGTCCGGCCGCAAGTTCGCCCTCTACTACTTCGAGGTCATGACCGGCTCCCAGACCCAGACCTTCCACCCCACCGACTACGTCAACATCACCGCGACGGAGGACCGCAAGCGCAAGGCCTGCTTCGCCCACGCCAGCCAGAATCCGCAGGAGTTTTACGAAGCCCACGCGCTGATGAACCGCTTCCGCGGCCGCGAGTGCGGCTGCAAGTACGCCGAAGCTTTCATCCACCACGAGCAAAGCCCCGCCATCCCGCTGCCGCGGGATTGACGGCGCGAAACAACGGCCCCACCATGTGGAGGGAACGTCCGGTCACATCAAGTTCACAGGAGTCCTCGATGCGCGGGTTCATTGCATCAATTATAGTTACAATCACTGTCCTTCTTGCCGCGGCAGCCACCGCCGGCGAGCTCAAGGTCGGCGCCGCCGCCGTCGTCATCACCCCGCCGCCGGGCACGCCGCTCGCCGGCTACTACACCGAGCGCCCGGCCGACGGCGTCCACGATGACCTCCACGCCAAGGCCATCGTCATCGAGCAGGACGGCTCCAAGGTCGCCCTCGTCGCCTGCGACCTGGTCACCCTCACGCGCCCCGTCGTCGAAGAGGCTCGCCAGCAGATCGAAAAGCAGACCGGCTTGGCCGGCGACCGCGTCATGATCAGCGCCACCCACACCCACACCGGCCCCCTGGTCCTGGGCAACTCCTCCCTCACCGACAACATCGGCGGCAAAAGCTCCCTCGCCCAGCAGTACCGCGCCAAGCTCCCCGGCCTCATCGCGCAAAGCGTCGCGGAAGCCAACGCCAAACTGGCCCCCGCCAAGGCCTCCGCCGGCGTCGGGATGACCAAGGGCCTGGTCTTCAACCGCCGCTTTTTCCTGAAAGACGGCCGCGTCGGCTGGAACCCCAAGAAGCAGGATCCCAACATTTTCAAGCCCGCCGGGCCCGTGGACCCGACCGTGCCGGTCGTCTACTTCGAATCGGCCGACGGCAAGCCCGTCGCCACCTACGTCAACTTCGCCATGCACCAGGACACCGTCGGCGGCACCAAGATCTCCGCCGACTACGCCTTCCCCCTCAGCGCCGACCTCGGCAAGGTCAGGGGCGACGCGATGCTGACCCTCTTCACCATCGGCACAGCCGGCGACGCCAATCAGCGCGACATCAACTCCGCAGACCCGCAAAAAGGATTCGACGAAGCCGCAAAGATCGGAGGCGTCCTCGCCGCCGAGGTGCAAAAGCTCTACGGGACGATGAAGCCCGTCGAGAGTTTCGCCCCGCGCGTCAGGAGCAGGATCATCCCGCTCGACCTGCCGAAGTTCACCGACGAGGACGTGGCCAAGGCCCGCAAGGTCGCCACCACGTTCGGCAAGAACGCCGCCCCGTTCATGGACCAGGTCCAGGCTTACAAGGTGCTCGACGTCTACGCCCGCCAGGGCCGCCCGCAAGAGGTGGAGGTCCAGGTGATCGCGCTGAGTAACGACTTGGCGTTCGTCTCCCTTCCCGGCGAAATCTTCACGGAGCTGGGTCTGTACGTGAAACGCCGCTCCCCGTTCAAGCAGACCGTCATCGCCGAGCTGGCCAACGGCTCCGTCGGCTACATCCCGACGCGCATCGCCTACGAGGAAGGCAACTACGAACCCGTCAGTTCCCGCTGCGCCCCGGGATCCGGCGAGCGGTTGGCAGCCGAGGCGGTGAAGCTGTTGTACGAGTTGAAGAAGGAAAAGTGATTACCTCGCGCTCGCGGAATTTGTCGGCGGCATTTGCTTGATCCACTCGGTTAGCAGGCGGATGGCCCGGGCGTCGCTGGCGTTGCTGGCCAGGGGGGGCATTTGGCCGTTGCCGCGGATGATGAGGCGGTACAGGAGGACGGAGGATTCGGGGTGACCGGGGGAGATCAGACGGGCGTTGGGCAGGCCGAAGGTGTCGTGCTCGGGTGGCACGTCGAACAGCCGCGTCTTGTCCGGCGGCGTCGTGAATTCAAGGTCCATGAGGGAATTACCCCCGCCGGCCTCGATGTGGCAGATGGCGCAATTGGCCTGGAGGTACGAGCGCGCCCGCAGGTTCAGGTCGGCATTCTTGTCGAACGGGTCCGGGATCGCCGGCAACTCCACCGGCGAGACCGGCAGCAGCGCGTCGTCGCTCGGATATTGCCGCTGATCCGTCGCCGGCAGCCGGCCCTCGACCCACTTGTTGAGTGCCTCGTCCTTCAGCCCCGCCGCCGCCCCCTCCCGCCGCAGCGCCTTCTTGGCCGGCTCCGCGTCGTTTACCTGGAACATGCCGAGGTGTTCAAGCGTCCGGAGCTGGTTGTCACTCACGCCGCCGTACTCGTGGACCTTGTTCATCTGAAGGGTCGAAGGCCCGAGCACGAAATTCGCCGCGCGCGAATGGCACACGAGGCATTCGGTGCGGCTGGGGAAGTGCCAGGTCTGCTTGCGCGCCCCGCCGTCGGCGGACGGGTCGCGAATCTCAAACGTCCGATCCAGCCCCGCCGCCGGCGCGAGCGTCGCGTCCGTCTGCTCGTCATTCCAGACGTAGGTGTACCCCGCCCACTGGCCCATCTGCCGGGTGAACAGCCGGGTTTCCAGCCGCCGCCGCGACGCCGCCTTGCCCGGGTCCAGTTCCAGCGAGAACGTTTTGACCAGCACCGTCCCGTCGGGGAAATTCCAGCCGCGGGCCGGCGTCAGCTCGATCTTCCCGTCGCCGGGGATGGCGATGAACCGCTCCTTGATCGCCCCGTCCGACCACAGCGGCGAGTTGACGGTATAGGGAATCAGTCCGGGCGCCGGCACGTGGTCGCGCGTCGAGGCGAACAGCCCCGTCTCGCTCAGCTTCCGCGGGAACGGCGGCTGATGAGCCACGGCTTCCTTCGGCGTCGCCACCAGCTTGTAAATCCCCGAGCCGTCATCCAGCACCAGCACGTCTCCGTTGCGCAGCGCCCGGAAGTTGACAATCTGGAGCGTCGTCCGCGCGATCTCCTTATCCGAGACGACTTTCGACCCGTCATGTTTCGCCGCCCAGATCCGGCCGGTGGAGAAGTCGCCGTAGAGGTAGTGCCCGCGGAGGTCGGGGAACTTGTCGCCGTAATACACGACGCCGCCGGTCAACGAGCGGAATTCCGAGTGCGGGTGCTCGATCGTCGGCGGCGAGATCGGCGTCGGCCCCTGCTTGCGGTTGGGCTTGAACGGGTGCGAGCCTTCGTACAAGCTCCAGCCGTAGTTCGCCCCGCGCTGCACGACGTACACCTGCTCCCACAGGTCCTGCCCGTTCTGCCCGACCCAAAGCTGCCCCGTCTTCTCGTCGAAGCACATCCGCCAGGGGTTGCGGAAGCCGTAGGCGTAAATCTCCGGCCGCGCGCCCGGCGTGTTCAGGAACGGATTATCTTTCGGAATCGAGTACGGCCGGCCGGTCGCCGCGTCCGGGTGATCCACGTCGATCCGGATCATCGTGGAATTGAGGTGCGTGATGTCCTGTCCCCGCAGGTCCGTGTCCGAGTCGTTGGAGCCGTCGCCGGTGGAGCAATACAAATAGCCGTCGGGCCCGAAGGCCGGCTCCCCGCCATTGTGGCCGTTGGAATCCCACTCGAGGTAAACCAGCTCCGACGCCGGGTCGATCCCGCGCGTCTTGCGGTCAATCGTAAATCGAGAGATGCGGTTGTTGCGCGGGCGGACGGCCATGGGGCCGTTGTAGAGGATGTAGATGTAGCCGTTGTGCAGGAAATCGGGATGGAAGCAGAACCCGTACGGCAGGCCGTCGATCGGGAGGACGACCTCGTACGACGAGACGTTGGGGTCGTTACGCGCGCGCAGGAGCTTTCCCGGCCCGCCCCAGTGCGATAAATGCTGGAGAATGAGCAAATCGTCCGTCCCGGGCTCCTCGGCGATGTAAAGGGGCTGGAACACGTCCAATTTCGGATACGCCCGCTGCACCTTGTACGGCAGCGGCGGCTCCGGCGAGCCGATTACGCGCGAGCTCGTGAGCAGCGTCCGCCGCTCGATGCCGAAGGGCTGGGCCTGGCCGCGGGGCGCCTCGGGCGCGGCGAATCGCAGCGTGGAATAATCCTCGTACTGGTGAAAGCTCATCTTGCCCAGCGACGCCGACGAGGTGAGCTCGGGCTGTGGGAAGTGAGTGTCGTAATCGTAGCGGCAGAAGGCGAACTTCCATTTCTCGCCCGGCGCCGGCCGGCCGCCCGTCGGCGAAAAGTCCTGCCACCGGAGCCGGCCTTCGACCGCCCAGCCGCGGTCGGTATCGGCGCGCTGGTTCAAGGTGCCGTCGAGGACGACCGCGGTCTTAAACTCGAACGGGTCGGCGCTCTTTCGCTTGGCGTACATGTCGCCGCTGCGCTTGGGGATGAACATGTCGAGCGTCGCGTTGGCGGCGTTCACTTCGAACTCGTAGTAGCCGTCTTTGTCCGCCGCCGGCTTGAGGAACAGCTCGAAGACGTCATTGAGCCAGCACATGCCGTCGTGCTCGGTGACGTCGGCGAAGAGGTCGTGGTCTTCCATCTCCGCGAAGAAGTAGAGGTATTGCCGGTCCCAGAGGAGGCGGGCCTTGGTGGCGGTGCGCGGGCGTTTGGAGGCGGGCTGGCCGGGGATGAGGAAGTGGTCGATGACCTGGGCGTGCTGCCACGCGGGCTCGTCGGCCTTGCCGTCGATGGTGATCGGGCCGTCGGCAAAACGGCACTCGTATTCGGAAGGGAGGGTCGTCTGTGCGTGCACGGATACCGCGCCGCAGAGCGCAGAGACGAGCAGGAAGGAGGTTCGTAAACTTGGCATGGGCGTGTGACCTTTGGGCCCAATATAGCAAAAAGGCAAGCCACGAGCGGGCCGCCCGCGCCACAAAAACCGCATCGTGATTTGTCTTACGCCGGCAGGGCGCGGCGGAAGAAGCGGAGCCAGTTTCCGTGGAAGATGGCGTTGATGTCATCTTCGCCGTAGCCGCGCTGGGACAGGATCGGGGCGATGTTCTGCATGTCGGCGATTGTCTTGAGGTCGAGCGGGGTTTGCTCGGTGCCGAAGCCGCCGTCGAGGTCCGAACCGATGGCGGAGTGGCGCGTGCTGCCGGCGAGCTGGCAGACGCGGTCGACGTGGTCGGCGACGGTCTGGAGCGTCACGCCCGACGATTCCGGCGTGGTTTTTCCCCGCTCCCAGTTCGGATAGAGCATCCACGCATCGAGCGCCGCGCCGATCACCGCGTCGCGCTGCACCAGCCGCTTGATCTGCTCGTCGGTGAGCTGCCGATCGCCGGGGACGAGAGCGCGGCAGTTGTGGTGTGACGCGAGGACGGGGCCGTCGAACAGGTCCAGCGCCTGGGCCATCGAATCGTCCGAGAGGTGGGTTACGTCCAGCGCGATGCCGAGGCGCTGCATTTCCTTGAGCAGCCGCACGCCGCCCTCCGAGAGGGGGCCGTTGGTGGCGGTTCCGTACGCGTAATGAGACCGGCCGTAGTGCGCCGGGCCGATGGCGCGCAGGCCGTTTCCGAACCACTCCGCCGCCTGGTCCGGCGACACGATCGGGTCGGCCCCTTCCATCGAGAGGACTATGCCAAGGGGGACGCCGGTCGGGTTTTTGACCGCCGCGTCGTAATGGGCGTCGAGGTCCCGCCGCGTGCGGATCATCCGGAGATGGCCCTGCTTCTCCAGGAGCTGGTAATACGCGAGCTGCGCGTGGGCCGCGGCATACGCGATCGACTGCGTCGCGAAATCCAGGTCCGTCCGCTTGTACCCGCTCTGGAACTTCTGCTCCGGCCCGCCGCGGGCGAGCAGGGTCGCGACGCACAGCGCGACGCCCCCGCGCCGCAGCTCCGGCAGCGACGTCGTCAGCTTTTTCCGGGCCTTGTGGTCGTCCATCCCCTCCTCGCGGCGGCGGAGATCGTCCACCGGCAGCGTGAGGTCGCGGTTAAACGACACGGCGTTCCAGGCCAGGTCGAGGTGCGCGTCGAAGATCAGTCGCGTGGGCATGGTCCTCCGTTTCGGGACGGGGGATTCTACCAGAACCTCAACCGCCCGCCGCCAGCCTTGTCCCCCGGAAGGCGTCGGGGTCCACCTTCGCCTTGACCGTCCGCCGGTCCAGCCCCAGGCGCCGCGCGGTCTCCTCGTAATTCTGGGTGCGAGCATAGATCAGGGTCACATACCGCCGCAGAAGCTCATCTGCCGTCAATGATCCCGCGTTGATCGCCTCCGCCAGCTCCTCCGCCGGCTCGAGTGCCTGCCGGCTCGGCGGCCGGTACTCCCGTCGGATCATCACGTTCCGCACGCACTGCTCCAGCTCGCGAAAATTGCCCGGCCAGGCGTAATCGTGCCCCAGCTCGCGCTCGACGAATCGTTCCACCTCCCCGGCGACGTGCTCGGCCTCTTCCCCGGCGACGTTGCGCGCGATGAACAGCACCAGCCGGTGCAATTCCTGCGGCGAGCCGGCGAGCTGCTCCCTCAGCGTCGGGGTCGTGATGATGTCCGAGCACAGGCGGTAGTAAAAGTCCTCCCGAAAGCGCCCCGACCGCATCTCGGCCGACAGGTCGCGATTCGTCGCCGCTATCACTTTGCCGCCGAAACGGCGCGTTTCGGTGTCGCCGAGCCGCTGGAAGGTGCGCGAATGGAGGACGCGCAGCAGCTTTACCTGGATCGCCGGGCCGACGTCGCCGATCTCGTCCAAGAACACCGTCCCCAGCGGCGGGCAGACCTCCAGCCAACCGGCCCTGTCCTCCAAGGCCCCGGTGAACGCGCCGCGGCGGTGGCCGAACAGTTCCGACTCGATCAGCGTCGGCGACAGGGCCGAGAGGTTCAATGGGTAGAACGAGCCGGTGAAATCCTCGGCAAAGCTCTGCGTCTCCGGGTCGAACGGGATGTAGCGCGAGAGGCCGATCGCCCGCGCCACGATTTCCTTGCCGGTGCCGGAGGCGCCGACGATGAGGGTGGCGATGTCGCCCATGTGCCTGTGCAGGACGCGCCAGTAGCGGCGGAGGTCGTGGGTGAAGATGGATTGCCACGCCGACGCCCGCAGCCGCGCCGCCGCGAGCGACCCGCCGACGATGTGGCTGAAGATGTGGTAGAAGGCGCGGCGGATCTGGAAGAAGCAGGCGAACAGGTGCGGGGCGCTCACCCGGTCGGGCATTTCCACGCCGGGGACGTTAAAAAAGTGCTCCTCGTCGGCGACAAAGTCGCGGTAGAACGGGACCTTCCGCCGCGGCGCCTTGGCCGAAACCTTCCCCGCGGCAGGCGGCTGTAGCACAAACTCCGACATCGCTACGACCGTGCGGTAATAGAGCAGGTACACGACCAGGTCTTCATACAGCGTCAGTTCCTCGCGCGACGCCCGCGTTCCCGCCGCCAGCCGCCGGCGCAGCTCCTCGGCCAGCGCTTCGACGCGCTGCTGGAGCCGGTGAATGTTCGACCGTTCGCGGTCGGAGTCGGGCTGAATGCTCCACACCGTCTCCCCCTCGCGAAACTCATCGCCGAGCGCCTCGCGCTCGGCCGCGATGCGGTCCGGGAGAAATGGATTGACGTAAACAAGTTTCGAGATCGCCTTGGCAAACGCGTGCTCGGCGGGACTCATCAGCGGCACGGGAGGACCTCCCTCACCCCTACTGGACGACACAAAACGTACAGCACGCGTACATGGCCTGTCCAAATTAATCAATTCCCATCCGCAATTCGACGCTTGGCCTTTTCCATTTAAGAGACGTGCGAACAAAGTCTTGCGCGTACTTGCGTCCGCTTGGCACGACCCTCGCTCATGGATAACGGGAGAACCGAGCGGCGGAATGACGGCAACCGGACTATTGGCGGTCG
>Ga0308175_100000185_pt1 | contig 48673 bp, 53 predicted proteins | sample PhyCR1_3_FD_203893 | JGI IMG/M metagenome (GOLD analysis project Ga0308175, IMG submission 203893) | Soil microbial communities from UC Gill Tract Community Farm, Albany, California, United States - DLSLS.C.R1 | ecosystem: Environmental > Terrestrial > Soil > Agricultural land | place: USA...
CTCGCACGCCATGAGCACGGCGCGGCGCGACTCCAGCTGCGTCTCCCGGTCGGCGTACGGGTCGATCATGTCCTTTACGGACCGGTAAATGGCCCGTGAGTATTGATACATGCACTGCTGCAGCTGGGCGGTTCTCTCTTCGATCACTGGTGTTTACATCTCCTCTTACAGACCCGGAAGGCCTTGTCCGAAGCCGGTTCCCGGCCGTCTCCCCTCAGGCCGTGACCTCGATCCTACATCGTACCTAGGGGTGTTACAAAGTCGCCGGATTCGTTGTCCTGTGAGCAAACGGTAGGCTCAGGCGCGGTGGCGGTCCACGGCGTCGTCCCGGCCGACCGCGCGACGGCCGAAACCGGCGAGCCAGAGGATCGCCAGTAGGAGCCCGACGATCCCGACCGGGATGCCGACCCACGGGACGATGAAGAGGAACATGATCCCGACGAGGATGAACGCGATCGCTACGCCGATCATGTGGCTCGCGTCCCCGTCCTTCCGAAACGGGAAACGTCCGCCGCGTCAGGCCTGGAGGACGACGAGCCGCTCCTCGGTCATCTCGCGGATCGTGTAGGCCGGGCCTTCCTTCGTGTTGCCCGAGCCCTTGATTCCTCCGTAGGGCATCTGGTCGGCCCGGAAGGTCGGCGCTTCGTTGACCGTGACGCCGCCGAACTCGAGCGCCTCGGCCGCTGCGAGCGCCGTGGAGATCGAGGCTGTGAAGATCCCCGCCTGCAGCCCGAACTCCGTCGCGTTCGCCCGCTCGTACGCCTCGGGGAGCGAGTCGACCGCATTGACGACGCACACCGGGCCGAAGACCTCGTCGCAGACGACCCGCGCGGTCTCCGGAGCCTCCCCGAGCACGATCGGCCCGAGGGGATCGGCGCCGGCCGAGCCGGCCAGCAGCGTCGCGCCTGCAGCCTCGGCTTCCTCGACCCACGACGCGACGCGCGTGCGCGAGTCCTCGTCGATCACCGGCCCGACGTCGGTCGCGTCATCCGCCGGGTCGCCGACGACGAGCGCCTCGACCTTGCGGAGGAAGCGCTCGAGGAAGCCGTCGAGGGCGGGCCGCTCGACGTAGATCCGCTGGACGGAGATGCAGCTCTGGCCGGCGAAGGAGAAGGCGTTCGCGGCGAGCTTCGACGCCGCGAGGTCGAGGTCGGCGTCCGCCGCCACCACGACCGGAGTCGAGTTGCCGAGCTCGAGCCGGACGCGCTTCTTCGCCGCCCGCTCGGCGATCCCCCAGCCGACGCCGCTCGAGCCGGTGAAGGTGATCATCCGGACGCGCTCGTCCTCGACGAGGACGTCGCCGATCTCGCCGGACGGCCCGACGAGGACGTTGAGCCACCCCGCGGGGAGTCCCGCTTCCTGCTCGAGCTCGGCGAGCAGGAGCGCCGAGAGCGGTGTCTGGCTCGCCGGCTTGAGCACGACCGGGCAGCCGGCTGCGAGCGCCGGAGCGAGCTTGTGCGCAACGAGGTTGCACGGGAAGTTGAACGGCGAGATGGCGCCGACGACGCCGATCGGTCGCCGCAGCGTGAACGCGATCTTCCCCTCACCGGCCTCGGACGCGGCCATCGGCACGACGTCTCCGGCGAGTTTCCGCGCTTCGACCGCCGCGAACGTGTAGGTCGACACGGCGCGCGAGGCCTCGACGCGCGCGGTGCGGATCGGCTTCCCCGCCTCGGCAGAGATCGTTCGCGCCATGTCCTCGTGCCGCTCGCGCAGGAGATCCGCGACGCGGTCGAGGATGGCCGCCCGCTCGTGCGCGGGCAGCGGCGAGTCGAGCACCCGCGCTGCCGCGTCGACCGCTTGACGGGCCTCGCCTGCGCCTGCCTTCGCGACCCTACCGACGACGTCGCCGGAGTACGGCGAGCGGACGTCGACCGAGTCGCCGGTCTCGATCCAGGCTCCGTCCAGAAGGAGCTTGTGCACGTCTGTGGTCGTCGCCATATGCTCGCCTCGTGCTCAGCCGTGACCATATCGGTCGGTACGTGACGAGCGAAGTCGTCGTCGACGGCGAGCGCTGGCCCGGCTTCTCCGACACGATCGACCATCGGGAAGGACTCGTCCTCGTCGACACGGGGATGATCGACTCGACGCCGGAGCTCGACGAGCAATGGCACCCGACTCCGCATCCGCTGCCGGAGGAGGTCGTCCGCCGCGTCGCGGTCGTCGTCAACACGCACCTGCACTTCGACCACTGCGGCGGCAACCGGCTCTTCCCCGGCATCCCGATCCACGTGCAACGGCGCGAGCTCGCCGATGCGCGCACGCAGGACGACTACACGGTGCGCGAGTGGGTCGACTTTCCCGGTGCGACGTACGTCGAGCACGACGGGGAGGCGGAGATCCTGCCGGGCGTGCGGCTCCTACCGGCTCCCGGCCACAGCGCCGGGCACCAGATCGTCGTCGTGGACACCGACGAGGGCCCGGTCGTCCTCGGCGGCGACGTCGGCTACTCGTTCGCGGAGGTCGGTCGGGGCGACACGCCGGGCAAGCGCCTCGTTCTCGAGCTCGGAGCGCCGACGTACCTCGGGCACGTCACCGAGCCGCGCGTGCCGCGCCGTCGCGACTAGCGGCTATTCGTCCGGGAGCCGCGCGGTGAGGGCGGCGAGGATCTTGTCCTGGATGGACGGCACGTCGCGCATGAGTGACTTGAAGGCGGACGCCGTGAGGACCAGGACACGTGACGGCCCGCGCGTCCGCACGGTCGCCGTCCGCGGGCCGCCCCTGACGAGCGCGATCTCGCCGACGAAGTCGCCCGGGCCGAGCTCGTTGACGACGCGGCCCTTGCGAACGACGTCGGCCTCTCCCTCGACGAGGACGATGAACTCCCAGCCCGCCGCGCCCTCGCGCGTGAGGTTCCGGGCGGCCGGCAGGTCGAGCTCGTCCGCGACCGCGGCGATCTGCCCGAGCTCGTTCTTCGAGCAGCGCTCGAAGAGCGGGACCCGCTTGAGGAGCTCGATCTTGGCGTTCTTGCGCAGCATCGACAGCGATACAGTCTGTTGCATGGCCCAATCCGGTGCAACAGCAAGGCCCGGTGCACTGATCGTCGACGCCGTCCGCAGCCCGATCGGGAGGAAGAACGGGACGCTTTCGCACATCAGGGGCGACGAGGTCTCCGCGCAGGTCGTGAACGCCCTCGTCGGGCGGAACGGCGTCGATCCCGGCGAGGTCGAGGACGTGCAGTGGGGCTGCGTCTCGCAGGTCGACGAGCAGGCGTGGAACATCGGCCGAAACGTGGCGCTGACCGCTGGGTGGCCGGTCTCCGTCGCCGGCACGACCGTCGACCGCCAGTGCGGCTCCTCGATGCAGACGAACTTCAACGCGGCAGCGGCCGTCTGGTCGGGGCAGCTCGACCTCGTCGTCTCGGGCGGCATCGAGATGATGTCGCGCGTCCCGATGGGCTCGAACAACGGCTCGATGTCCCCGCTCGTGTGGGAGCGGCACGAGATCGTGATGCAGGGGATCTCGGCCGAGGAGATTGCAAAGCAGTGGGGGCAGACGCGGGAGGAGCTCGACCGGATCAGCTTCGAGTCGCACATGCGCGCGGCGCGCGCGATCGACGAGGGCCGCTTCGAGCGTGAGATCGTGCCGATCGAGCTCGACGTGCCCGAGCCGGACGAGTCCGGCGGCGCCGCGACCGTCACCCGTGTCCGCTTCGCCGTGGACGAGGCGGTGCGGCGCGAGACGACGCTCGAGAAGATGGCGTCGCTCCAGCCGGCGTTCATCCCGGACGGCGTCGTGACCGCCGGGAACTCGTCCCAGATCGTCGACGGCTCCGCGGCTGTGCTCGTCGCCTCAGAGGCGAAGGTGTCGGAGCTCGGCCTCGAGCCCCGGGCGCGCTTCGTCTCCTTCGGGGTGGTCGGCGTCGACCCGCACCTGATGCTGCACGGGAACCCGGAGGCGTCGGCGAAGGCGCTCGCGAAGGCCGGCCTGACGTGGGACGACATCGACGTGATCGAGGTGAACGAGGCGTTCGCGTCGGTGGTGGCGCAGTTCCTCGCCGACACGGGCCTGCAGAAGCGCTACGAGGCGGGCGACGTGAACCCGAACGGCGGCGGCATCTCGCTCGGCCACCCGCTCGGTGCGACGGGCGCAAGGATCACGGCCACGCTGGTATCCGAGCTCGAGCGCCGCAATGCCCGCTACGGGCTGGCGACGATGTGCATCGGCTTCGGCCAGGCCATCGCCGCGGTCGTCGAGCGGGTCTAGCCGCCGGCGACAGGCGTGGCGGCACTCCAGGCCGAGCTAGAGGCCGTCGTGTCGGCCGGTGTTCCCGGGGCCGTCGTGGTCTCCACCGGACCCGGCGGCCAAGTCGAGGCAGCGGCCGGTCTCGCCGACGTCTCGACAGGCGGGCCGCTCACGGCCGGACACCGATTCCGCATCGGCAGCGTCACGAAGATCTTCGTGGCCGCGCTCGTCCTCCAGCTCGTCGCCGACGGCACGCTCGACCTCGACGCGGTCGCGGAGCCGTTCCTCGAGGACGTCACGATCCGGCAGCTCCTGAATCACACGAGCGGGCTCGACGACTTCGACATCGACCACGCGACGTTCTGGGAGCCCTACCGCAAGGACCCCGACCATCGCTGGGAGCTCGAGGCCCGTGACGAGCTCCTGCTAGTCCTGGCGAAGCCGCGCCTGTTTTCGCCGGGCGAGGGATGGGCTTACCACGGGAGCAATTACCTCGCTCTGCGACTGGTCGTCGAGGAGGCGACCGGCGTGCCGCTCCGCGACGCGCTTCGGCGGCGCGTCTTCGAACCGCTCGGCCTGGAGAAGACCGATCTCGTCGAAGGACCGCTTGCCGGCGACTGCGCCCACGGTTACCTCGCGCCGGACAACCCGATCCTCCCGGGCGGGCCGGGCCCGGTGGACGTCACGGGGATCGACGTCCCGTTCCATCGCGCAGGCGGCGGTGTCGTCTCGACCGCCGGCGACGTGGCGACGCTGCTCCGCGCGCTGCTCGGCGGCGACCTCCTCCCCGACCGGCTGCGCCGGGAGATGCTCGACGCCGTCGAGTCCGACTGGGAGGAGACCGACCGTTACGGGCTCGGCATCGGCGAGATCACGGCGCTGATGGGACGCCAGACCTCGACCTGCGGCGCCGCCTGGGGTCACCTCGGCTTCTCCCTCGGCTACGTCGCGATCGCGCTCTCGAGTGAGGACGGCAAGCGCCAGGTCGTGATCTGCGCGAACGGACACCCGCCCGAAGGTGACACGGACACGTTCCTGGACGCACTCGGGAGACTTGCCTGGGACTGCTACTGCACGTGAGGTCTCAGTCGTGCCGTGCGAGCCAGTCGCCCACGACCTGCATGTAGCGCTCGCGTTCCTCGACGTGCGGCATGTGCGACGACTCCTCGAAGCAGGTCCACTCCGAGCCGCCGATCCCGGCCAGCAGCGGCTCCTGCAACGCGGGGGTCGCCTCGTCGTGGCGGCCGGAGACGAGGAGCGTCGGCACGCCGATCTCGTGTAGGCGATCCTTGGCCTGCCAGTCCTTGATCGATCCGATTACGTGGAAGTCGCTCGGGCCGTTCATCGTGTGGTAGACGGTCGGGTCGCGCTCGATCCAGGCGAATGCCTCCGCCACCTCGGGGGGCCATTCGATGCGGCAAACATGACGCCCGTAGAACACGAGGCACGCTTCCATGTACTCGGGATCGTCCGTCGTGCCCGCCTCCTCGTGGCGGCGGAGTGTGGCCTCGACGTCCGGCGGAAGCTCGGTGCGTAGCCGGTTCGCTTCGGCGACGAAGTCGGGGAACGAGGCCGCCGTGTTCGCGAGGACGAGCGCGCGCAGCCCGGGGGGCTGTGTGAGCGCGTATTCCTGGGCGAGGAATCCACCCCACGACTGGCCGAGAACGTGGTGGCGGTCGGCGATGCCGAGCGCGTCGACGAGGTTGTGCTGCTCCCGGACGAAGAGGTCGACGGTCCAGAAGTCGGCCCCGCGATCCGGGTAGTGCGTGCTGCGGCCGTTGCCGAGCTGGTCGTAGTGGACGACGGCCCGGCCCTCGGCGAGGTCGGCGAGCGAGAGGAGATAGTCGTGGCTGGCACCCGGCCCGCCGTGGAGGACGACGAGCGGCGCGGGCGCGCCGGAGTCGCCGGGGCGCAGCTCGCCCGTCACCCGGTACCACGTCTCCGCCTCCTCGCCGTCGAGCGGGAAGGTGACGGTGCCCTCGCGTACGTCCACGGGGCGACTCTACGCTCCGACGAGTGAGGGGAGAACCGCGGCTGCGCCGCGCACACGTCGCGCTTGCGCTCACCTTTGTCGCGTTCGGGGTCGTCGACGGCTCGTGGTCGGCTCGCCTGCCGGCGCTGAAGCAGCGGCTGTCGCTCGACAGCGGCGAGCTCGGCTTGGTCGCGTTCGCGCTGACGGGCGCGGCGACGGCCGTGCTCCCGCTCGCCGGCTTCCTCGCATCCCGCTTCGGCACACGGGCGCCCGCCGCGCTCGGACTCTTCGTGGCTAGCGGAGCGCTCGCGGCCGCGGCGTTCGCGCCGGGCGAGGCGTCGCTTGCAGCTGCGGCGGCCGGAATCGGAGCCGGCTTCGGCGTCGTCGACGTTGCGGCGAACGCGCACGGCGTCGTCCTCGAGCGGCGCCTCGGCCGCCACGTCCTCTCGGCTCTTCACGGGATGTGGAGCCTCGGACTGCTCGCGGGGTCCGGGATCGGGGCAGGCGCAGCCGCCGCGGCGGTCGGCATCCGCGGCCAGTTTCCGGCCGTGGCGGCAGCCGTGGCAGCCCTCGCCGTGCTCGTTGTGCCACAGCTCCTACGGGCAGAAGATGCGGGCGCTGCGAGGTTCGCTCTGCCTCGGGGCGAGGCGGCGTTGCCGGCGCTCCTCATGTTCTGCTCGATGTTCGTCGAGTCGGCCACGATGAGCTGGAGCGCCGTCTTCCTCGCCGGTCCGGCGCATGCCAGCGGCGCGGTCGCGGCCGCGGGGATCGTCGCCTTCTCGGTCGCGATGGCGCTCTCCCGCTTCGTCGGCGACAGACTGCTCGCGCGCTGGGGCGTCGCCGGCCTTGCCCAGCGAGGCGGCGCCGTGGCCTGCCTGGGAATCGGAGTGGCGCTCGCCGCGCGCACGCCGGCGGCCGGCCTTGCGGGCTTCGCGCTCGTCGGAGCGGGATCGGCCGTGCTCGTCCCGGCGATCTTCCGCGTCGCGGGCTCGAGCTCGCGCACCTCGGCGGCGGCGGGCATCGCCGCCGTGGCGACAGCGGGTTACACCGGCGGGGTGATCAACGGCCCCGCGATCGGCTTCCTCGCCCGCGGCGTGGGTCTGACCGGCGCGCTTGGCCTCGTCGGCGCAGCGGCTCTCGTGATCGCGCTGCTCGGCTCGCGTCTAGTCTCCACGCCGTGAAGGTGGGCGTCGTGGGGCTCGGGACGATGGGCGCGGGGATCGCGCAGCTCGCCGTCGAGGCCGGGCTCGAGACGGTCGGGCGGGAGGTGACGGACGAGCTCGGCGAGAAGGCGCGGGGCAGGATCGAGCACTTCCTCTCACGCAAGGTCGAGAAGGGCCAGATCGACTCGTTCGACGGCGGCCTCCTCAGCCTCACGACCGATGTCGCCGACCTCGCCGGCTGCGACGTCGTGATCGAGGCGATCGTGGAGGAGCTCGGCCCGAAGCGAGAGCTCTTCGCCGAGCTCGAGCGGGTCTGCCGTCCGGATGCCGTCCTCGCGACCAACACCTCCGCGCTCTCGGTGACCCAGATTGCCGGCGCGACCACGACGCCCCACCGCGTCGTCGGGATGCACTTCTTCAACCCGGCACCGCTCATGCCGCTCGTGGAGATCGTTCGCGCGGAGCTGACGTCTGACGAGGCGTTCGACGCGGCGTACGCGCTCGGCGAGCGGCTCGGCAAGCATCCGATCCGCTGCCACGACACGCCGGGCTTCGTCGTCAACCGGATCCTGATCCCGCTCCTGAACGACTGCGTCCGCGTGCTCGACGAGGCGCGGGTGACGCCGGCCGACCTCGACGCCGGGATGAAGCACGGCGCCGGCTGGCCGATGGGCCCGTGCGAGCTGGTCGACCTCGTGGGCATCGACGTCCACGTGCACGCGAGCGAAGCGCTCTGGGAGAAGCTCAGGGAGCCGCGGATGGCGCCGCCCGCGCGCCTCGTCGCGATGGCAAATGCGGGACTCCTCGGCCGCAAGTCCGGCCGCGGCTTCTACGAGTACGGCGACTAGCTACGCCGCGAGGCGAATGTCGAGCTGGGCCTGCCGTCCAGGGTCCGGCGGCGTATCGGAGCGTTCGAGCAGGAGCTCGAGACTGAGCGCCTGCACGACGGCGGCCGACGCGTGCGAGAGAACCTGCATGGAGGCCTCCTCGGCGACGCCGCTCGCGCGCAGCGCCGCGGCAAGAGCTTCGACCTGTGCGGCGAGCCGGTCGGCCCGCTGCTGCAGGCGGTCGTCTGTCATGGCAACGGAGCTTCGCCCAGCAGTCGGACGTTCCTGCCCGCGCGGAGTACCCTGGGAGCGCCAATGCGGCGGATTCTGCTCAGCTGCGCGTGTGTCGCGGTGCTCACGTCGTCCGGCGCGATGTCCGCGGGTGCCCGCGGAGACGCGAAGTCCGGCTTCCTCGTCGTGCGCAAGGCGGCGGCTGACGGCGGTGTCAACGGCCGTCCGGTCGTCACGGTCGTCGTGGAGGGCTTCGTCCTCGGACGCGTCACCCAGCAGGCGCTCGTCGACGTCTACCAGCTGCCTTCCGCGGCCGGTGGAGGAACTCCTCAGGCCGCGGGATCGGACGTGTCCCACCACGCCGTGCGCTGGCATCGTTTCAACGGGACGGAGTACAGCGGCAGCGGGTTCCGCTTCCGGGCGACCGGCGGCGCGTACCGCGTGGTGGTGCGCGGCGCAGGCGTCTACCTCTTTGCCGGCGGCCACGGCAGCGTCACGCTCCGCGGCTCCTCGGTCTATCCCGGCTCGGACGGCGCCTACTCGATCGACGGCCGTCGCTTCCGGTCCTTGCCGCCGCATCCCCTGACGCGCGCGATCGGCGGTGGCTGAGCCGGATGGCCCGCGAGACGCAGTCGATCCTCGTCGTCGAGGACGAGCAGGCCATCGCCTCGTTCGTCGCCGCCTACCTCCGCAAGGACGGCTTCGACGTCCGGATGACGGCCAGTGGCCGCGAGGCCCTGGCCATCGTCGGCTCGGAGCCCCCGTCGCTCGTCGTGCTCGACCTGATGCTCCCGGACCTCGACGGGATGGAGGTCTGCAGGCGCATCCGCGAGGCGAGCTCGTTGCCGGTGCTCATGCTCACCGCCCGAGACGACGACCTCGACAAGATCGCGGGTCTCGAGATGGGGGCCGACGACTATCTCACCAAGCCGTTCAATCCGCGCGAGCTCGTGGCGCGAGTGCGCGCGATCCTGCGCCGGGGCGGCGCGCGCACGCGCCCGGACGCGGGGGTCCTCCGCCACGGCGACATCGTGCTCGACGCCGGCAGGCGCGAGTGCCGCGTGGGTGATCGCGAGATCCGCCTCGCGCCGAAGGAGTTCGACCTGCTGTGGGAGCTCCTCGACCACCACGGCTTCGTCCTCACGCGCGACCAGCTGCTCGAGCGCGTCTGGGGCTACACGTTCGCGGGCGACACGCGGACGGTCGACGTCCACGTCCGCCAGCTGAGGCGGAAGCTCGGCGAAGACGCGCCGATCGTCACGGTCTGGGGGATCGGCTACAAGGCCGCCCCGGCGCGCGACGCCGCCGGCTAGGCGGGCTCACGTGCTCAGGTCACTGCGCTTCCGGCTCCCCGCGCTGTTCCTGCTCGGCATCGTGCTCGCGGGCGTCGTCGCGACGCTCCTCGCCGTCCGCTTCTTCCAGGGCTACACCCGCAAGCATGCAGCGACGGAGCTCCGAGCCGAGTCGGCAGGGCTTGCGCGGCTCTACGAGGGCCAGGCCGGAATCGGCCACGTCTCGCTGCGGAACCTCGAGCTCCCGCTCGGTGGGGACAAGGTCTTCTGGGTTCCGGCGGTGCCCGGCGCGTCGCTGCTCGCGGGCCCGCTCCCGCAGCTCGCGAGCAGCGCCGTGCCGCTTTCCGACCTGCTCGCCGGCGAGGAGCCGGCGTTCGACCTCCACGTCCGCAGCGGGGCGTACTACGGCGTCGGCCAGGTCGTCGAGCTGGCCGGCGTCCCCGTCGGCGCACTCGTCGTCGCCAAGCCGCAATCGGCGTTGCGGAGCCGCTGGCTCCAGCTCGTGTTGGAGCTCGCGCTCGCGTTCGGGATCGGGATTCCGGTCGCGGGCGCCCTCGTCGTCTACTTCTCGCGGCGGATCGCGCGGCCGCTCGAGGCGCTGACGGCCGCGGCGGACGAGGTCGCCGGCGGGCACTACGACGTCGCGCTACCCGAGCGCACGGGAGGCAGCGAGGTCGAGCACCTCGCGGCGCGCTTCGGCGAGATGGCCGCTCGCATCGCGGAGTCGGAGGAGCTCTCGCGCCACTTCCTCATGTCCGTGTCCCACGAGCTCCGGACGCCCCTGACGGCCATCCGTGGCCACGTGGCGGCTCTCCGGGAGGGCGTCCTCGACGACGAGGACGCGCGCCGCCGGTCGCTCGAGGTGATCGCCGAGGAGGCGCTGCGGCTCGAACGCCTCGTGGGCGACGTCCTCGACCTCGCGAAGCTCGACGCGCGCCGCTTCGCGCTGCTGCGCGAGGAGGTCGACATGCGGGCGCTCTGCGAGCGCGCCTATGCGACATTCGCCGAGGAAGCGCGGGCCCGAGGGATCGAGTACGAGCTGGAGCTCGGCGAGGGAGCGGTGCTCGTCACGGACGGTGACCGCGTGCTGCAGATCGTCTCGAACCTGATCGCGAACGCGCTCCACTGGACGCCCGCGGGAGGGCGCGTGGATCTCGGTCTCGGCGCCGCGAACGGCGAGGTCTCGGTGGCGGTTGCGGACACGGGACCGGGGATCGCGCCGCAGGAGCGCGAGCGGATCTTCCGGCCGTTCTGGTCGGGGGACACGGGAGGCACCGGCCTCGGCCTGACGATCGCGAGGGAGCTCGCCTTCGCGCTCGGCGGACGGCTCGAGCTCGACAGCGAGCCCGGCCGCGGGAGCCGGTTCGTCCTCGTGCTGCCGGTCTCGACTGAGACGCTCTAGCCGGCCTGGCGGTCTTCGAGGCGGTAGACCACCGCGCTGTCGCGCTTCAGTCCCTCCTCGAGCCGTCCGAGCCGTTCTTCGACGCTGCGCCAGCCGGAGGCGATGAGATCGACGAGCAGCGCGAGGTCGTCGACGCGGGCGTGGCGCTCGGTGAGGAGGTCGCCCTCGATCCGCTCGAGTCGGCGGATGACCTGGTTCGTGAGGCCCCGCACCTCGGCGAGATGGCGCGCGCTCGGCCGGAAGTGCTGGCGCAGGCCGTCCTGGATCGCCTCGGGGAGTCCTGCCTCGAACCGGGCCGTCGTGGCTGCCAGGGTCTCGACGGCGTTCCGCGCACGGTGCAACGCCGCGTCGAACGCGGCGGGATCTGTTCGGCCCGTCGCAGCGTCCTCGATGCGCTGCTGGGCGCGCGCGATCGCGTCCATGTCCACGGAGCCGACGGTACAACTGCCGTCGGATGGACCTCTCGGAGCTCGACTACGAGCTGCCGCCGGAGCTGATCGCGCAGCACCCGGCCGAACGCCGCGACGCTTCGCGGCTTCTCGTCTACGAGCGCGCGACCGGTGTTGTTCGTCATCGAACCTTCGCGGAGCTGCCGGACGAGCTGCGGGGCGATCTCGTCGTCGTCAACGACACGAAGGTCGTGCCGGCGCGGATCCCGATCTCCTCGCCGCGCGGCGAGGTGCTCCTGCTCGAGCGGCGCGGGGACGGGACGTGGGAGGCGCTCGCGCGGCCGACGCGGCGGCTGCGGGCGGGACGGAGGTACGGGCCGGTCGAGCTGCTCGAGCACCTCGGCGAAGGCCGCTGGCATCTCAGGCTCGACGGCGGGCCGGCGGGAGAGACGCCGCTGCCGCCGTACATCACCGAGCCGCTCGGAGATCCGTCCCGCTACCAGACCGTCTACGCGCGCGAGCCCGGCTCGGCGGCGGCGCCGACCGCGGGCCTCCACTTCACGCCGGAGCTCCTCGCGCTGCTCGACCCCGTGCGGGTCACGCTGCACGTCGGGCTCGACACGTTCCGGCCGGTGACCGAGGAGACGCTCGACGAGCACCGGATCCACGGCGAGCGCTACGAGGTCGATCCGGGCGCCTGGGAGCGGATCCGGGCGGCCGATCGCGTGCTCGCCGTCGGTACGACGACGGTGCGCGTGCTCGAGACCCTCGCGCGCGGCGGGCCGGTCGCCGGGCGCACGGAGCTGTTCATCACACCCGGGTTCGAGTTCCGGCGCGTCGACGCCCTCCTGACGAACTTCCACCTGCCGCGCTCGACGCTCCTCGCGCTCGTGATGGCGTTCGCGGGAGTGGAGGAGACGCGTCGGCTCTACCGGCTCGCCGTGGAGGAGCGGTACCGCTTCTACTCCTTCGGCGATGCAATGCTCCTGCTCTGATGTACGACCACGTCACGATCCGCGTCTCCGACCTCGGCGCGTCCGAGCGCTTCTATTCGACGGTGCTCGATCGCGAGCCGGTCGGCGAGGCATATCGGGAGTGGGACGACTTCTCGATCGGGCGGGCGGGCGACGGTGAGGCCGTCACGCGGCACCTGCACGTGGCGTTCGCGGCCTCGTCACATGAGGAGGTCGACGCCTTCTGGCGGCGTGGCGTGGACGCCGGGTGCGAGAGCGACGGCGATCCCGGGCTCCGGCCCCACTACCACCCGGACTACTACGGCGCCTTCCTCCTCGACCCCGACGGAAACAGCGTCGAATCCTGCACTGGGTTCCGGAAGGGCGGCGACGCGCCGATCGACCACCTCTGGATCGGCGTCGGTGACGTCCGGGAGAGCCTGCGCTTCTGGCAGGCGGTCGCGCCGGTGCTCGGCCTCGGGATCAGCGACATGCACGAGGACCACTTCCACGTGTACGCCGCCGGCAGGTCGTCTGCACTCGTCGCGGACGGGCGGCCGCCGACGGAGAACGTCCACCTCGCCTTCCCGGTGCCGGACGACGAGACCGTCGCCGAGTTCCACCGGGTCGCGACCGCGGCCGGCTACCGCGACAACGGCGGACCGGGCGCGCGGCCGGAGTACCACGCCGGCTACGTCGGCGCCTTCGTCCTCGATCCGGACGGGAACAACGTCGAGGCGGTGAACCACAACCGATGAGGCCGCGGAGCGCGAACGAGTGGCGCGACTTCTGGCGGGACGGCGGCGAACGGGAGCTGCACGCACATCTGGAGGAGTTCGCCCCGCACTCGGTGCGGATCGCGACCCTGCTCGGCAGCAACGCGCCGCAGCGCGCTCTCGTGGCCGAGCTCGGCCGCATCCGCGCCCACGAGCTCGGGACGGCGCCGGACCCCGAACGCGACGCAGAGCTCGCCGAGCGGATCTACGGCTGGTTCGAGAGTGCGTCCGTGGCCCGCTCGAACGCCTCGCGGACGTCCGCCTCGAGCAGCTCGATCAGCGATGTGTCGCGCAGCGTCGCCCAGACGAACTCGCGCGAGCCGCACCGGCGCACGTAGGGGTCGTCGAGGATCTCTCCGAGGTGCCGTCCGCGCCGGTGCTCGCGGCGGATGTACGAGAGGAGACGCTCCTCCCGGAACGGACGCCGGGCGGAGAAGAAGTAGGGCGTTCCTCCAAGCGGTCCCGAGTTCGCCATCGCACTCCGATGCTAGCCACAGCCCACTGAACGACGACGGCGCCCGTCTACGCTCGTCCTGTGAGCGAAACCTTCACCGTCACGGCCCGGGAGGGAGCAGCGCGGGCCGGAATCCTCCGCACGGCGCACGGCGAGGTGCGGACGCCGGCGTTCATGCCGGTCGGGACGAAGGCGACCGTGAAGACCGTCGATCCGGACGAGCTGAGGACGCTCGGCGCGGGGATCGTGCTCGGGAACGCGTACCACCTCCATTTCCGCCCGGGGGAGGAGCTGATCGCCGAGCTGGGCGGGCTTCACGCCTTCATGGGCTGGGACCGCGCGATCCTCACCGACTCGGGAGGCTTCCAGGTCTTCTCGCTGCGCGACACCCTCCTCGGGACCGACGACGACGGCGTCACGTTCCGCTCGGTCTACGACGGCAAGGCGGAGCGCTTCACGCCGGAGCTCGCCGCGCGCGTGCAGGAGCTGCTCGGCTCCGACATCGCCATGTGCCTCGACATCTGCTCGCCCGCCGACGCGTCGCGCGCCGAGCTGGAAGACGCGGTGCGCCGCACGACCACGTGGGCGGAGCGCCAGCGCGACCTGCCGCGCGCGCCGGGCCAGCTCCGCTTCGCGATCACGCAGGGCGGGCTCGACAAGGAGCTGAGGCGCCGCTCGTCGGAGGAGCTCGTCGTGCTCGGCTTCGACGGCTACGCGATCGGCGGTCTCAGCGTGGGGGAGCACCGTGAGCCCATGTTCGACGCAACCACCGCGGCGGCGGCCATGCTCCCCGAGGACAAGCCCCGCTACTTCATGGGGATCGGCGACCCCGAGGGCGTGCTCGAGGTGATCGCCCGCGGCGTCGACATGTTCGACTGCGTCCTGCCGACCCGCACCGCGCGCACCGGCAGCGCCCTGACGGGCGAGGGCAGGCTCAACCTCCGCAACGCCCGCTTCGCGCGGGACGACACCCCGCTCGAGGAGGGCTGCCCGTGTCCCGCCTGCACCCGCTTCAGCCGGGCCTACATCCGGCACCTCGTCAACCAGCAGGAGATCCTCGGATTGCGGCTGCTCAGCCTGCATAATCTGCGCTTCCTGCTCGATCTCGTCGCCGCGGCGCGACAGGCAATCGAGCGCGGCGAGTTCCTCACCTGGAAGGACGAGGCGCTCAGACGAGCGAAGGGAGCCGGCGGGTGATCGCAGCGAGCAGCGGGTCGGGGTTCTTCTTCATCATCATCATCGCGTTCCTCCTGCTCTGGCTGATCGTCGTCCGGCCCCAGCGGAAGCGGCAGAACCAGCAGCAGCGGATGCTGAGCGATCTCCGCGTCGGCGACGAGGTGCTCACCGCCGGCGGGATCTTCGGCACCGTCTCGCGGATCGAGGACGACCGGGTGACGGTCGAGATCGCGCCGAGAACCGAGGTTCGCGTGGCGCGGCGCGCGATCGCGGGCGTGACGCGCGACCCGGAGGACGAGGAGCCGAGCGGCGCCGAGGAGCCGGAAGAGGGCGACGGAGGCGAAAAATGGCAGTCGGCATTCGACGGCGAAGGCTCGGAGCGCGAGACATCGAATGAGGAGAACCGCGGCTAACCTTTCCGCGGTCTTGAAGGTTCCTTCGTGAGAGAACGTCGCAAGTATCTCCTGCTCGTGGGCGCGATTGCCGCCGCGCTTGTCGGCACGCTCATGCTCGCCATCCCGCACTCGCCGGCCTACAAGAAGCCGACGCTCGGGCTCGACCTGCAGGGCGGGATCGAGATCGTGCTCCGCGCCATCCCGCCCAAGGGGCAGCAGATCACGGCTGCGCAGATGCAGACGGCGCAGCAGATCATGGAGAGCCGGGTCAACAAGATCGGTCTCGCCTCTCCGAACGTCGCCGTCCAGGGTGGAAACGAGATCGTGATCCAGCTCGCCGGCGTCCACGATCCCGCCAAGGCCGCGAAGATCGTCGGGACGACCGGCCAGCTCCAGTTCTACGACTTCGAGACCTCGCTCGCGCCGCCCACCGTCACGCAGGGCGTGCCGGCGCCGCTCCCCTCGCTGTACCAGCTGCTGAAGACCGTGCAGACCAAGAAGGGCTCGCCCGAGGCGTACTACCTCTTCCGGGTCAGGAGCGTGACGAAGAACGTCACGAAGACGGTCAAGGGCAAGAAGGTCACGAAACCTCAGACGACGACGACTCACAAGCTTCTGGAGGGACCGGACCCGAATCTTCGCCAGCTCCTGCTGCCGTTCGGCGGCAAGCGACCGGCGCAGTCGCAGGTGCTCACCGTTCCGGCGAACCACGCCGTCGTCTCGTGCCCCATCGCGAACGGCTGCATCGGCGCAGGCACGAACGGCAGGTCCAAGGACAACACGTACTGGTACCTCTTCAAGGGCGCGCCGGCGCTGACCGGGAAGGATCTCAAGGAGTCGCAGATCGCCGCGGACTTCGACCCGCAGACCGGGGCCCCGGAGGTCGTGCTCGGGTTCACCGGTCACGGCTCGCACGAGTTCCAGCGGATCACGAGAGACGAGTACCGCCGAGGCCAGACCGCCGCCGGCCTCGCCGGAAAGGCCGGGGATCACAGCCAGGCCACCGTCCAGCAATTCGCCCAGCACAACGCGATCGTGCTCGACGGCGTGCTCGAGTCCACGCCGTTCATCGACTACACGACCGCGAGCCTCGCAGACGGGATCGCCGGCGCGGCGACGATCCAGATGGGCGCAGGCGGGCTCCAGGCCGCCAAGGATCTCGCGCTCATCCTGCAGAGCGGCTCGCTGCCGTACAAGTTCGTGCAGATCGAGCGCACCGACGTCTCCGCGACGCTCGGCAAGAGCTCGCTCCACCAGGCGATCTGGGCCGCCGTGGCCGGTCTCGCGATCGTGGCCCTCTTCCTGCTCCTGCTCTACCGCTTCCTCGGCCTCGTCGCGGTCCTCGGGCTCGCGGTCTACGGGCTCCTCTACTACGCGGCGATTCTCCTCTTCAACGTCACGCTGACGCTGCCGGGCTTCGCCGGCCTGATCCTCACGATCGGCGTCGCGGCCGACGCGAACGTCGTCGTGTTCGAGCGAATCAAGGAGGAGGTGCGAGCCGGCCGATCGGTGCGCGCCGCCATCGCCGCCGGCTACGGCAAGGGCTTCCACACGATCCTCGACGCGAACGTCGTGACCGTGATCACCGCAATGGTGATCTTCCTGATCGCGGTCGCGGACGTGAAGGGCTTCGCCCTCATGCTCCTCATCGGCACCGTGATCTCGCTGCTCACCGCGGTCGCCGCGACGCGCGCGATGCTCGGGCTGCTGAGCGGTTTCCGCTGGTTCGACAACCCGCGCTTCATGGGCGCACACGGGCAGCAGACGGCGAAGTGGCTCCAGATCGACTTCATGCGCCGCCGTTACGTCTGGTTCGCGCTCTCGGGCGTCGTGATCCTCGCCGGGATGGTGTCTCTCGGAGTCCGCGGCCTCAATCTCGGAATCGACTTCAAGGGCGGCACACAGGTCTCGTTCAAGACGCACCAGCCGTTCTCCCAGGGATCCATGGCCAGCTTCATGGCCCAGCAGGGCCAGCGGGACGCCGTCGTCCAGGGCGCCGGGAAGAGCATCGACGGCGGCTTCAAGCAGTGGCAGATCCGGACGAGGTCGCTCACGAGTTCCGGGCAGTCCAACCTGAGCCAGGCGCTCGAGAACCGGTTCGGCGCCTTCTCGACCGGGGTGAAGAACGTCTCGGGGACGTTCGGCCACCAGATCGCCATCGACGCGATCTACGGGATAATCGTGTCGCTGCTCCTGATCACGATCTACATCGCGATCAGGTTCGACCTCAAGTTCGCGATGCCCGTGATCCTCGCGATGCTGCACGACATCGCGGTGACGGTCGGCTTCTACTCGCTCGTCGGGAAGGAGGTCTCCGTCGGGACCGTGGCGGCCGTGCTGACGGTGCTCGGCTACTCGATCTACGACACGATCATCATCTTCGACCGCATCCGGGAGAACATCCCGCTCATGCGGCGGTCGCCGTTCGCGACGATCGCCAACGTCTCTCTGTGGGAGACGATCAGGCGCTCGCTGGCCACGACGTTCATCACGCTGCTGCCGATCATCTGCCTCGAGATCCTCGGCGGCGCGACGCTCAAGGACTTCGCGTTCGCGCTCATCGTCGGCGTCACCTCGGGTGCGTACTCCTCGATCTTCTTCGCGGCGCCGCTGCTCACGATCTGGAAGGAGCGCGAGCCGGACTACGCACGCCGGAAGGCGCAGGTCTCCGCCGGCACGCTGCCTGCGGACGGCGACGGCCGCGGGCGGCGAGGAGCCGTGGTGGACGCCGGAACCGCCGCCCTCAACGCCTCGGAGGCCGCGCTCGCCGCGGAGTCGACGCCGGAGCTCGTCGACGTCGTGACCGCGTCGCCTTCCGAGCCGTCGGCGCAGGATCGACGCGAGAAGCGGCGCCAGCGGCGGCGCTCGAGGCCGCATGGCCGCGCCCGGTAGCGGGCGGCTGCTCCTCGACACGATCGAGGAGCTGCTCGCAGAGCTGCCGAGCCGCGTCCGCGGGGGCCGCGAGCGGTTCTCGGAGAGCGCCCTCTCGGCGCTCCGCGGAATCGCCGACGAGCTGAACCTCGTCACCCGCGACGAGCTCGACGAGCTCGAGCTCCGCGTCGCGCAGCTCGAGCATCGGCTTCGGCTGATCGAGCAAACGGACGCTTCGCGTCCGTTTCCTGGGTGACGGCTAAGCCGGCTGCGCCTGTCTTAGCCTCCGGCCCTTGTTCTTAGCGGGATTCCGGCGTTTCGACCCGCGTGCGCTGGCGGCGAAAGCGGTTCACAGTCGCACCAAGGAAGGCTTCCGCGTCGTAGACGATGAAGCCGCAGACGGCTGCGAGCGGCAGCTCGGCGAGCGCGGCCTCCGCGATCGCCTCCCACATCTCGCCGCCGCTCTGCGAGGTCACGATGTCGAACCAGGCGTCGCAGCAGAGCATCGTGCCCGTGACCGCGGCGAGCGGGACGAGCCACTGGGAGCCGCGGAACGTCGCCCACGCGGTTGCGGCGAACGAGGCCAGAAGCGCGAGGTCGAAGCCGATCCAGGCGGTGTCGTAGTGGAACGTGACGTGCCGTGAGGGCAGCGTGAACGTCAGGTAGAGGATCCACGGGACGAGACCCACCGCGACGAGACCGAGGAGCACCGTCACCCAGCGAGGCAGCGGGATCCGGACGGAGTGGGCGTCGCCCTCGGTAGCGAGCGGTTCTTCGGGTTCCCTCATGGGCAGGTTGTACCCTCGCCGAGTGATGTCGCGGCTCAGCGCTGTGCGGCTTCTCGCCTGGGGTGCGGCGACCGTCGGCGTCATCGGGATCGTCTCGGCTCTCACGCCGGAGATGGCCAACCGCGTCGAGCTCGTCCGCGGCGTCCTGCCGCCCGGATGGCCCGAGGCCGCCCGTGTCCTCACGGTCGCGTTCGGGATCGGCCTGATCTGGCTCTCGCGCTCGCTCGCGAAGCGCCGGCGCCGCGCCTGGCAGCTCGCCGTCGGGGCCGTCGTCGCCTCGGCAATCGCGCATCTCGCGAAGGGGCTCGACGTCGAGGAAGCGACGATCTCGCTGCTTCTGCTCGTCGCGCTCGTCCGTTGGCGTCGTCGCTTCGACGTGCCCGGCGACCCGGCCAGCGTTCGGCCGCTGCTCGGGCTCGGCGCCGCACTGGCGGGAATCGCCGCGGTCGCGGGCGGCGCGGAGCTGCGCGGGATCGAGCTCTCGCATCGCACCGGCGACGCGCTCCTGGGCCTGGGGGTCGTCCTCGGCTTCCTCGCCCTTCATCTCTGCCTGCGCCCGTTCGGCCAGGCCGTGGCGCAGACGGTCGGAGAACGGAAGCTCGCCCGCACGCTCGTCGAGGCGTACGGCCGGGACAGCCTCTCCTTCTTCGCCCTCCGCCGGGACAAGAGCTACCTCTTCTCGCCCAGCGGCCGCGCGTTCGTCGCCTATCGCGTCGTCGCGGGGACGGCGCTCGTCAGCGGCGACCCGGTCGGCGACGAGTCGGAGATCGGGGAGCTCCTCGCCGAGCTGCGCCGTTTCGTGCGCGCCCACGGTTGGCGGCTCGCGGTCGTCGGCGCGTCCGGCGAGTGGCTCGACCGCTACCGCGCGCTCGGGCTCAAGCCGGTGGCGATGGGGGAGGAGGCCGTTCTCCGGCCGCAGGAGTTCTCGCTCGATGGACGGGCAATCCGCAAGGTCCGGCAGTCGGTGTCGCGACTACGCAAGGCCGGCTACTCGTTCCGCACCGTTCCGGCGGACGAGGTCGGGCCCGAGCTGCGGGCCGAGCTCGAGGCGGTCTCGAGAGCATGGCGCCGCGGCGAGCCCGAGCGCGGGTTCTCGATGGCGATCGACGACCTCCACGTGCCGGGAACCGTCCTGGCGCTCGCGGAGGACGCGGCCGGCCGCGTCGGCGGGTTTCTCCACCTCGCTCCGTCGCCGGCCGGCGGAGGCTGGTCGCTCAGCGCGATGCGGCGGCGCCCGGACGAGCCCAACGGCCTGACCGAGTTCCTCGTCGTCGAGACGCTCGCGTGGGGGCGGGACACGGGCGCCGAGGAGGTCTCTCTCAACTTCTGCGCGCTGACGGACTTCCTCGCGCCGGAGCGGGCGAAGACCCCGGCCCGCCGTCTCGTGCGCCGCGGGCTCCTCCTCGCCGACGGCGTGTTCCAGCTCGAGCGGCTCTACTCGTTCAACCGGAAGTTCTTCCCGGAGTGGCGGCGCCGCTACATCTGCGTCGAGCGCTTCACGGATCTCCCCGCCGTCGGGCTCGCGTACCTGCATGCCGAGTCGCTGCTCGTCCCGCCGGGACCATGGACGCGGCGGCGCGAATCCCGCCGGCGCGCCGCGGCCTGACAGCGACCTCCGCACGACGTAGCCTGTTTGCGTGAGCACGACGCGCAGCATCGGGCGCCTCTCCGAGATCGCGCAGGTCATGGTGCGGCACGGGTTCGGCTACTTCCTGGAGGCGCACCGGCTCAGCGACCTCCTGCCTGGCCGTTCGGCCGAGGACCGGATCGCGAACGCCGCCGCCGAGCACGGGGCGGCCTCGGCGCGCGGCCAGCACCTGCGCGAGGTGCTCGACGAGCTCGGGCCCACCTTCGTGAAGTTCGGGCAGCTCCTCTCCACCCGGCCCGACGTCGTGCCGCCGGACCTCGTAGTCGAGCTGCGCGGCCTGCAGGACGACGTGCGGCCGTTCCCGTTCGAGCAGGCCGAGCGCGTGATCGAGGAGGAGCTCGGGAACACGCTCGAGCGGCTGTTCCTCGACTTCGAGCCGGCTCCGGTCGCCGCCGCCTCGATCGGCCAGGTGCACCGCGCGACGCTGCCGAACGGGCGCCGTGTCGCCGTCAAGGTGCAACGGCCGGGGGCGCCGCGCCAGATCGAGGCCGACCTCGGTCTTCTCTACCAGGCCGCTCGGCTCGCCCGCGAGCGGATCCGCGCGTTCGACTTCGTCGACACGCGGCAGCTCGTGGACGAGTTCGCGCGCTCGATCCGGAAGGAGCTCGACTACCGGCAGGAGGGGCGCAACGCGCAGAACTTCCACCGCCACTTCGCCGGCCATCCACACGTCCGCGTCCCGAAGGTCTACTGGCAGTACACCCGCTCCCGCGTGCTGACGCTCGAGTGGATCGACGGGATCCAGGTCGCCGACCTCGACCTCGTCGCCACGACGCTCGAGGAGCGGCGGGAGATCGCCTACCGGATCACCGAGGCGTGGATGACGATGATCTTCCGGCACGGCTTCTTCCACGGCGACCCGCACCCGGCGAACATCCTCCTGCCGCCGGAGGCGGGCTCGATCGGCCTCGTCGACTTCGGAGCCGTCGGGACGCTCACCGACGACGACATGTCGAAGCTGACGGGCCTCTTCATCGACGCGGCGAACGAGAACATCGACCAGCTGCCGCGGCGGCTTGCCGACCTCGGAGTCCGCTACCCGAAGGAGCGTGAGGGCGAGTTCCTCGCCGAGCTGCGCGAGCTCTACTACCGCTACTACGGCTCGAGTCTGAGCGAGGTCGACCCGATCCAGATCATCCGCGAGGGTTTCCAGCTCATCTACTCGATGAACCTCCACCTGCCCACGCGCTTTCTCCTGCTGGACCGGTCGATCGCGACGCTCGGCTCGGTCGGGGCCGAGCTCTATCCCGACTTCAACGTCTTCGAGGTCGCCCGCCCGTACGCACGCGACCTGATGCTCGAGAGGTTCTCGCCGGAGCGGGTGGCGCGGCGGGCGCGGCGCGAGGCGTTCCGGTACGCCCAGGTGATCGCCGAGGTGCCGTACCAGTTCCACGACTTCATGGAGGAGATCCGGGACGGCCAGATCGAGGTCGGCTTCGTGCACAAGGGGCTCGACGACCTCCTGGCGAAGCTCGACACGCTCTTCAACCGGCTCGTGATCGCGCTCGTCGTGGTCGGCGGCCTGATCGGCTCGAGCCTGATCGGGATCTTCGCCAAGAACGGCCCGCAGGTCGTCGGGGTGAACGTGCTCTCGGTGATCGGCTTCGCCCTCTCGGCGGTGCTCGGGCTCTGGCTCCTCTGGGGCGTGGTCCGTTCCGGGCGGCTGTAGAGCGTTCGTCACCCTTTTGCTTCAAAGGACATCTGGCGGAGTTCGCCGGTTGCCCCTAGCCTCGAAGGCATGACGGCGCTCCTCCTCGCCGAACCCGAACCGGCGGTCCGTGGCTTCCTCGAACGGCAGCTCCGCAACGACGGCTTCGACGTCGTCGCCTGCGAGCGCGCCGAGCAGCTGCCGCGCGCGGCGGATCCCGACGTCCTGCTGCTGGGTGATGCCGACGCGCTCGATCGCGGGGTCGTGCCCGACTGTCCGGTGATCGTCCTCGGCGGCGCCGATCCGGCAGCGCGCGTGCGCGCTCTGGCCCGCGCCGACGACTGCCTCGCGCGGCCCTTCGTCTACGAGGAGCTGCTCGCGCGCATCCACGCGGTCCTGCGCCGCTGCCCGGCGCGCGTCGAGCTCGTCGAGATCGGGCCGCTTATCGTCGACCGCGCCGCGCGGCGCGTCACGGCGCTCGGGCAGGAGGTCGAGCTGTCGGCGAAGGAGTTCACGCTTCTCGTGAAGCTCGCGTCCGATCCCGACCGGGTCTTCACCCGCGAACAGCTCCTCCGCGACGTCTGGGGGTTCCGCACCTATGTCCCCACCCGGACGCTCGAGTCGCACGCCTCTCGCGTGCGGCGGAAGCTCGCGGCCGCAGGCTTGCCCGGCTGGATCGTGAACGTCTGGGGCGTGGGCTACAAGCTCCGGCACGTCCCGTCGGCCGGCTAGCGGCTCCGTCCGCAGCTGCGGCGATCATCGGGGCATGTTCACCCTCGCGATCACGATCAGGGCCCACACCGGAACCCGCCTCGCGGAGGTGGGGGAGGCGGTCGGTGCCGTGGGAGGTCTTGCGCTGCTGGTCGGCGCCATCACCCCGTTCGGGCGGCGTGCGGGTCAGGCGGTCGGCGGGCTCGCGCTCGCCGTCGGCTTCGTCTGCCTCGTCATCGCCACCCGCTGGGGCCACTTCCACTAGCTACAGCAGCGCGCCCTCCAGCCGCAGCAGCCATTCCTTCCGGTCGAGCCCTCCGCCGTAGCCCGTGAGGCTGCCGCTCGCGCCGACGACGCGATGGCACGGGAGGACGATCGGGATCGGGTTTCGGTTCATGACGGTGCCGACGGCTCGGGCGGCCCGCGGCGCTCCGACCTGTGCTGCGAGCGTGCCGTACGTCGTCGTATGTCCGTACTCGACCCGGTTCAGCTCCTCGAGGACGCGCCGGTGGAACTCCGGCGTCGCCCGGAGGTCGAGCTCGAGGTCGAAAGCCTGCCGGCTGCCGGTGAAGTACTCGTCGAGCTCTCGCCGCACGCGGTCGATCGCCTTCGGCGCGCGGAGGACGCGAGGGCCGAAGCTTCGCGCGAGCCGCTCGAGCTCCGCCTCGGGCGAGGGGTCGAAGCTGACACGGCACAGCCCGCGGTCGCTGATGCCGACGAGCAGCCGCCCGACGGGGGTGTCGTCGAGCACGTCGTAGGCGACGTCGAGCTCGCCCGAGGCGGCCGCCGCGGCGCGGAAGCGCTCGTCGAGAACGGTGGGGACTCCGGTCATCTCTGCTCCTTCTCCTTCCGCAGCCGCCGCACGCCGGCGGAGGCTGCCTGGCGCGCGGCCTGCTCGTTCGAGCCGAGGGCGGCGCCGATCGTGTCGTAGTCGAGGTCATAGCCGTAGCGGAGGACCACTGCCGCGCGTTCCTTTGGCGGCAGGCCGTCGGTCAGCGGCGCGAGCTCTTCGAGGGCGGGACGCTCGTCCTCGCCGGCGGGCTCGACCGCGAGCTCCGCGGTGGGTCGCTCGCGCCGGGCCGCATCCACGACCGCGTTGGCGGCGATCGTCAGCACCCAGGCGCGCAGATGCTCGCCGTGCTCGAGCCGGTTGTAGGCGTGCAGGGCGCGTAGGAACGTCTCCTGGAACAGGTCGTCGGCCCGGTCGCGATCCGCCCGCCGGCGGAGGAACGCGAGCACCTCTCCCTTGTGGGACTCGTAGAAGCGCTCGAAGGGAGGGATGCGGTTCATCGTGGAGTGAAACGTAGTCCGGGTTCAAGATGTGAGGTCGTGAAGGTCGCAGTCGTCGGACACGTCGAGTGGGTCGAGTTCGCGCGTGTCGACCGCATGCCCGAGTCCGGCGAGATCGTGCACGCGCTCGAGACCTGGGAGGAGCCCGCAGGCGGTGGTGCCGTCGCGGCCGTCCAGCTCGCGAACCTCGCGGGTTCTTGCCACCTCTTCACGACGCTGGCCGACGACGAGCTCAGCCGCCGGTCGCGTGAGGAGCTCGAATCGCGTGGCGTCACGGTTCACGCCGGAGCCGCGCCGGGCGCGCAGCGGCGGGCCCTGACACACGTCGACGAGGGCGGCGAGCGCACGATCACCGTGCTCGGCGACAAGCTGCTCGCGTCCGGCGAGGACGGCTCGCTCCCGTGGGAGGAGCTCGCGCGTTGCGACGCCGTGTACTTCGTGAGCGGGGACGTCGCCGCCCTGCGCGCGGCGCGCCGGTCCGACGTGCTCGTCGCCAGTGCCCGCGAGCTCGCCACCCTCCGCCGGGCGGCGCTGCAGGTGGACGTGCTCGTCGGGAGCGGGGAGGACGCAGCGGAGCGGTTCGAAGCGGGGGAGCTCGAGCCTCCGCCGCAGATCGTCGTCACGACGGCGGGCGCGCTCGGCGGCTGGATCCGCCCCGGCGGGCCGTTCCGGGCCGCGTCCCTGCCCGGGCCGGTGTCCGACGCCTACGGCTGCGGCGACTGCTTCGCCGCCGGGCTCACGTACGGGCTGGCGCTCGGGAAGCCGGTCGACGAGGCGGTCGCGCTCGGCGCGCAGTGCGGGGCGGCCGTCCTCACGGGCCGAGGCGCCTACGGACACCAGCTCACGCTCGACGATGTACACGCCGGCTGAGGACGTGTCCGGTAGGGTCGTTCGCATGAGCCAGCTCGCTGCGGGCCCCGCTGCTCGCGCAGTGCTGTCGGTCCCGTCCGATCCCGACCGGATCGGGCACGACTGGCTCGGGACGCTCGCCGAGGTACCGCTGTTCGCCGGCCTCTCCAAGCGCCACCTGCGGCGGATCGCCAAGCTCGCCCGGCTGCGCCGCTTCGCGCCGGGCTCGGCCATGGTCCGCACCGGCGACTCCGGCCGGGCGTTCTTCGTCGTGCTCGACGGGAACGCGAAGGTCGTCCGGGCCGGTGGCCGCGCACGCCGCATCGGTGCCGGCGACTACTTCGGCGAGATGGCCCTGCTCGACGACGCGCCGCGCTCGGCGGACGTCGTCGCCGACGGAGAGGTGCTCGCGCTGACGATCGACCGCTCCGGCTTCTCCAAGCTCCTCCGCTCAGAGCCCGCGCTCGCGCAGGCGCTCCTGCGCACGCTCGCCGCTCGTCTCCGCGCGGCCGAGTCCGCGGTCTAGGGCCTCGTCGCGCTGGGGGCCCGCCTGCTTCGGCGTGGTCCGAAACTATGGACTTGTGGGGGAAAGTGGTTTATAGTGGGTGGCAGTGGTGGAATAGGAGAACGGCCCCATGCTCCTTGGCGAGTACGAGCACACGATCGACGACAAGAACCGTCTCACGCTTCCGGCGAAGTTCCGGCGGGCCTTCGAGGACGGCATTGTCGTCACCCGCGGCCTCGACGGTTGCCTCTACGCGTGGACGCCTGACGCCTGGACCAACTACCGCGACTCGACCCTCGCCACGCTGAACCCGCTGAGCCAGGAAGGCCGGCGGATGCACCGCCACTTCTTCTCCGGCGCCAGCGAGACGACGCCGGACAAGCAGGGACGGGTGAACATCCCGTCCGCGCTGCTCGAGCACGCGAAGCTCGGCCGCGACGTCGTCGTCGCCGGGGTCAACGACCGCCTCGAGATCTGGGACCGCGCAGCCTGGAAGCGCGAGCTCGCCGAGGTCGAAGGGAGTGCTGAGGATGTTGCCGAACGTCTTGCAGCCCAGGGAAGCTGACCACGTCCCCGCGCTCGCCGAGGAGGTGCGGGCGGGACTTGCCGTCCAGCCGGGCGAGACCGTCATCGACGCGACCTTCGGGGCGGGCGGGCACGCCGCGATCCTCGCCGCCGACCTCGGCGGCAAGGGGAAGCTGATCGCGATCGACCGCGATCCGACGGCGCGCACGTACTTCGAGCGGCTCACGAGCCGCATTCCGCTGAACGCCAGGCTCCTGCGCGGCGACTTCGGCGTAGTCCTGCCGCAGCTCGCGGAGAACGGCGTCCGGGCCGACGCGATCCTCCTCGACCTCGGCGTCTCCTCGATGCAGCTCGACCGGCCAGAGCGCGGCTTCTCGTACGCCACGGACGCACCCCTCGACATGCGGATGGACCCGATGCAGGACGTCAGCGCGAGCGACGTGGTCAACACGTGGAGCGAGCGCGATCTCGCGACGATCTTCCGCCGCTACGGCGAGGAGCGGTACGCGAAGCAGATCTCACGGGCCATCGCCCGGCGCCGGCGCGAGCAGCCGTTCGAGCGCACGGGGGAGCTCGTGGACACGATCAAGGCGGCGATTCCCGCTCCGGCTCGGTTCGGCGAAGGGCATCCCGCGAAACGCGTCTTCCAGGCGCTGCGGATCGCGGTCAATGCCGAGCTCGACTCGCTCGAGAACGCCCTGCCCGCGGCGCTCGGGATGCTGCGGCCGGGCGGGAGGCTCGCCGTCATCTCCTTCCACTCGCTCGAGGACCGGATCGTGAAGCGCTTCCTCCGCGAGCGGGAGCGCGGGTGCACGTGCCCGCCGGACTTCCCCGTCTGCGTGTGCGGCCACGAGCCCGAGCTCCGCGCGGTGCAGCGGCGGCCGATCCGGCCCGGACAGTCCGAGCTCGCAGCGAACCCGCGCTCCGCGTCGGCCCGGCTCCGGGTCGCGATCAAGACGGTGGCGGAGGAGGCCTGATGGCCGCGGTCGACTGGTTCGCGCAGGCCGAGGTCGCAGAGCCGGTCCCGGCGCCTCGCACGAAGCCGAAGCCACGCCGCGCCGGGCAGCGTCCGGCCGCGCCCGTACGCTCGCGGCGCGAGGTAACGCGCCGTCGCGTTCGCGGCCACATCGTCTGGATGATCCTGTTCGCCTTCCTCCTCTTCGGCGTCGTCGCGGTCAACGTCGCCGTCCTGCGGGCGCACGTGGCCGTCTCGCAGCTCGACCAGGAGCGCGCGCAGCTGAAGGCGCAGAACCAGGCGCTCGCCTCGCGGCTCTCCGCCGCGAGCGCCGCTCCGCAGGTCGAGGCGGCGGCTCGCCGGCTGGGCCTCGTGCAGGCGCCGGCCGCGAGCACGTCCTACCTGGATCTCGCGCCGGCCCGTAGGTGAGGATGCCGGTCCGCGTCGTCAACTCGCGGCTCCGGCTCCTGCTCCTCGTCCTCCTCGTCACCTTCGCGGCTCTCGGCGCGCGCGCGGCGTGGATCCAGACCGTTCGCGCCTCCTCGCTCGCCGCGCGGGCGCAGGCGCAGACGAAGTTCGACCTCGTCCTGCCGGCGGGACGCGGCACGATGTACGACCGGCTCGGCACGCCGCTCGCGATCGGCGAGCAGGCGACCGACGTGATCGCCGACCCGATGCAGATCGCCGATCCGTTGCACGAGGCCAGGGTCGCGGCGAAGGTGCTCGAGCTTCCCGTCGGTCCGCTGTACAAGGCCCTCTCCGACCGCAGCAGCGGGTTCGTCTACGTCCAGCGGAAGGCGCCCGCGGGACGGGCGAAGGCGCTCGCGAAGCGGCACCTCACGGGATTCACGTTCCAGGCCGACGAGCTCCGCGTCTATCCGCAGGGCACCGTCGCGGCGCCGCTGCTCGGGTACGCGGGCACCGACAACACGGGCCTTGCGGGGCTCGAGCTCGAGCTGAACAAGGAGCTGGCGGGGACACCCGGCCGCGCGACCGTCGTGCGGGATGCGCTCGGCCAGGACGTCAACACGACGCAGGAGCGCCCGGCCCACGACGGCCGCGACGTCTTCCTCACCCTCGACAGCCACATCCAGGCGAATGCCGAGCAGATCCTGCAGCGGACCGTGAGCCAGTGGCACGCGAAGGACGCGACCGCGATCGTCCTCGATCCGCACACGGGCGCGATCCTCGCGATGGCCCAGGAGCCGGGCTACAACGCGAACGACTTCCCGACGGCGACGAAACACGCGCTGACCGTCGACCATGCCGTCAACGACGTCTTCGAGCCGGGCTCCGTGTTCAAGGTAGTGACCGTCGGCGGCGCGCTGTCGGAGCACAAGGTCACGCCGCAGACGGCGTTCACGCTGCCGTACAAGATCCAGGTCGCCGACCGCGTGGTCCACGACGCCGAGTACCGGCCGACCGAGCGCATGACCGTCTCGCAGATCCTCCAGCGCTCCTCGAACGTCGGCGCGATCACGATCGCGGAGCGGTATCTCGGCGAGTCCGGCCTGAAGCGGTGGATGGCGCGCTTCGGTTTCGGAGCCAAGACGGGAATCGACTTCCCCGGCGAGAGCCCCGGCATCCTGCCGTCGTACTGGTCCGGCTCCACGATCGGCAACGTCCCGATCGGCCAGGGCGTCTCGGTCACGTCGATCCAGCTCGCGTCGGTCTACGCGGCGATCGCGAACGGCGGCGAGTGGGTCCAGCCGCACCTGCTCGACCACGTCCTCGGCGATCCGGCGCCGACGCTGCAACGGCGGAGGATCCTCTCGCCGGGCGTCGACGAGGAGTTGCGGACGATGCTCAAGGGCGTCGTCTCGGACCAGGGCACGGCGCGGTTCGCCGCCATTCCCGGCTACACCGTCGCGGGGAAGACGGGCACTGCGCAAAAGCCGGGACCGCACGGGTACATGCCGGGCGCCTACGTGGCGACGTTCGTCGGGATGGTGCCGGAGCGGGATCCGCGCCTCGTCGTGATGGTGAGCATCGACGAGCCGCACGGCGGGATCTTCGGCGGCCTCGTCGCGGCACCCGCGTTCGCGCAGATCGCGTCCTTCGACCTCCAGTACCTCGAGGTCCCGCCCGATCTCAAGATCCGCTAGGCCCGGCTGCGCGCGCGGCGCAGGCTCGCGAGCACGCCGAGCACGATCACGCCGACGCCGGCGCAGAAGCCGATCCCGGCCGAACGGAGCGAGGTGTAGTTGATCGCGACACCGGCGGCGATCACCGGGATCGAGAGGCCGAGGTAGAGGACGACGAAGAAGCTCGACGCGGTCTCGCCGCGACGCTCCGCCGGTGCGCGCTCGGCGATCGAGGCGAGTCCGCCGCCGACGATGACGCCCTGGCCGAGCCCGCCGACCGCGGCGCTCGCGAACAGCGCCTCGATGGAGTCGGCGGCGAGCGCGACCGCGAGCAGTCCGACGCCGCCGACGAGCAGGCCACAGCCGACCTCGAGCGCGTTCGGCAGGCGGACGACGAGCGCCTGGCCGGAGACCGACATGACGAAGAGCACGAACACGAGCAGGCCGGCGAGGGCCGGGCTGTGCCGGTGGAGGCCGAGGCCGAGAAACTCCGGGGCGACGGAGCCGAAGATGCCGGAGACGGCGAAGGCGGCGGCTCCTGCGAGCGAGGCGCGAACGAAGATGCCGGCCACCTCGGCCGGGACGCCCAGCCGCTGGAGCCTGAAGCTCGAGGCTCCCCGGCTCACGGTCTCGGGCGCGAGCAGCAGACCGGCGGTCGCGGCTGCGACGAGGACGAGGTCGACTGCGAACGGGATCCGCAGCGGATGGGGCACCCACTGCGCGAGCAGCCCGGAGAGGAGCGTGCCGGTGCCGAGGCCGCCGAGGTTCGCGAACACGGCGACGAAGCTCGCGAAGCGGCGGCGTCCGTCCGGAGCGAGGTCGATCACGTATGCCGTGGCGGTGCCGGTGAAGATGCCTGCGGACACGCCCGAGACGATGCGCCCGACGTAGATCGGCGCGAGCGACCCGGCGAGCAGGAAGAGGATCGCACTCGCCGCGGAGATCACGAGACCGAACAGCAGCACCGGCTTCCGGCCGAGCTGGTCGGACAGGTTCCCGAAGAGGACGAGCCCGGCGATCACCCCGAAGGCGTAGATCGCGAAGATGACGGTCACGAGCAGCGGCCCGAACGAGTAGCGCTGCTCGAACAGCGGGTAGAGCGGCGTCGGCAGCGTCGTGCCGACCATGGCGACGAAGAACGCGAGGACCGCCAGAACGAAGGCGGTGAGCGAGCCGGCGTGCCCGTCACCGCGCACGAGTACATTCTGACGGATGAACGTGGAGCGCCTCGTGGCAGCGCTCGAGCCGGTCGAAGTGCTCGGGCGCCGTGAGGTCGAGGTGCGCGATCTCGCCTACGACGCCCGCGCCGCCGGTCCGGGCACGGTCTTCTTCGCGGTTCCGGGCGAGCGCGCCGACGGCCACGACTTCGCCGCCGCTGCGGTGGAGCGCGGAGCGGTCGCGCTCGTCGTCGAGCGCCGGCTCGACCTTCCCGTGCCGCAGCTCGTCGTCCGCGACTCGCGCGCCGCGATGGCGCCGGCGGCCGAAGCCTTCTTCGGCGAGCCGACGAGGGAGCTGGAGGTCGTCGGCGTCACGGGGACGAGCGGCAAGACGACGACGAGCTTCCTCCTCTTCGCGATCCTCGCCGCCGCCGGCCGCCGGCCCGGGCTCCTGGGCACCGTCGAGGCCCGCGTGGGGGGAGAGCGCCGCGGCGTCGTGCGGACGACCCCGGAGGCGATCGACCTGCAGCGGCTGTTCCGCGAGATGCTCGACGCCGGCGACCGCTCCTGCGCGATGGAGGCGTCGTCGCACGCATCCGTCCTCCACCGGCTCGACCGTGTGTGCTTCGCCGCGCTCGTCTTCACGAATCTCAGCCAGGACCACCTCGACTTCCACGGCGACATGGAGTCGTACTTCGAGGCGAAGCGGCGCCTCTTCCTCGCCGAGCCACGGCCGATCGCCGTGGTCAACGTCGGCGACGAGTACGGCCGGCGGCTCGCGCAGGAGCTGCCGGAGGCGATCACGTTCACCGCGGAGGACGCGAGCGCGCTCGACAGTGTCGAGCTGCGGCTCCGTGGGCGCTTCAACGTCGAGAACGCGCTCGGAGCGCTGCACGCCGCGCGGGCGCTCGGCATCGACGACGCTGCGATCCGGCGCGGGCTCGAGTCTGTCCGGGGAGTTCCGGGCCGGTTCGAGGCCGTCGACGTGGGCCAGCCGTTCCACGTCATCGTCGACTACGCGCACAAGCCGGGCGCACTCGAGAACGTGCTGCGCGCGGCGCGCGATCTCTCCGCGGGCAAGCACGTGATCTGCGTCGTGGGCGCAGGCGGCGACCGCGACCGCGGCAAGCGCGCGGTCATGGGGCGGCTCGCCTCCGAGCTCGCCGACGTCGTGATCGTCACCTCCGACAACCCGCGGAGCGAGGATCCGGAGGCGATCGCGGCCGAGATCGTCTCCGGCGCGGACGGCAACGCCGAGGTCGAGCTCGACCGTACGGCGGCGATCGCGCGGGCGATCGAGCTCGCGGAGTCCGGCGACGTCGTCCTCATCGCAGGCAAGGGCGCGGAGCAGGGGCAGGAGTTCGCCGACCGGACCGTGCCGTTCGACGATCGAGCGGCGGCGCGGGAAGCGCTGGAGGCCCGGTCCTGATCCCGATCCCGCTCGCCGAAGTGCGGGCGCTCTCGCTGGGGAGACTCGAGGGCGACGCGGAGTCGGTCACCGGCGTGGACGTCGACTCGCGCCGGATCCGGCCGGGAGACCTGTTCGTCGCGGTCCAGAGCGGCGAGGCGTTCCTCGACGATGCTCGCCGGCGCGGCGCCGCGGCGACGCTCGTGCCCGACGACGCGCATGCCGCGCTCGCGGCGCTGGGGAGTGCCGTCCGCGCCCGCAGCGATGCTCGCGTCGTGGCGATCACCGGCTCGGTCGGCAAGACGTCGACGAAGGACATCCTCGCGGCTCTCCTGCGCCCACGCTTCCGCACCGTTGCAGCGCCCGACGGCTTCAACAACGAGATCGGCCTGCCACTCACGCTCTGCCGGATCGAGCCCGAGACAGAGGTCGTCGTGACCGAGATGGCGATGCGCGGAGCCGGCCAGATCCGTGATCTCGCACGAGTTGCGCGGCCGCATCTCGGGGTGATCACGGCGATCGCGCCGGTTCATCTCGAGCAGCTCGGCAGCCTCGAGAACATCGCGCGCGCGAAGGCCGAGCTCCTCGAAGAGCTTCCCGCGGGCGCCGTCGCGGTTCTGCCCGAGGACGCCCCCGAGCTTGAGCCGTTCGTACCCGACGGCCTCGACGTGCGCCGCTTCCCTGCGCCGGCGGCGGAGGTCCGCGACGGCCGCACGCACCTCCGGTGGCACGGCCGCGACGTCGTCTTCGGATTTACGGCGCGGCACCAGGCAGCCAACGCGGCGGCGGCTCTGGCCACGGCCGAGGCGCTCGGGGTCGACCCGCCGGACGAGCCCGTGCAAGTGACCTTCTCCCGCCTGCGCTCGCAGGAGGTGGAGCTGCCCGGTGGCGGCGTGCTGATCAATGACGCGTGGAATGCGAACCCGGTGGCGATGCGGGCGGCGCTCGCGCACCTCCGCGATCGCGCCGACGGGCGCAGGACCGTCGCGATCCTCGGCGAGATGACGGAGCTCGGTCCGGAGGCCCCCCGCTACCACCGCGAGATCGCAGGCGAAGCCGAGGGGATCGACGTCGTGCTGGGAGTGGGCGAGCTCGCCCGCGAGTATCGGCCGGACGAGTGGACGCGCACCGCGGCGGAGGCGGCTGCGGCCGTGCGCGGGCTCGTTCGCCCGGGAGACGCCGTCCTCGTCAAAGGATCGCGTGTGGTCGGCCTGGAGGCCGTGGTCGAGGCGCTGCAGGAGCCGCGGCCGTGATCCGCGTCCTCATCGCGGCGGCGGTCGGGCTCGGAGTCTCGATCGTCATGGGGCCCCGGTTCATCGACTTCCTGCGGCGCAACGAGTTCGGCCAGCAGATTCGTGAGGACGGGCCGGAGCACCACATCGTGAAGCAGGGGACGCCGACGATGGGCGGGCTGATGATCCTGTTCGCGGCGAGCATCGCCTTTTTCCCGGTCACGCATTTCCGGCTCCAGGCGCTGACCGTCCTGTTCGCCGCGCTCGCATGCGGTGCGATCGGCTTCCTCGACGACTTCATCAAGCTCACGCACAGGCGGTCGCTCGGGTTGTCGGGGCGCTGGAAGCTCGTGCTCCTCGCCGGTGTCACGCTGGTGGTCGCGATCGTCGCCCGCCACCTCCATCTGAGCACGGACGTCTACATCCCGGTGATCGACGTCACCGTGCCGCTGTCGTACGGCTGGTACGTGTTCCTCTTCCTCGTGATCGGCGGCGCCGCGAACGGGACGAACCTCGCCGACGGAGTCGACGGTCTCGGTGCGGGGACGGCGATCATCGCGCTGTTCACCTTCATGGCGATGAACGTCGTCTCGTACGTCCGGTCCGGACACGTCGGCCACCGCAACCTGACGAAGCTCGATCTCGCCATCGTCGGCGCTGCGCTCATCGGAGCCGCCGTCGGCTTCCTCTGGTTCAACGCGTTCCCGGCCGAGGTCTTCATGGGCGACACGGGCTCGATGGCCTTCGGAGGAGCGCTCGCGGGGTTCGCAATCATGATGAAGGTCGAGCTGCTCCTGCTTCTGATCGGCGGGATCTTCGTGATCGAGGCGCTCTCCGTGATGATCCAGGTCTTCACGTTCAAGTACCTCGGGCGACGCGTCTTCCTCATGGCGCCGATCCACCACCACTTCGAGATGAAGGCGTGGTCCGAGACGAAGATCACCGTACGGTTCTGGATCGTCGCCGGGCTGCTGTGCGCGGTCGGCTTCGCGCTCTACTACCGCTACTACTTCGGTCAGCGATGAGCTCGGGTCCGACGGAGGTGGAGCTGGCGTTGCTCGACGCGGCTCAGCTGCAGCCGGAGGAGGCTGTGCTCGTGCTCGGCGGCGGGTCGCTCGCGCTCGGCGCCCACGACCGAGTCGGCGACGGCTGGGTCTACGTCGTCCGGTCCCAGGTCGACGAGCTCGAGGAGTTGCTCGGCGAGGCGCATGCAGTGGGGGCGAGCGGCGTGGCCTACCTCGTCGGCGACACCCCCGTGCTGCCGCTTCCGGACGACGCCGTCGCGGCCGCCGTCGGGCGGATCGTAACGGACGACGGGGCGCTCGGGGCTGCCGTCGAGGAGCTCGCGCGCGTGCTCTCGGCCGGCGGCCGCGTCTCGCTCGCGGAGCCGGACTCCGCAGCGGGCGACGAGCTCGCGCGCTTCCTCGAGGCGGCGGGATTCGAGACCGTTTACGTGGCTCGAGCCGGTGAGCAGGCCGTCGTGAGCGGCCGGCTCCGCTGAGGACCCGGGAGCCGGACGGCGAACACGTACCGCATCCTCCACGAAGCCTCCACACCGCTGTCACAACCGCGCGCGTACGCTGACCTCAGGGGACCTGCGCCCCCCATTGGGGGGGAGCGTTTGCCGTGAGCGGGACACGTCCTGACGGGCCGTCTCCCGACGAGGCCTGGCTGCCGCGCCGCGCCCTCGTCGTCGGGCTCGCACGGTCCGGCCGCGCGGCGGCGGCCGCGCTCGCTCGCCGTGGCGTCCACGTCGTCGCATCCGATCGCTCTGTCGACGCCGACGCCGGGAGGCTCGACGACCTCGGTGTCGAACTCCGACTCGGAACGGAGGAGGAGGCGTTGCTCGAAGGGGTGGATCTGGTCGTCAAGAGCCCCGGCGTGCCGGCGGAGTCGCCGCTCGTCGTGGCCGCGCGCGCGCGCGAAGTCGCCGTCTGGAGTGAGGTCGAGCTCGGCTACCGGCTGCTACCGGCGGGGACGCGGTTCATCGGCGTCACCGGCACGAACGGCAAGACGACGACGACGGAGCTGCTCGGCGCGATCCTGCGCACGGCCGGCCGGCCGGTCGAGGTCGCCGGCAACGTCGGACGGGCGCTCACGGAGGTGGCCGCGGCCGTGCAGGCCGATTCGTGGATCGTCTGCGAGCTCTCGAGCTTCCAGCTCGAGGACGTCCACGTGCTCGCCTGCGACGTCGCCGTCCTCCTCAACCTCGAGCCCGACCACCTCGACCGGCACGGCAGCTTCGAGGCGTACAGTGCCGCGAAGCTGCGGATCTTCGAGCGGGCGCAGGCGAAGGTCGTCCCGCGAGGGTTCGGCGTCGACGGGATCGAGTTCTCCGCTGACGACCCGCTTCCCGCGGAGCCGCTGATCCCCGGTCGCCACAACCGGGAGAACGCCGCCGCGGCCACCGCCGCCGCCCGCGCAGCAGGCATCCCAGACGACGCGATCGCGGAGGCGCTCCGCACGTTCCCCGGCGTCCCGCACCGGCTGGAGCTCGTCCGCGAGCGGCACGGAGTGCGCTGGGTCAACGACTCGAAGGCGACGAACACGGCCGCTGCTGCCCGCGGGGTCGCCGCCTACGACACTCCGCTCCGCCTCATCCTCGGCGGTTCCCTCAAGGGCGAGGACTTCGGGCCCTTCGCCCGCGGGCTGCCGGAGAACGTCAGCTCGATCTACCTCATCGGCGCCGCGAGCGACGAGCTGGCAGCCGCGCTGGACAGCGCGGGGCGCGCCTACGTCCGGGCGAAGGACCTTCCGACGGCGGTCACCCGTGCCGCCGCCGACGCCGAGCCGGGGGACGTCGTCCTGCTCTCTCCCGCCTGCGCGAGCTTCGACCAGTTCGCGAACTTCGAGGAACGCGGGGACACGTTCCGGCGCCTCGTGCAGGAGCTGCCGTGAGCGGCGCCCGCACGAAACAGCTCCAGTTCGAGTGGAACCTGCTCGTGCTCGTCACGGCGGCCCTCGTCCTCTTCGGCCTCGTGATGGTGTACAGCGCGACCTCGGGATCCGCCGCGCTCGGGAACGGCAACCCGCTCGGCTACGTCGGCCGGCAGCTGGCCTACGTGATCGTCGGGGTCGGCCTGCTCGTGGTCGTCTCGCGCCTCGAGCTCGAGCGGCTCCGCGCGCTGGCGCCGACGCTCGTCGTGACCGCGCTCCTCCTCCTCCTCGCCGTGCTCGCCGTCGGGTCGCGGATCCACGGCGCGCGCCGCTGGATCGCGTTCGGGCCGTTCGTCTTCCAACCCTCGGAGCTGGCCAAGCTCGCGCTCGTCGTCTGGACCGCCGCCTACCTCTCGCGGCACCGGCCACCGCGCACCCTGAAGGAGCTCGGCCGGCCGATCGGCTTTCTCGTCCTCGCCTTCGCCGGCCTCGTGCTCGTCGAGCCGGACCTCGGAACCGCGCTCACGCTCCTCCTCGTCGTCGGCGCGATCCTGCTCGTCTCGGGGACACGGCTGCCGCTGCTCGCGTCCGCCTACGGCCTCGTCTTCGGGCTGGCCGCGATCGCGGCCTGGACGTCCCCGTACCGGCGCGACCGCCTCCTCACGTTCCTCGACCCCTGGAAGGATCCGACCGGCGCCGGGCTGCAGAACGTCCAGGCGCTGATCAGCATGGGCTCCGGCGGCGTCTTCGGGCGCGGCCTCGGACAGTGCATCGAATGCCTCCACTACCTGCCCGAGGCGCACACGGACATGATGTTCGCCGTCGTCGGCGAGGAGCTGGGGCTCGTCGGCGTCGGCCTCCTCGTCGCGGCGTTCAGCGCGTTCGCCTACGCGGGTGTGCGGCTCGCGATCGTCACGCGCGACCCGTTCGCGAAGCGGCTCGCCGCGGGGGTCACGGCGCTCGTCTGCGGCCAGGCCGCGATCAACATGGCGGCGACGATCGGTGTCGCGCCGCTGACCGGGATTCCGCTCCCGTTCGTCTCGTACGGCGGCTCGAGCCTCGTGGTGATGCTCGCCGGGGTGGGCGTCCTCCTTAACATCGCCCGTGGCAATGGCGGACGAGCGGCAGCTGCGGTTCCTGATCGCGGCCGGAGGGACGGTCGGACACGTCGCGCCGGCGCTCGCCGTCGCGGAGGCGCTGCGGCGGCGGGGCGGGCTGGTGACGTTCGCCGGGTCGCCGGATCGCGTCGAGGCGCGGCTCGTTCCTGAGCGCGGCTACGAGTTCGACGCCTTCGCCGTCTCGGGCTTCCCGCGCCGGACGAGCGTCGAGCTCGTTCGCGCCGCGGGCCGGGCCGCGGCGGCACCGGCCGCGTGCCTTCGCATCCTCCGGCGCAGGAGGCCGGACGCGGTGCTCGGTGCCGGCGGCTACGTCGCCGGGCCGATGGTGCTTGCCGCGCGGTTGCAGGGGATCCCGTGCGCGCTCACCGAGGCCGACGCGCACCTCGGACTCGCGAACCGTCTCGCCGCGCCGCTCGCGGAACGCGTCTTCCTTGCGCTGCCGCTTGGCCTGCAGGGGGAGAAGTACCGGGCGGTCGGGCGACCGATCCCGGCGGCGTCGCAGGCGGTCGACCGCGCCGAGGCCCGCAACCGCCTCGGGCTCCCCGCTGAGGCGCGGGTCGTCCTCGTCTTCGGCGGCTCGCTCGGCGCGCGCCTGCTCAACGACGTGGCGCTCGACGCGTGGGCCGAGTCCGGGCCTGCCGTCATCCACCTCTGCGGCGAGCGGGACTTTCCGGAGCTGAAGGGACGGGTCGCGCGCCCCGACTACCTGCTCAGGCCGTTCATCGAGGAGATCGGCGTCGCGTACGGCGCCGCGGACATCGCGCTGGCCCGGGCGGGAGGGTCGATCTGGGAGCTCGCTGCGGCGGGACTGCCGGCGGTGCTCGTCCCCGGCGCTTTCGCGACAGGGCAGCACCAGGACAAGAACGCACGCTGGTTCGCGGATGCGGGAGGCGCGGTGGTCGTGCCCGAGGCCGAAGCCGCCGGCGCGCCGCAGACTGTCGAAGCGCTGCTTGCCGACCACGACCGCCTGGCGGCGATGGCCGCCGCGATGCGGGCGGTCGCGAAACCCGACGCAGCGGAAGAGATCGCGGATGAGCTCGTCTCCCTTGCAGCCGCTCGCCGGTAGGCGAATCTGGATCGCCGGGATCGGCGGCGCCGGCATGAGCGGCTACGCGCTGCTCGCGCGTGCCTGGGGCGCCGAGGTCGCCGGCTGGGACCGAGTCGAGACGCCGTACCTGCGCAACCTCCCCGGCGTCGCCGTCGAGATCTCGCCCGAGCCGCCGTCCCCTCCGGACGGCTGGGACGCCTACGTCTCGACCGCGTTCGCAGGTCGGGTGGACGGACGCCCGCGCGCCGATCTTCTTGCCGAGCTCGTCACGCTGCGCCGCTCGATCGTCGTCGCAGGCGCGCACGGCAAGACGACGACGACCGCGATGATCGCCTTCTGCCTCGACCGGCTCGGTCTCGAGCCGGCGTTTCTCGTCGGCGGCGACGTCCCTCAGCTGGGCGGCAACGCCCGCGCCGGCACCGGCTGGCTCGTCGTCGAGGGCGACGAGTCGGATCGGTCGGTGGCCGCCCTGCGCCCGGAGATCGCCGTGCTCCTGAACGTCGACCTCGACCACCACGCGACGTTCGTCTCCCGCGGCGAGCTCGCCGCGTTCTTCGACGAGTGGCTGAGCGACGTGCCGCACGTCGTGCGCGCCGAGAAGCTCGAGCCCGCGACTCTCGACCTCGCGGTGCCGGGAGAGCACAACCGCCGGAATGCCGCGGCCGCTCTCGCCGCACTCGAGCTCGCGGGAGTGCCGCGAGAGGACGCCGAGGCGGCGATCGTCGAGTTTCGCGGCGCCGGCCGGCGGCTCGAGCCGAAGGGCGAGGCGGGCGGCGTCGTCGTGCTGGACAGCTACGCGCATCATCCGGCCGAGCTCGCGGCGGACCTCGCGGCCATTCGCGACGGCGGCCGGCTGATCGCGCTCTTCCAGCCTCACCTCTACTCGCGGACTCTGCATCTGGCGCACGGCTTCGCCGAGGCGCTTGCCGCCGCGGACGCAGCGTGCGTGACCGAGATCTATCCCGCGCGGGAGGAACCAATCCCCGGAGTGACCGGACGGCTGATCGTCGACGAGCTCGCACGGCGGAGGCCCGGCATGTGCATCGGCTGGGCGCCGGTGCTCGAGGACGCCGCTTCACTCGTCGCCCGGTGGCCCCGGCCGGGCGACACCGTGCTCACGCTCGGCGCCGGCGACGTGGAACGGGCCGCTCCGTTGATCCTCGAGGCGCTGGCATGACGATCGAGGAGGGAGTCGAGCTCGCTCGCTTCACGACGCTCGGCACGGGAGGGCTCGCGCGCGTCTTCGCACGGCCGGAGTCGGAGCCGGAGGTCGAGGAGCTTCTGCGCTGGGCGCACGACCGTTCCCTCCAGGTCGCGGTCGTCGGGCTCGGCTCGAACCTTCTCGCCGCGGACGACGGCGTCGACGCGCTCGTCCTCAAGCTGGGCGGCGAGCTCGCGGCGGTCGAGGTCACAGGCGAGGTGCTGCGCGTGGGGGGCGGGGCGGCGAACGCGGTCGCGCTGCACCGCGCGCGCACCGCCGGGCTCGGTGGCTTCGAGTTCGCGTGCGCGATCCCCGGCACGATCGGCGGCGGGGTCTGGATGAACGCCGGAGCGTACGGGGGCGAATTCGCGGGCGTCCTGAGGCGAGCGCTCGTCGCGACCGCCGACGGCAGCGCCTGGCTGACGCCATCCGAGCTCGGTCTCTCGTACCGGCACTCCGAGCTTCGCCACGGCCAGGTCGTGCTCCGGGCCGAGCTGGAGCTCCGGCCGAGGCCGTCGGACGAGATCAAGGCCGAGGTACGCGAGCTGAACAGGCAGCGGAAGGAGGCCCAGCCGACGAACCGGCGTACCTTCGGGAGCGTCTTCAAGAACCCGGATCACGAGCTCAGCGCGGGACGGATGCTCGAGGCGTGCGGGCTCAAGGGCCACCGGCTCGGCGGAGCCCAGATCTCGCCCAAGCACGCGAACTTCATCGAGAACGCGGACGGCGCGAAGACGGCCGACGCTCTCGCTCTCATGGCCGAGGCCCGCCGCCGTGCTCACGAGCAGTTCGGCGTCCGGCTCGAGCACGAGGTCGAGTTTCTCGGCGAGCTCGAGCTGCCGGACCTGTAGGAGGGACAGCTCCGGCGACGAACATCGAGAGGTGGCCGCCAAGGCTCGTTTCCCCCGGTCCGTGACCCGCGTCGCGGCCGCGGCGCCGCCGCTCCACGCGAGATGGCCACAGCTGAGCCTGCGCGAAGCGCTCGGTCGCCTGACGCCGACCAGGCGCTCGCTCGCGATCGGTTTCGGCATCCTCGCCTTCGCGCTGTGCGGTTACCTGCTCGCGCGCGAGTCGTCGCTCTTCGCCATCGACCGGATCGAGGTGGAGGGAGGCTCGGCCCGGGTGGATGCCCAGGTGCGCAACGCGCTCGGCTCCCTGGCCGGGAGGCCTCTCGTCGGGCTCGACGGGTCGGCGGTCCTACGCCGGGTCGACGCGCTTCCGGCGGTCGTGCGCGCGAGCTACGACCGCGCGTTCCCGCACACCTTGCGAATCCGGGTGGTTCCCGAGCGTCCTGCCGCCGTCCTGCGCCGCGGTCGGGACAGCTGGCTCGTATCCGTGCGAGGCCGCGTGATGGAAGGGCTGCCGGCCGGCGCCGACTCGAGCCTGCCGCGGATCTGGGTCTCGGCGCACACCTCGGTGACCGTGGGGGCGGAGCTCTCGGGCGCAGGCTCCGGCGTCTCGGCGCGCGCGGTCGGTCTGGCCGGTCCGTTCGCGACCCGCGTGGCCACGGTGACCTACGCAGGCGGAGCGCTCGTGTTTCATCTGCGGTCGGGCATCGAGCTTCTCCTCGGTGACGGCGGGAATCTCCGGCTCAAGGTGGCGGTGGCCGCGCGCACGCTCCCGATACTTCCGTCCGGATCGACCTTCCTCGACGTCAGCGTCCCGGGCAGGCCCGTGTCCGGAGCCGGCTCGCCGCCGCCGTTCTACGCACTGCAAGGCTCTAGTAGAGGTTGAGGCAACGGAGCTCCACCTCCAGTTGACAACGAGGCTCGCGGCACATACCCTCCGGCCCGTTGTTGCTGAATCAAGCCCCGATCCTCTACTGAAGGTTCAGACTCAGACCGAATGAGCTCGAAGGAAGCAGCCGGGAACTATCTCGCCGTCCTCAGGGTCGTGGGTGTCGGCGGGGGAGGCACGAACGCCGTCAACCGGATGGTGGACGCCGGCCTTTCGGGCGTCGAGTTCATCGCGGTGAACACAGATGCGCAGGCACTCATGGTCTGCGACGCGGACGTGAAGATCCACATCGGCTCGGCCGCGACGCGCGGCCTCGGCGCCGGGGCAGATCCGGCGGTCGGCCTCGCAGCGGCGCAGGAAAGCCGCGACGAGCTGAAGGAAGCGCTGAAGGGCGCCGACATGATCTTCATCACCGCGGGTGAAGGCGGCGGGACGGGGACGGGCGCCGCTCCCGTCGTCGCCGAGCTCGGGCGCGAGCTTGGAGCGCTGACCGTGGGCGTCGTCACGAAGCCGTTCGGGTTCGAGGGTCGCAGGCGCGGGCAGCAGGCCGAGCAGGGAATCGAAAGCCTCCGCGACCGCCTCGAGACGCTGATCGTGATCGAGAACGACCGCCTGCTTCAGGTGGTCGAGAAGCAGACGTCGGTCGTCGACGCGTTCCGGATGGCGGACGACGTGCTGCGCCAGGGCGTCCAGGGGATCACGGACCTGATCACCGTGCCGGGGCTCGTCAACCTCGACTTCGCGGACGTGCGCACGATCATGCGCGAGGCTGGCTCGGCGCTGATGGGGATCGGCGTCGCGAGCGGCGACAACCGCGCGGCCGAAGCAGCGCGCGCGGCTGTCTCGTCGCCGCTGCTCGAGTCGTCGATCGAGGGCGCGACCGGGATCCTGCTCAACATCACCGGCGGTCCGGACATCGGCCTCTTCGAGGTGAACGAGGCCGCGGAGGTCGTGACGAGCGCGGCGGACGTGAACGCGAACGTCATCTTCGGCGCCGTGATCGACGACGCGATGGGCGACGAGGTGCGCGTCACCGTGATCGCCACGGGCTTCGGCGGCGGACGGCGCCGCCGGCGCGCGGGCAGCGAGACTCCCGTCGCGGTTCCGGCGCGCAGCCCGGAGCAGGGCGAGGAAGGACTCGACGTGCCGTCCTTCCTGCGCGGCGAGTAGCGCCCGCCTCGAGCCGCGCGTCCTTCTCTTTGCGGAAAGGTTTGGGCCCCTCGAAAGGGGGCACACGGTGCGTGCCCTCAACAAGGGTTGACCCGTAATCGAGTCAACCCCACGACCCGGTCCGCCGCCCCGGCCCGTTTTCGGACGAGCCGGGGCGGCTCCGTTCTGGGGCAGGATTTCGACTGAGCCGGGGCGGCACAGCGACGCACTAGGATCGGCTCCGTGCCGACGCCCGAGACGCTCCAGCACACGCCTCTACACGACCGCCACGTCGCGCTCGGTGCGCGGATGGTGCCGTTCGCCGGCTGGGAGATGCCGGTGCAGTACGGCGGGGTGATCCCGGAGCACCGCGCGGTGCGCACCGACGCGGGGGTCTTCGACGTCTCGCACATGGGCGAGCTCGAGGTGGAGGGGCCTCACGCACGCGAGCTCCTCCAGGCAGCCCTCTCGAACGACCTCGACCGGCTCGCAACCGGCGAGGCCCAGTACACGCTGCTGACGAACGAGGCAGCGGGGATCATCGACGACCTCATCGTCTATCGCACGGGGGAGCACGCGTATCTCCTCGTCGTGAACGCGTCGAACCGCGGCCCCGCCTACGACTGGCTGAAAGACCGCGAGATCCGGGGCTCGGACGTCCGCGACGTCTCCGAGGACTGCGCGCTTCTCGCCGTCCAGGGCCCCCGGGCGCTCGAGCGACTCGGGCTCGCGCCCGCGAAGCCGTTCACGTTCGGGGAGAGCTCTATCGACGGGGTCGAGGTGATGGTGAATCGCACCGGCTACACGGGCGAGGAAGGCTGTGAGCTCCTCTGCATGAGCGAGGACGCGGCGCGGCTCTGGGACGCCGTGCTCGAGCGCGGCGTCGTCCCGTGCGGCCTCGGCGCGCGCGACACGTTGCGACTCGAGGTCTGCTACCCGCTCCACGGCAACGACATCGGGCCCGAGACCGACGCCATCTCCGCGGGCCTCGGCTGGGCGTGCGCGCTCGACAAGGAATTCGAGGGTGTCGACGTCCTCCGGCGGGTGAAGGCGGACGGGCCTGAGAGCAGGCTCGTCGCCTTCGTCATGGAGGATAAGGCCATTCCGCGGCACGGGATGCCGATCGAGGGCGGCGGCGAGGTGACGTCGGGCTCGCATTCGCCGATGCTCGAGATCGGGATCGGCATGGGATACGTGCCGGCGGCGCAGGCGAAGCCCGGGACAGAGTTGACCATCGACGTTCGCGGTCGCCCGCGGCGGGCGCGCGTCGTCAAGAAGCCGATCTACAAGAGGGAGGATTAGTGGCAGCTGCCGAGAGCTATCCGGAGGAGCTGAGGTACCACGAGGAGCACGACTGGGCACGCATCGAGGGCGATGAGGCGTTGCTCGGCATCACGTGGTTCGCCGCCGACTCGCTCGGCGAGCTCGTCCATTTCGAGCCCCCCGAGGCGGGCTCGAGCGTGACGAAGGACCAGTCGTACGGCGAGGTCGAGTCGGTGAAGGCGGTCTCTGACGTGATTGCGCCCCTCTCGGGCGAGGTGCTCGAGGTCAACCGGCAGGTCGTGGATGCGCCCGAGACCGTGAACGAGGAGCCGTACGGCAACGGCTGGCTCGTCCGCATCCGGCTCACCGATCCGGGCGAGGCCGACGCGCTGCTCGACGCGAGCGCCTACCGGCAGCTGCTCGCGAGCCAGTGACGCATCCGTTCCTCGCGCTGACGGAGTCCGACCGGGAGGAGATGCTCCGGACGATCGGCGTCGCCTCGGTCGGCGAGCTCTTCCGCGACGTGCCGGAAGGGGTTCGCTTCGGACGGGAGCTCGACCTCGAGCCGGCCCTTTCGGAGCAGGAGGTCTACGCGCACGTCGCCGAGCTCGCGGCGCGGAATGCCGACGCGAGCCGGGAGCTCTCCTTTCTCGGCGCCGGCATGTACGACCACTACGTCCCCGCCGTCGTCGACGCGATCCTCCAGCGCGGGGAGCTCCTGACCGCGTACACGCCGTACCAGCCGGAGATGAGTCAGGGAGTCCTCCAGGCGATCTTCGAGTACCAGACCGCGATCTGCGAGCTCACCGGCATGGACGTGTCGAACGCGTCCGGATACGACGGGACGAGCGTCGCCGCCGACGCGTGCTACATCGCGAAGCACGCGACCGGCCGCGGCAAGGTCGTCGTCACCGAGGCGACCAACCCGCAGGTGCGGCAGGTCGTGAAGACGTACGCCGCCGGCTTCGGGCTCGAGACCGTCGAGGTGCCGCACCGGGACGGCGTGACCGATCCCGACGAGGTGGAGCGCGCCGCCGCGGGCGCGGCGGCGGTCATCTTCCAGCAGCCGAACTTCTTCGGCTGTCTCGAGCCGGCTCCGGAGCTCGTCGCCCGCGCCGCCGACGCGGGCGCGCTGCCGGTCGCCCACGTCGACCTCCTCTCGCTCGGCGTACTCGAGGCACCGGCCCGCTACGGCGCGGCGATCGCGCTCGGCGAGGGCCAGCCGGCCGGCAACTTCCCGTCATTCGGCGGGCCGCACTACGGCTTCCTCGCAGCCCGCGAGGAGTTCATCAGGCGCATGCCGGGACGCATCGTCGGTGAGACGCTCGACACCGAGGGGGAACGCGGCTATGTCCTCACCCTGCAGACCCGCGAGCAGCACATCCGGCGCGAGAAGGCCACCTCCAACATCACCACGAACCAGACGCTGCTCGCGCTCGGCGGGCTCGTCTACCTCACGTGGCTGGGGCCGCAGGGTCTGCGGGAGCTAGGGGAGACCTGCCTGTCTCTCGCCGCCCATGCGAAGCAGCGCCTCGAGGAGCGGGCGGGACTCGAGCCGGTGTTTGCCGATCAGCCAACATTCAAGGAGTTTGCCGTCCGGGTCGGACGGAACGCGCGCGAGGTCGTCGCGGCGGCCCGGGAGCGTGGAGTCCATCCCGGCTACGCGCTCGGCCGCGACTACGAGGGGATGGACGACGTCCTGCTGGTCGCGGTCACCGAGCGCCGGACACCGGAGGAGATCGACCGCCTCGCCGACGTCCTCGCGGAGGTGGCTCGGTGAAGCTCATCTACGAGAAGTCGCAGGCCGGGCGCCGCGCGTCGGCCGTTCCGCGCCACGACGAGCTCCCACGGCCGGGGGTTCCGGAGGAGCTCCGGCGTAGCCAGCCTCCGCGCCTGCCGGAGGTGCCGGAGTTCGAGCTCGTCCGCCACTTCACCGAGCTCTCGACGCGCAACTTCGGCGTCGACACGGGCTTCTACCCGCTCGGCTCCTGCACGATGAAGTACAACCCGCGGATCAACGAGCGGCTCGCGGCGCTGCCCGGCTTCGCGCGGCTGCATCCGCTGCAGGAGGAGGACGGGGCGCAGGGAGCGCTCGAGCTGATGTGGCGGCTCCAGGAGATCCTCGCCGAGGTCACCGGGCTCGACGCGGTCTCGCTCCAGCCGGCCGCCGGCTCGCAGGGCGAGCTGACCGGGCTCCTGCTCGTGCGCGCGTACTTCGCCGCCCGCGGCGAGGCGGAGCAGCGGAGGAAGGTCGTCATCCCCGACACGGCGCACGGCACGAACCCGGCCTCGGTGACGATGGCGGGCTACGAGCTCACGCCGGTGCGGACGGACGCGCGGGGCAACATCGACGTCGACGACCTGCGCGGCAAGGTCGACGAGCACACCGCGGCGCTCATGCTCACGAACCCGTCGACGCTCGGCCTCTTCGACGAGAACATCGAGGAGATCGAGCAGATCTTCCACGGCGCCGGCGCGCTCATGTACTACGACGGCGCGAATCTCAACGCGGTGTGCGGGATCTCGCGGCCGGGCGACATGGGCTTCGACATCGTCCACATCAATCTGCACAAGACGTTCTCGCAGCCGCACGGAGGCGGCGGCCCCGGCGGCGGCCCGGTCGCGGTGCGCGGCATTCTCGAGCCGTTCCTGCCGGTGCCGGCGATCGTGCGGCGGGACGAGGGCGGCTTCGGCCTCGACTTCGACCGGCCGCAGACGATCGGCAAGGTGCGCGGCTTCGCAGGCCCGTTCGGCGTCTTCGTCCGCTCGTACGCCTACATCCGGATGTGGGGGCCGCGACTGCGCGAGATGTCGGAGGCGGCCGTGCTCAACGCGAACTACGTCCTCGCGCGGCTAAAGGGGGCCTACGACCTGCCGTTCGACCGTCTCTGCACGCACGAGTTCGTCCTCTCGGCGAAGACGTTGAAGCGCGAGCACGGCTGCACCGCGCTCGACGTCGCGAAGCGGCTGATGGACTACGGCTTTCACCCGCCGACGATCTACTTCCCGCTGATCGTCCCCGAGGCGCTGATGGTCGAGCCGACCGAGACCGAGGCGAAGGAGACGCTCGACGCGTTCTGCGACGCGATGCTCGCGATCGCCCGCGAGGCGGCGGAGGAGCCGGAGCTGCTGAAGGAGGCTCCGCACCATCGGCCGGTGCGACGGCTCGACGAGGTGCGCGCGGTCAAGCGGCCCGTCGTCAAGTACGGGTTCGGCGAGCATCCCGTGACAAAGGGAGAGGCGAAAGCCGTCGTAACCGAGGCGCCGCAGGGCGTCTAGCCCCGCCGCGCGAAGGCCGGACGCGCCAACTCGGCGACGTGCTCCGGCGCGAGGTCGGTGGCGGCTTCCCACTGGAGCCGCTCGCTCCACATCGCGTCCGAGCGCTCGGCGGCGCCGAAATACGCGCGCGCGACGATGCGCAGAAGCAGGGTCTGGGCGGCGGGGACGCCGTACAGCGCGAGATTGAAACTCTGGAAGCCAAGACGGTCGTAGACGCCGAGCACGGCCGAGATGCCGCGTGCGAGCTCCTCGACCAGTGCGTCTTCGAGGTCGTGCGGCGAGCCGACTCCCGCGGCGAATGCGCAGATCTCGGCCGGCCCGAGCGGTGCGAAGCTCGCGACCCAGTCGATCCCGCCTGAGGACGCGAGAAGTCGCGTCCCGTCGTCCCGCTCGGCGGCGACGTATGCGCGCACGTCCGCGGGCGGGACAGCCGCGAGGAGGCGCTGCATCGTCGTTGGCAGCGGGTTCGCGCTGCCCTGCAGGTGAGGATGGAAGATCGAGCTGCCGGCCGGCGGGAGGTGGTTTGCGTTGACGCTGATCCACTGCGAGGTCGGGTCGAAGGCGAGCACCGCCCGGCCGAACGCGCGCTGGGCAAGCAGGTTGTCGGCGGCGAGCGACGGCGTGAGGTCCGGCAGCGAGAGCAGGTGGCGCTCCGGGGAGTAGACCGAGACCGAGCTCCACTTCGCGTAGGGGACGAGGTTCGGGAAGAGGACGGCCTCGCCGGCGCGGATCCGTCCGTCTCGGCTGACGGCGGGCGGCAGGCGCGGTGTCTCCTCCTCGATCCGCTCGGCGCAGAACGGGCAGGTTTCGCGGGTCTCGGCGGCGAGGCGCTCGAGATCGTGCCGGGCAGGCGGCGGAAAGCTCCCGGCGGGGAGGATCCGGGCGCTGTGACCCGTCAACGGATCGCGCCGCGCCTCGACCTTCGTCCGCGTGGGCGCGAAGCCGTGGTAGGGGTCGAGCAGCTCGGCTTCGAAGATCTCGCGCTCGAACGCGATGCGGCTCATCCCGCCGGAACGGCGGCCTGTCGCCCGCGCGGCCTCGGCGCGGCTGCGAGCTGCCCGCAGGCGGCTTCGATGTCCCGTCCGCGGGTCAGCCGCACGGTGACCGGCACGCGCGCGCGTTCGAGCTCGTGCCTGAAGGCGCCGATCCGCTCCCGCGAGGAACCTTCGTAGAGGGCGCCTGCCGCCGCAGGCGGGGTCTTCGGCCGCGCGACGGCGGCTTGACCGCCGGCGCTTGCAGCCCAAGCGTTGTAGGGGATCAGGTTGACCTTGAAGTGGTCGCGGCCGAGGAGCTCGGCCAGCTTGCCCGCGAGCTCCGGCGTGTCGTTCACGCCGGCGAGCATCACGTATTCGACGAAGACGCGGCGGTTCGTCGCCTCCGCGTGCCGGCGGCACTCCGCGACCACGTCCGCGATCGGGAACCGCTCGTTCACGGGCATGATCCGCGACCGCAGCCCGTCGTCCGGCGCGTGGAGCGAGAGCGCGAGCCGGATCGGCTCGGCCACCTCGTCGACGAAGCGGCGCAGGCCGGGGAGCCAGCCCACCGTCGAGATCGTCGTCCGCCGGTGCGTGATCCCGAGGTCGGGAAGGCGTCGCGCCGCGGCGAGCACCTCGTCGAGGTTGAGCATCGGCTCGCCCATCCCCATGAAGACGCAGTGGTCGAGCTCGGTGAGGCGCCGGAAGTGGAGCGCCTGGTCGAGGATCTCCGAGGCCGTGAGGTTCCGCTCGAACGCCATCGCGCCGGTCGCGCAGAAGGTGCACGTCAGCGGGCAGCCCGACTGGGACGAGAGGCAGAGCGACCGCCGGCCGTCCCGGTACCGCATCAGGACCGCCTCGACCGGGTGGCCGTCTCCGGTGCGGAACAGCGTCTTCACGGTGCCGTCCCGCGACTCGCGCTCGGTCTCGACCGAGAGCGTCGAGTAGGGGACGGCCGCGTCGAGCTCCTCACGCAGCGCACGCGAGAGGTTCGTCATCCCGTCGTATCCGGGCGCGCCGCGGGCCGTCCACTCCCAGACCTGCCGCCGACGGAACGCCGGCTCGCCGCGCTCGCGCAGCGTCCGTTCGAGGAGGTCCAGATCCATCGGCCTACGGTAGCGTCAGGCCCGATGATCGATCT
>Ga0308175_100000186_pt1 | contig 48546 bp, 38 predicted proteins | sample PhyCR1_3_FD_203893 | JGI IMG/M metagenome (GOLD analysis project Ga0308175, IMG submission 203893) | Soil microbial communities from UC Gill Tract Community Farm, Albany, California, United States - DLSLS.C.R1 | ecosystem: Environmental > Terrestrial > Soil > Agricultural land | place: USA...
ACAGCGCGATCCAGCTCATCGAGTTCGACGAGGCCGAGAGCCCGCCCGTTAACGAACCCGCTGCGCCACATGACGCGCCGCCACGAGCGCCTGAACCCGATGAACCCGCTGCGCCACGAGAACCCGAGCGCGCGGCTCCCGCCGCCAGGCCCCCCGTCAAACCCGCAGCGCCCAGGCGCGTCGCGCCACCCCGACCGGCCTCGCCGATCGCCGAGCTACCGCAGGAGGCGATGTTTGCCTACCCCACGCGCCGCCGGCGGATCTGGCCCGTGGTGATCCTGCTGCTGGTCGTGACCGGACTGGCGGTCGGCGCGGTGATCCTGTTCGTCCCGCGGCCGCACGAGGACGTGCCCCAGGTCGCGCAGACCGCGCCGGCGCACGACGCCGCAGCCCTCATCGACGCGGACGTTCCCGACGCGGACGTTCCCGACGCGACTGAGTCCGAGGTCGAGCGGGAGATTCCCCTCGACGCCGGGATCGCGCCGCCGCGGCCGCAGCCACCGCGCCGATCTACGCCGCGCGGCACCGGGCCGCTGCCCGCGCGCCGCGTTCCCGACGCCACCGTGGCGGCGGACGCCGGCGCGGCGCCTGCCGCGGCACCTGATGCGGCGTCCGTTGTCGGAGACGGTGATTGCGGCGAGGTCATGTGCGTGATGGAGAAGTACGCGCGGCCGTGCTGCGCGCACTGGAAGCCGGCGGAGGAGCCGCACGCTGGCGGCGGCCTCGACAAGCCGCAGATTCGCGCCGGTGTCGCGAGCGTCAAGCCCGCCGTGATCGCGTGTGGCGAGAAGACCCCGGTCAAGGGCACCGTCAAGCTGGCGGTGACGGTCGATCCGTCGGGCGCGGTGCAGGAGGTGAACGTGGTGGTCACACCCGACGACGCGCTCGGCAGCTGCGTCGCCACGGCGATGCGCAGAGCGCGGTTCGCAACGACCACGATGGGTGGCTCGTTCTCCTACCCGTTCGTCTTCTGAGTGCCCGTTTCAATTCGAGGGTTCGCAGAATTGCTGCGTACATACCCCATCTGGAGGCACACAAATACCGCAGCTGGAGTTGCAGCAATGAGTATTACCAGTGCATGTGACCTTGCCGCATTGCTCGGTCCTGGCAGGCTCGGTCGGCCGATCACCCTTCGCCTCTGGCGCGCTGACATTGGTGTCATTTTTGCTGACCTCCGGGGTCAGGCACACCTGCTGCGTGCAGAATCCACCGATCGGCGCGCAGATTCCGCAGCTCGCATTACAGCAGTATGTTCGCCCTGTACACACATTGCTGCCGCATGAGGTGCCACCATGTCCGTTGTCATGACCGGCGACGGTTTTATTCTCGGTGGCGCATCCATGATGCACGACGATGGTTCCGAAACCAAACGCGATTATATACAGGATCTTGATCATCATGACCGTCTCCTTCAATCATACTGTAGCAGGCATACGGTACTGCGCCTGCCATGGCATCGTGAGGCCGCTGGAATGGACCGCGCCTGCTACGACCGCTTCTCAGGGACCAGCTGACGGGCGGAATCACTGCTGGTTCTTGGGCGACAGCGCGATCGGATCGAGAACGGTGGTGCCGCAGAAGCAATCCGCGCCGTTCAAGATCAGCTCGTGATCTCCCGACCTCGGGCCGCTGGCATAGTATACCGGCCCATCGATGGCCGAGCACCCGATGACCGCCGAAACCTCGCCTCCCAGGACGCTCTTGCACGAGCCCGCGAAGCCCGACGTCCGCCTGCCGGCGCTGGAGGAGCGGGTGCTCGAGAAGTGGGACGCCGAGCGCACGTTCGAGCAGTCGCTGACCGCGAGCGCGTCGCAGCAGCCGTACTCGTTCTACGATGGGCCGCCGTTCGCGACCGGCCTGCCGCACTACGGCAACCTCCTGGCCGGCGTCCTGAAGGACATCGTCCCGCGCTACTGGACGATGCGCGGCTACCACGTGACGCGCCGGTTCGGATGGGATTGCCACGGGCTGCCGGTCGAGCACGAGATCAGCAAGAAGCTTTCGATCGAGTCGAACAAGCAGATCCTGGCGATGGGGATCGACCGGTACAACGCCGAGTGCCGCGGCATCGTCCAGCGCTACACGCAGGAGTGGAAGGCCTCGGTCCGGCGGATCGGCCGCTGGGTCGACATGGAGCACCCGTACTTCACGATGGATCCGTCCTTCATGGAGTCGGTGTGGTGGGTGTTCCAGCAGCTGTGGGACAAGGGCCTGATCTACGAGGGCTACAAGGTCCTGCCCTACTCCACCGGGGTCTCGACGCCGCTGTCGAACTTCGAGGCCAACCTGAACTATCGCGACGTCCAGGACCCGGCGATCACGGTCGCGTTCCAGGCCACGAGCGGCGACTTCGCGTTGCTCGCCTGGACGACGACGCCGTGGACGCTGCCGTCGAACCTCGCCGTGGCGGTCCACCGCGACCTGGCGTACTCGAAGGTGCGCGACAAGGCCACCGGCAAGACCTACGTGCTCGCGAGCGCGCTGGTCCCCAAGTACTTCGAGGCGGGCGCGATCGAGACCCTGGCGACGATGACCGGCGCCGACCTGATCGGCACGACGTACGAGCCGCTGCTGCCGTACTTCGCGGCGACCCCCAACGCGTTTCGCGTCATCCACGCCGATCACGTGACCACCGACGCCGGCACCGGCCTGGTGCACATGGCGCCCGCGTTCGGCGAGGAAGACTTCATCGCGTGCCAGAAGCACGATCTGCCGATCGTGAACCCGGTCGACGACGACGGCATGTTCACCGCCGAGGTCGCCGACTTCGCCGGCCGCCGGGTCAAGGACGCCGACCGCGACCTCATCGCGCGGCTCAAGGATGAGGGCAAGCTGTTCCGCCACGAGACGATCACGCACAGCTACCCGTTCTGCTGGCGCTCGAACACGCCGCTGATCTACCGGGCGGTCTCGACGTGGTTCGTCCGCGTCGAGGCGATCAAGGACCAGATCCTCGCCGGTAACCGCCAGACCACCTGGGTGCCCGATCACCTGCGCGATGGCCGGTTCGGCAAGTGGCTCGAGAACGCCCGCGACTGGGCCGTGTCGCGCAACCGGTTCTGGGGCACGCCGCTGCCGATCTGGAAGAGCGATCAGGGCGAGACGATCTGCGTCGGATCGATCGACCAGCTCGAGCGGCTGACCGGGCAGCGGGTGACCGATCTGCACCTCGATGCCGTCGCCAGGCTCGAGATCCCATCGGCGAACGGTGGGCCGCCGCTCAAGCAGTACGGCGGCGTGCTCGACTGCTGGTTCGAGAGCGGCTCGATGCCGTACGCGCAGTGGGGATATCCCCGGACCCACAAAGCGGAGTTCGAGGCGTCGTTCCCGGCCGACTTCATCGCCGAGGGGCTCGATCAGACGCGCGGCTGGTTCTACACGCTGACCGTGCTCGGCAACGCGCTGTTCGGCAAGTCGCCGTTCAAGAACGTCGTCGTGAACGGCCTGGTCCTGGCCGAAGACGGCAAGAAGATGTCGAAGAGCCTGCGCAACTACCCCGATCCGCAGGCCCTGTTCGACGAGCACGGCGCCGACGCGGTGCGGCTCTACCTGGTGGATTCGCCGGTGGTCAAGGCGCAGGAGCTGCAGTTCAGCGAGAAGGGCGTGCGCGACGTGGTCCGCAAGATCCTGCTGCGCTGGTGGAACGCCTACTCGTTCTACGTGAGCTACGCCAACATCGAGGTCTTCAAACCGCAAGGGATCGCCAGCCGATCGCCCAACATCCTCGACCGCTGGATCCTGTCGCGCCTCCACAGCCTGATCGAGCACACCAACCGCGAGATGGAGGCCTACAAGCTCTACAACGTGGTGCCCAGCCTGCTCTCGTTCATCGAGGATCTGACCAATACATACATCCGGTTCAACCGCGGCCAGTTCTGGGCCGACGACATGCCCCAGACCAAGCGCCAGGCGTTCGAGACGCTGTTTCACGTGCTCCACACGCTGGCCAAGGTCATGGCCCCGTTCACGCCCTTCCTGTCCGAGACGACCTACGGCAACCTCGCGCGGGTGCTGCCCGATCGCAAGGACAGCGTGCACCTCGAGGCGTTCCCCGCGGCCGAGCTCGGGCGAGTCGATCGCGAGCTCGAGGACGCCGTCGCGCGGATGTCGCGGATGGTCGTGATGGCGCGCAACATCCGCGAGACCCTCGGCGTCAAGGCGAAGATCCCGCTCAAGCGCCTGACGATCATCCACCGCGAGCGCCGCGTCCTCGAGGCGATCCGGCAGCTCGAGGGCTGCTTCGTCGAGGAGCTGAACGTCCAGCAGGTGGTCTACGAGGATCGTGAGGACGACTGGGTCCAGATCTCGGCCAAGGCCAACTTCAAGAAGCTCGGCGCCCGGCTCGGCAAGAAGATGAAGCCGGTGGCGAACGCGGTCGCCCAGCTGACCGTGGCGGACATCGTCGCGCTCGAGGCCGGCCGCACGCTCACCCTCGAAGGCGAGCCGATCACCCTCGACGACGTCGAGATCCGGCGTGCCCCCAAGGCTGCCCAGGAGGCGCTGGCGAGCGATCAGCTGATCTCGATCGCCTTCGATCCGACGGTCACCGACGCCCAGATCCAGGAGGGGCTCGGCCGGGAGGTGAGCCGCCGCATCCAGGTCGCGCGCAAGACCGCCGGGCTTTCGTTCGACGACCGGATCGATGTCGAGCTCGCGTGCGACGCGGAGCTGCGCGGCGCCATCGAGGCCCACGCCGCCGGGATCCGGGAGGCGACCCTGGCCGGGACGCTCGCGGTCGTCGAGGCGCCGGCCGGCACGTTCATCGAGGACGCCGACATCGACGGCCGCAAGCTGACGATCGGGCTCCGCGTGCGGAGCTAGCGGGGCGACTGTCCTGATGCTCGCCGGCGAGCATCAGGGCGCGAAGGCCGCATCGTGCTGTCCGGAGCTCACGAAGGCGAGGCGCCGCTACTCCCCGTTCGCCGGGCGTCGAGCGCGCGGAGCGCGGCCGCGATGTCGAGCGTCATGTAGACGCCGTCGAGCCGCCGCGTCCCGACGCGTGCGTAGTCGGCCACCTTGCCGAAGATCCGGAAGCCCATGCGCTCCCACAGCACGATCGGACCGTCCTCGCTGACGTCGATCTGCGCGATCTCCCAGCCCATCGCCCGGCACTTGTGCAGGACTTCGACCCAGCCACGGCGCAGGAACCGCCCGCGCTCGTGCGGTGGCACGGCGGCGCGGCGAATCTCGACGATGTGGCGGCGCGTCGGCTGGCTGCAGGACTCGAGCGTGACGATGCCGACGACCTCGCTGCCGGCGCGGACCATGAGCTGGTGCAACGTCCCGGCAGCGAGCCCGTAGCGCACCTTCGAGGCGAGGGCGGCCAGCTGTGCGTCGTCGAGCGGCTCGGCGAACCCGTTGGTGCCCGACGTGGTGGCCACGACATCGAGGATCCGCTTCATCTCGGCCAGATCGGCGTCGCCGAGCTCGGTGATCCAGTCGAACACGAGCGGTGCCTCGCCACGCGCCTCGGCCGCCGGACGCACCAGGGCGTGCGGGCTGGTTCGCTGCGTCACGAGGCGCTCCGGGCGGGTTCGCGCGGGCGCACGACCTGCGCCGCGGTGGTGCTCGCGTCGCCAGCCTCGGAGAGGATGACCTCGAACACCTCGCCGACGTACGCCGCGAGCAGCGCGTGGAGCTTCTTGACGTGGTTCATGAACCGCGCCTCGTCCTCGGGCTGCCTGACGAGCCGCATGCTCAGGTTCCACGCCAGGTCGATGTGCCCGTCCTGATCGTCGAGCAAGAGGTGCGCACGCGAGCCTCGGGTCGCGCCGGCGCCGAGCACGGCCTCGATCCGATCGAGCCACCCCGGCTGCGACATGCGCGAGATCGACTCGACGTAATAGGCACTCGCGACCACGGCCATCGGGCCGTCCTCCGCGAGGGTCTGATAGAGGTATCCGCACAATAGCTCGGTGGAAAACAGCGGCGGCGTCGCATAGATGACATCGTCGCCGACGCCCAGGGTGTGGAGGTCGCGCGCGAACATGCGGCTGTGCAGCCCTTCATCGGCCGCATAGAGCCCCCACTTCTTGCAGAGCAGTGGGTCGTACGCCGCCGCCGTGACGCAGACCAGCGGGTTGATCTTGCGCATCAGCTCGATGCGGCGCACGTTCTCGATCGTCGAGCGGATGAAGAACCGGCGGAGCACGGCGGGATCGGTCAGCCGCGCCATCACCGGCGCGTGGCGCCGGTTACCGTCCTCGAGCAGGCGGACGAGGAGGTCGTCGCACACCTTCCGGAACTCCGGACGGGCGAGCTTGCTTTGCGTATTGCGGCTGTTCGAGACCTCGGCTTCTTCGTAGCTGCCGCGCGACTCGCTCTCGACCTCGATCTCAATATTGATGGGATTCATGATGGGCCTGGGGTGCGTGAGGGTGGAAGATGGGGTGACGTGGACGTCAGTCGGCCAGCGCGCGCTCGAGCGCGACCACCGCCGAGATCCCCTTGTTGAACGATTGCGCCCGGATCCGGCTCCGCGGGCCGTCGAGTACGCCGTCGGTCACCTCGCCGCCGCGCGTGGCGGGCAGGTCGTGCAGCACGATCCCGCGCGGCGACAGGAGGCGCGCGACCCGCGCTTCGTCGAGCGCATAGGCCGGCCGGAGCTCGCGCCAGCCGTCGAACGCAGGCGGGTGGCCCATGCTCTCCCAGCGCGTGGTGTAGACGACGTCCACCGGCGCCTCGACTTCTTCCCAGCGCCTGGCGAAGCGGACCACGCCGCCCGGGTCGGCCCGCACCACGGCCTCGCGCAGCCAGCCGTCGTCGGTGCCGGCGGACGGGTCCAGCACGGTCAGGCGCAGGCCGACCCGCGCGGCCGCGAGCACGAGCGAGCGCATCGTGTTGCACGGCAGGCCCACGTAGAGCGCGTGCACGCCGCTGAACGACTGAAATTCGTGCTTGATGGTGATGAGATCGGCGATCGCCTGCGTCGGGTGTTCACGATGGCACAGCGCGTTGATGATCGGCATGCCATCGGCCGCGCGGCGGAGCGTCTCGAGCTCCTCCGGAGGGCCATCGGTGCGTACGACCGCCGCGTCCAGGTGGCGCGACAGCGCCATCGCGGTGTCGCCGAGCGACTCGCCGTTGCCGAGCTGGAGGCCGTGGGCGTCGTACACGATGCAGCTGCCGCCCATCCGCGTCACGGCCCAGAAGAACGAGGTCCGCGTTCGCGTCGACGGCTTGGTGAACACCAGGCCGACCAGCTTGCCGGCGAGCCGGTCGTCACGGCGCACCGTGGCGGTGCGCGCCTGGTGCGCGGGGAACTCCCGCGTGAGCGCGAGCCCGCGATCGACCAGGTGGGTGAGCGCCTCCCGATCGAGATCGAGGATGGAGAGCAGCGAGCGTTGATCTTGTGTGGTCATGACCTGGATGCGGCCTTCCGGTGGTCGCCAGCGCAGCCGCCTGCGCACGCGCCCTCCGTCACGAGGTGAAGCGGGATGCTGCGCACGACGAGCTCCGCGCCGTCGGGCGCGTCGATCACCGCGCGCACGAGGTCTCCGGACTGGACCGTGGCCGCGGCGCGCCGCTTCAGCGCGCGCAGCGGAACCTGCGTACCGTGCCACGGGCAGACGAGCACGACCCCCTGCGCGCGATGCTCGACGGCGGCGAAGTGCAGCGGGCCGCCGCGGTGGGGGCAACGCGCCGGGACCAGCGCGGGGGCGTCGGGCCCGTCGGGATCGAGGTACATATAGAGGTCCTCCCCCACCTCGATCGCGTTGGCCTCGCGGCGATCGAAGTGCGCGACGCGCGGCGCCGCGGGCGGGTCATTGCGGGCCATACGCCACCTCGTAGTCCGCGCCGGCGTCCGAGCGCAGCTTGAACGTGACCCCGGCCGGGACGCGCAGCGTGGCGCCCTCGGGGACCACGCGCTCGCAGCCGACCGCGGCCTCCACCGCGAGCGCGCCGCGCCGCACCCGGACCCAGCGCGGCCCCGCGGCCACGAAGAAGTTCGAGGCGGTGCCCGCCGCGATGGCGCCCTGGTGAGCCACCGGCCCGGCGCACGGGCCCACGAGCGCGCGGCCATCCTGCAAGGTCGCCATCCACTCGAGCTGGCCCGCGAGCCCGGCCGTGTGGAGATCCCCCACGGCGCGGCTCTCCTCGAAGCCACGCAGCACCTCCTCGAGCGCCCAGGTCCCGTACTGCGCGACCGCGGGCCGGATGATGCCCTCGAGCGCCATGCGGCTGTGGTGATCGTCGATGTGGACGTGCTCGGTGAAGTAGTCGACCGTCGCGCCGGGCCCCTCGACGGCCTGCATCATGGCGGCCATCTGCCGGCACGTGATGCGAAAGCACGACTCGACATGGAGCAGCGCGCCGAGGTAGCGAAAGATCCGCGTGTGGTTCTTCCCTGTGTAGTTGTAATAGTTTGCCGTGTAGAGCGTCGATGGGAGGTAGTATCCCCAGTAGGAGTGCGGAGTCGGATCGAGGCCGACGCTCTCGAGGACGCGCTGGAACAGCGTGCTGTGGCGCGTGCGCTCCACGCCGTAACCGCACTCGTCGATGATGACCTTGAATAGCTCGGACTGCACGGCGCCGAAGTTGCCGAGCGCGTTGCGGCCCATCGCCGACGACTCGACGAGGAAGTCGCACGCGGCCTGGATCAGGTAGAACCGGAGCGCCGGTCGCGGGTCCGGCAGCGTCGTCACGCGGGTGGTGACGGCGCCGTGGCCGTCGGCGCGATACCCGGCGACGAAGTCGTCGTAGTACGCGCGGAACCTGTCGAACGTCCAGGCGCCGGACACCTGGATGCTGCGCTCCAGCGGCCCGAACAGGCGCGCCTCGAGGTACGGCCGGATCCGATCGCCGCGCTGGGTCAAGTCGGGGCCGTAGTAGGCGGCGAAGTCCGCCTGCTTCCCCGGGAAGCCCTCGCGCGGCAGGAGCACGAAGTCGCGCTCGTAGATCGTCAGCAGGGCGCGGTTGGTGAACAGCCCGTCGTCGCTGGCGAGCAGCGCGCGGAGATCGCCGGTCTCGCCATCGGCTGTCTGAGAAGCCGGCGGCGCGGGGAGCGCGCGGCGATAGGGATTGTCGAGCGCGAGATCGGTGTCATTGCGCGCGAACAGATCGTGCGCCGCATACTCGCGCAGCCACGCGTCAGCCGCGGGCGCCGGCGCTACGGGCGAGGTCAGCTGGACGTTCATCATACGTTCACCGCCGCCCGCACCGAACGCTCGAGGATCCCGAGCCCGCGCTCCAGGCTGTCGGCCGCGATGTTGAGTGGCGGCGCCGTCTTGCACACCTCATCGTCGGGACCGCAGTTCTCCAGCAGCAAGCCGCTCGCGAAGGCGTCTTGCCGCACGGCCTGCGCGACGCTCGGTTCGCGAAACGCCAGCCCGAGCAGCATCCCGCGCCCGCGCACCGCGCAGACTCCCGGGCCGGCGCCGGCGGCGATGGCCTCGAGCCGATCGCGGAGCATCACGCGATTACGCTCCACGAGCGCCGGGAGCGCCGGTGAGCGCCAGAGCTCGAGCGCGGTGCTGCCGCCGACGAACGCGAGGTTCATCCCGCGGAACGTCCCGTTGTGCTCGCCGGGCGCCCACACATCGAGCTCCGGACGCAGCAGCAGCGCGGCGAGCGGAACCCCGATTCCAGATAAAGACTTGGATAGACAGATCATATCGGGCTCGATCCCGAGCGCCTCGAACGCGAAGAAGTCGCCGGTGCGGCCGCAGCCGGTCTGCACCTCGTCGACGATGATCAGCGCCCCCAGCGAGCGGGCGATCTGGCACACGCGCTGTGCCCAGGCCGGCGTGGCGACGTTCAACCCGCCTTCTCCCTGCACGCATTCGAAGATGAACGCTGCGGGCTGGTCGATCCCGGCGCCAGGCGCGCACAGCATCGCTTCGATCCAGGTCAACTCCGCGTCACCGCCGCCGAGGAAGCCCTCGAACGGGAGGCGCACCACGTCGTGGAGCGCGTGGCTGATCGCGTGGCGCTTTTCGGCCGACGCGGTCACCGCGAGCGACGCGAGGCTGACGCCGTGGAACGCGCCGGTGAACGCGGCGACCGTGCTGCGCCCGGTCACCTTGCGCGCCAGCTTCAACGCCGCCTCCACGCAGTTGGTGCCGGTCGGCCCGGTGAACTGGAGGCGATAGGACAGGTGTCGCGGCGCCAGCACGACGTCATGAAAACTCTGAATGAACTCCGCTCTGGCCTCCGTATGCATATCGAGCGAATGCACGATCCCGTTCGACTCGAGGTATGCAATCACCCGAGCCTTCATGTCAGGGTGGTTGTGGCCATAGTTCAGCGCACCCGCGCCGGCGAAGAAATCGACCCACTCGCGACCGTGGATATCGCGGATAATCGCGCCCACGGCGGAGCGAATTCTCGTCGGGAAGATCCGCGAATAATACCGAACCTCGGACTCGAGCGCCTCGGGTTCGGGGCGTGCTACAGGAGTGGAGATCGTTCGAGCGATTGCATGCATGATGAGCTCCTGATCCGGATCGACTCTTTGTTTCGAGTCGGCCACGGTTTGGGAGTTAGACTTATGACGAGTCGTCGCGAGAATTGCAATCCAGTTTTTCATCTTTGCTCAACATACTCCAGCGCCTTTATCGCACGTCATGCATCACGGTGTAGTCGAGTACGACATATGCGATCGCGACCACCGGCGGCGCTACCGGCAGTCGCAAGGGCGAGGTGTCCTGTGCACGGCGAGGGGGCCTCCCCCGCGAGGTGGTTGACGTGAGCTGGTCGGCGAGCGCGTGACGCTCGTGATCGTCGCGATATCGGCCGGCACGGTCGTCGAGGACGCCGACATCGACGGCCGCAAGCCCTACGATCGGGCTATGCGTGCGACGCTAGCTGGGATCCCCGCCCAGCCACGCGCTCGCCAGGGCCAGGATGCCGGCGTTTTCGGGGACGCGCTCGAGGAAGCTCGCCTTGTAGGCGCGATCCTCCAGCGCGGAGGCCTGCGCGGCTAACATCCCCTGCACCCAGGGGATGTTAGCCTCGCGGCGCCGAGCGCAAGAGCTCCTCGGCCTCGACGATCGAGACCTGCCGCGCGGCCTGGGCGTGGCACCGGATACCGAGCAGGGCGCTCCTGACCTCGAGCGAAGGCTCGCAGGCAAGGCCGAGGTCGGCGCGGGCGAGCGCGGCCTTCTGATCGAGGATGTGGCTGGCCTGCTCCGCGGCACGCAGGTAGAAGTCGGCGGCGCGCGCGCCGTCCCCGCCGCGCTGGAAGTGCCCGGCCAGGACCATGGGATCGGTCTCGCCGTGCTGCTCGAGCCACTCGCCGGCGAGGCGGTGCGCGAGCCGCTGGTCGTCTTCGGTCAGGGTCGCGTAGGCGCCCTCGCGGAGCAGCACGTGGCGGAACGCGAGCTCTCGCTCGCCGGGGAACCGGCTGTCCGGGTGCACCGCCAGCACCTCCTGCTCGACGAGCCTGGCGAGCCATTCGCCCACCATCGCCGCCCCCATGGCCCCCCCGAGCAGCGTGACCACGCCGCTCTCCCAGGACACCTCGCCGAACACGCTGGCGGCGCGCAGGACCCGGCGGGCCTCGAACGGGAGCCGGCCGAGCCGGGTCTCGACCATCGCCAGCACCGTCGCGGGCAAGGGGCTGGTCTTGTCCTTGCCTTCCCCCACGGCGCGGATCAACTCCTCGAGGTAGAACGCGTTGCCGTCGGCCTGGCTCACCAGGTGCTCGACCGTGTCGCTCCCGACGCTGTCGCCGAGCACCTGGCGAACCAGCCGCTCGCCCGCCTTGCGGCCCAGCTCCTTCAGGCGCACCTCCTGAATGCTCTGGCGATCGACCCACAGCCGCGGGAAGACCTCGAACACCTCGGGGCGCGCGAGCGCGAGCATCATCCACGGCGGCTTGCGCTGGTCGCGCAGCGCCGTGTCGATGAGCTGCACGGTCCCGAGGTCTCCCCACTGCAGATCCTCGAGCAGGAGCAGGACCGGATGCGCCGCGGTCTCGGCCTTCAGGAAGTCGAGCCACGCCTTGCACATCTGCTCGCTCATGAGCTGGGCGTCCCGGCGCGCGACCTCGAGCTGCGTGCTGCGCTCGTCGCCGTCGGACCACGGCGCACCGACGAGCTCGGCCAGGAACTCGGCCACCCGCCGCTGATCGCCGGGGGGCACGTGCTCGGCGACCCGTGCGCGGATCTTCTCGTGGCGCTCGGGGAGCGGCGCATGCTCGTAGATCCCGAGCGCCCGGCGCTGGGCCTGGGCGAGCAGGTCGAGCGTCGCGCCCGCGCGCAACGAGTCGCCGCGGCCGACCCAGATCGTGACCTCGGGGTGGCGCTCCTGGACGCGGCGCACGAACTCGGCGGCGAGCCGCGACTTGCCCATCCCCGCCGGTGCCGTCACGAGCGCGCCCCGCGCCTCGCCTTCGTCCATGCACTCGTCGAAGATCCCGTTCAGCACGCCGAGCTCCCAGTCGCGCCCGACGCACGAGGTCGGCCGGCCCAGCAGCGTCCGGGCGCCCTGGGCGAGCGCGTGCTCGCCGGACAGCGCGAACCGGGCGTCGCGCTCGATCACGTCGAACCGCGCGTCGAGCAGACCGGCGCTCACCTCGTCGAGCGCGATCGGCGGCAGCTCGCCCGCCGCCGGGACCGTGGGCAACAGCAGCCGCGCGGCGCGGTCGATCATGTCACCTCCGGGCCGCTTGCTGGTCGCGTCGCCCCGCCCGATCGCGATGGCCATGGGGCGCCCCGCGGCGAGCGCGCGCATCGCCAGCGCGCAGCGTGCGGCCTGCACGGCCTGATCGGTGGCGACCTGGCGGTCGGCCTCGAGCATCACGATCGTCGAGCCGTCGGCGAGCTGCTCGAGCCGGCCGCCGTAGGGCCGGACCGTGCGTCGCAGCGCGCCCTCGGTGAGCGCGTCGTCCTCGGCGGCGCTCCCCAGCATCACCACGGCCAGGAGCCGGCGCTCTCCGCCGATGAACACCGTGGACCTCGCCCCCGGATCCCGAGGCGCCGCGGCCTCGCCGTGTGTCAGCGGCCCGAGCGCGGCCAGCGCCGCCGCCAGGTGGGTGCCGTTGCTCGGCCGGAGGGCGGGCGTCTTGGACAGCATCTGCGCGACCAGCGCGTCCAGGGTCTCGGGCACCTCGGGCCACAGCTCGCGCACCCGCGGTGGGGCGCCGAACAGGATCTTGGCCAGGATCGCGGCGGTGTTGTCGCCGTCGAACGGGGGGACCCCGGTCAGGCACGCGAACAGCACGCAGCCGAGCGCGAACACGTCCGCGCGCGCGTCGATCTGGCCGCCGGTGCGCGCCTGCTCGGGTGCCATGTAGCCCGGGGTGCCGATCGTCGCCCCGGTCCGCGTGAGCTGGGTGCGCCCTTCTCGCTGCGCGATCCCGAAGTCGAGCACCTTGGCCTGGTCGACGCGGCCGCCCGGCAGGAGCAGGTTCGACGGCTTGAGATCGCGATGGACGATCCCGTGCGCGTGCGCGGCGCCGAGCGCCTCGGCGACCCGCGTGACGAGCGTGACCGCCTCGTGCATGGGGAGCGGCCCGCGCCGGAGGCGGGCCTCGAGCACTTCCCCATCGAGCCACTCCATGACGAGGAACAGCTCGCCCGACGGCGTCTCGCCGTGAGAGATGTAGCGGACGATGCCGGGGTGAGACAGCTCGGCGAGCAGCTTGATCTCCCGCGCGAAGCGCGTCGTGTGGTGGCTCGTCTTGTCGGCGATGACCTTGACGGCAACTACCTCGCCCGAGATCGGATCGCGCGCCCGAAACACCTCTCCCATGCCGCCGGTCCCGATCCGTTCCTCGAGCTCGAACCGCTCACCGAGTCGCTCGCCGGGCCTCATGGGGCAATGCCTTCCCACACCGACGATAGTCCAAACCGGCGGCTACCGGCGCGCCAACCGTCTTCCTCACGAAGCTGCCGCGGCTGAAGTCGCCGGCGTGCGGTCAGCCGGGGCGGCGCGCATAGCAGAACCACTCGTCTTCCGCGTCCATGCCGGGGAAGTCCGGGCGGAAGCTGCTGGTCTGGGCGTGTACGATCTCCAGCCCGGCGGCGCGGAGCAGCTCCAGGTAGCGCTCGCTGGGGTAGCTGGTCGCCCGCAGCGGCTGGTCCATCCAGCGCAACTCCAGCTCCTCGACGTCCGCGGGCACCGTGCCGAGGATGAACCACCCGCCGGGCACCAGCCAGCCGGCGATCCGCCGGAGCGTGGCGTCCAGATCTCGCCGGGGCATCTGCAGCAGAGAAAAGAACGCGCACACGGCGTCCCAGGAGGCATCTTCGGTCGCGAAGTCCCGGACGTCTACCTGCTCGAACCGGGCTCCGGGCACCTGGCGGCGCGCGATGTCGATCATGGTGGCCGACACGTCGATGCCGGTCACCGCGTGACCTGCCCGGGTCAGGAGATCGGCGACGGGGCACCCGGTGCCGCTGCCGATGTCCAGGACGCGGGCGCCCGATGGCAATCGCGCAGTCAGCCAGTCGATCGCCGCCAGGCGCTCGGGCAGGTGTCCGTAGGCGTGCTCGTACTGCATGCCGAGGGTGTCGAACAGCTGAGCTTCCGGGGACGAGCCGCTGGCTCCCGCCGGCCGTGACCCCGTCGATCCTTCCTCGGTCATCGGCGGGCAGCATATCATGCAGGTTGCGGCACGACCTGCACCGCGCACGCAGCTGCCGGTACGATCAAGCGCTACGGTAGGGCGCCATGTCGGACCTCCGCATCATCGCCCTTGGTTTGCTCTCGACCGTCCTCGCGTGCGCGCAAGCGCAGCCGCCCCCCGCCGCGCCCTCGCCTGCCGCCGCCGATCCACGGTTCGACGCCGAGCTGAGCGCGTATTCTTATCCCTACCCGGTCCGCTTCCTCGAGCTCCCGTCGCAGCAGCAGACCGTGAAGCTCGCGTACATGGATGTGCCCGCGGCGCAGCCCAACGGCCACACCGTGGTGCTGCTGCACGGCAAGAACTTCCCTGCGTCGTACTGGGAGCCGACGATCCGGTTCCTGTCGGCGCGCGGTTATCGCGTGATCGCGCCCGATCAGATCGGCTTCGGCAAGTCGAGCAAGCCGGCTCATTATCAGTACAGCCTTCAGCAACTCGCCGGCAATACCAATGCCGTGCTCGATGCCGCGGGGGTGGCCCGGGTCAGCGTCGTCGGGCACTCGATGGGGGGCATGCTCGCCACGCGCTTCGCGTTGATGTATCCGGAGCGCGTCGAAAAGCTGGTGCTGGTCAACCCGATCGGGCTCGAGGACTGGAAGACGGTGGTGCCCTATCACTCGATCGACCAGTGGTACGATCAGGAGAAGAAAGCCACCCCCGACTCCGTGCGTGAGTATCAGCGCAACAGCTACTACGGCGGGGAATGGAAGCCGGAGTACGAGCGGCTGATCGAGACCACCGTGGGCGTCATCAAGCACCCGGATTTCCCCAAGGTCGCATGGGCGTTGGCGCTCGCCGACGACATGGTCTACACGCAACCGGTGGTCTACGAGTTCCCGCGGTTGAAGGTCCCGACGCTCCTCGTGATCGGTCAGCGCGATCGCACCGCCCTGGGGCGCGCCTGGGTCGCCAAGGACGTCGCCGCGACGCTCGGCGACTACCCGGCGCTCGGCAAGCGGGCCGCCGCTGCGATTCCCGGGGCGACCCTCGTGGAGATTCCCGGCGTCGGGCACTTGCCCCAGGTCGAGGCCTTCGAAGCGTACTCGCAGGCGCTCGCGAAGTTCCTTCCATGACCACAACCTGACATCGTCGAGGCCATGTGGACGACGGTCGCCCAGGCAACCGACGGACACGCGGCACGATGGGTGACAGAGCACAGGGGGAGCGAGGGTTGGCCGTGGCCGGTGGCGGACGTGCGATCGAGGTGCTTGTGCGTGGCGGAAACCAAGGCCGGCGTGGAGAATGGTCCGCGAGCCGGCCCATGCCCCATCCGTTCCGCGAAACGCCTGCGCTGTGCAGGCCGCCACGTCGCTTCCATCGGTTGTACGGCGAGGCGGCCGAGCTGGGTCGGGGCCCATGACCGCGCCGATGTCGCGGCCCGAGGCCATCGCGGCGCTGACCGCGCCGGGCGAGCCGTACGAGCTCGAGGTGCTGGAGATCGACGGCCGCCCCGTGCGCAACTTCAAGAACGGCCCGGCGTCGCTGCGCGCGATGTACGAGCTGTACCTGTCCGACCTGCCGTTCATCGTCTACGAGGACGAGCGGTATACGTTTGCGGAGGCGTGGCGGGCGGCCTCGCGGATCGCGCACCTGCTGGTGCACGAGTGCGGCATCGGCGCGGGCGACCGCGTCGCGATCGCGATGCGCAACTACCCCGAATGGATGTTCGCGTTCAAGGCGATCACGTCGATCGGCGCGGTCGCGGTCGCGATGAACGCGCACTGGCAGCCCGACGAGATGGCCCACGGCCTCGCCGACAGCGGCGCCAAGGTCGTGTTCGCCGACCAGGAACGCCTGGACCGTCTCGGCCAAGGGCCGCAAGGGTTGTCCCCCGGCCTGCGCGTGTTCGCGGTGCGCGCCGCCAGGCGGCCCGACGGGGTACGTGCGCTGGCAGACGCGGTCGCCGCCATCGGCGATGTGCCGATGCCCGCGGTGGCCATCGCGCCCGACGATCTCGCGACGATGCTCTACACCTCGGGCTCGAGCGGGCGCGCGAAGGGCGTGCCGTCGACCCACCGCAACATCCTCGCGGCGCTGATGTCGTGGGGGCTGGACCTCCGCATCAACGAGCTGGTCACGGGCGTCGCGCCGGCGCCACCCGCGGTGCAGCCGGGGACGCTCCTGGCCGTGCCGCTGTTTCATGTCAGCGGGTTGCATGCGGCGTACCTGTCGTCGTACGGCATCCAGCGGCGCATCGTCTGCATGTATCGCTGGGACCCGGAGGTCGCGGCACGCTTGATCGATCGCGAGCGGCTGACCTCGATCGGCGCGCCGGCGGCGATCACCGGCGACCTGGTCCGCGTGGCGAAGGCCGGCGGTCACGACCTGAGCACGCTGCTGACCGTGGGCGGCGGCGGCGCACCGCGCGCGCCGGAGCAGGTTCGCCAGATCGCGGCGAGCTTTCGCAACGCCATTCCCACCATCGGCTGGGGCATGACCGAGACCAACGCGATCGGCACGAGCCTGTCCGGCGCGGACTACCTCGCCCGCCCTGCCAGCTCGGGGCGCTGCTCGCAGGTGCTGGAGCTCTCCATCCGCGACGAGGCGGGCCGCGAGCTGCCGCGCGACGAACGCGGCGAGCTGTGGGTGCGCGGCACCTCGGTGTTTCGCGGCTACTGGAACCAGCCCGAGGCGACGGCCGCGGCCTTCGTCGGTGACTGGCTCCGCACCGGCGACGGCGCGTACCTCGACGACGAAGGCTTCCTGTTCATCGTCGACCGCCTCAAGGACCTCATCATCCGGGGCGGCGAGAACATCGGCTGCGGCCACGTCGAGGCCGCGCTGCTGATGCATCCGCAGGTTCGCGAAGCCTCGGTGTACGCGGTGCCGGACGACCGCATGGGCGAGGAGGTCGGCGCGACGATCTACGCCGGCGACGGGCTCGACGAAGCCGCGCTCCGCGAGTTCCTGACCCGGCACCTCGCGCGCTACGAGCTGCCGCGCTACATCGTGCGCTCGGCGGAGCCGCTGCCGCGTACGCCCTCGGGCAAGATCTGGAAGCGGCAGATCCGCGACGAGGCGATCGCGCAGCTCGCCAGGACCGCACCGGGGACCGTGCGATGATCGCGGCGATGACCCGAGACAAGCCATGAAGACCCGCATCACCGAGTTGTTCGACATCAAGTACCCGATCATCCAGGGCGGCATGCACTACGTCGGGTTCGCCGAGATGGCCGCGGCCGTCTCGAACGCCGGTGGGCTCGGCCTCATCACGGGCCTCACGCAACGCACGCCCGACCTGCTCGCCGGCGAGATCCGCCGGTGCCGCGAGATGACCGACAAGCCGTTCGGCGTGAACCTCACGTTCCTGCCGTCGCTCACGCCGCCCGACTACCCGGGCTACGTGCGGGCGATCATCGACGGCGGCGTTCCGGTGGTCGAGACCGCCGGCAACAACCCGCAGAAATGGCTGCCCGCGCTGCGCGAGGCGGGCATCAAGGTCATCCACAAGTGCACGTCGGTGCGCCACGCGCTCAAGGCCGAGTCGATCGGCTGCGACGCCGTCAGCGTCGACGGCTTCGAGTGCGGCGGCCACCCCGGCGAGGACGACGTCCCGAACTTCATCCTGCTGCCGCGCGCCGCCGACGAGCTGAACATTCCGTTCGTGGCGTCCGGCGGCATGGCCGATGGCCGCTCGCTGGTCGCGGCGCTCTCGCTCGGCGCGGACGGCATGAACATGGGCACGCGCTTCATCGCGACCCAGGAAGCGCCCGTTCACGACAACGTCAAGCGCGCGATCGTCGCCGCCAGCGAGCTCGACACCAGGCTCGTGATGCGGCCGCTGCGCAATACAGAACGCGTGCTCAAGAACGCCGCCGTCGAGCGCCTGCTCGACAAGGAGCGCCGCCTCGGCTCGAGCCTCACGTTCGAGGACATCCTCGGTGAGGTCGCAGGCGTCTACCCGGCCATCATGCAAGGCGGCGAGATGGACGCCGGCGCCTGGTCCTGCGGCATGGTCGCTGGACTCATCGACGACATCCCGACCGTGAAGGAGTTGATCGACCGCATCATGGCCCAGGCCCACGCCATCATCGACGAGCGCCTCGCGAGGCTCTCCGCCCGGTAGCGCGAGCACAGCGCCCTGAGCGGATGATCTCGACGTGGTCATGGTGAGTGTTTGTCCGGGTATTGGCCGGAAATCGGAATTAGCGCCCGCCGGCTGGACAATCCGGACAAGAGGCCCCCTGATTTCCACGGGATACGTTGGCATGGTCCGTGGTTGTCTACGCCTGCACGATGACGACACGCCCGCACGATGCCTTGTTCAAGTCGGCATTCGAAGCGCCAGGAGATGCAGCCACCCTGCTACGCGAGCTCATGCCTCCATCGCTCCAGGCGGTGGTGGCATGGGAGACGCTGGATGGTGAGCGCGGGTCGTTCGTCGATGCCATGCTCGCCGATCGTCACAGTGATCTGCTGTTCTCGAGCCGGCTGCGAGCTGATCCAACGGAGGTGGTGAATTTTTTGCTCGAGCATCAGAGCACCAACGATCCGACGATGCCACTGCGCGCGCTGTCGTATCAGGTCCGGATCTGGGGCCGCTTTGTCAAGGAGCACCCCAGAGCATGGCTTCCACCGGTGTTCGCAGTGCTCGTCAGCCATGTGCGAGGCGGCTGGACCGCACCGCGGACATTCGAGGATCTGTTCGCGCCGGGCGTGATGGCCCTCTCCGGGGTAGCCGCGCTGGTGCCGCGATTCTCGATGATCGTCGTGGACGTTACCCAACTGTCCAACGACGACCTGGCGGCCCGGTCGCTGGGGGCATTCCAGAAGCTCGCGCTGTGGCTGTTGCGCGATGCACGCGATCCGGTGCACCCGCTGGGCAGCTTCGATTTCTGGATCCCGTCGATGCTCGAGCTCAGCCGCACCCGACTGGATCTCGATCGATTGAATGTGCTGCTCACCTACATGTTCCAGGTGATCGACCCGATGCACCTGGACGAACTCCGTGCCAAGCTTCGAAAGCTGGGCACCTACGCCGAGGAAGTTGCCATGACCATCGCCGAACATCTCCACGAGGAAGGCCGCAAGAAAGGCCATGAGGAAGGTCACAAGGAGGGTCGCATCGCCACGTTGCGCAACCTGCTCATCTTCAAGTTCCAGGCCCTGGGCGTCGAAGACGAGGCCCGCTTGCAAGCAGCATCCCCCGAGATGATCGACCGCTACCTCCGGCGCCTGCTGACCAGCGATTCGCTCGCCGCTGTGTTCGAGGACTGACCGTTCTCAGCCACCAGCGTGTGCCCGAAGTATCATCTGTAGTCTGGCGCTGATGCTGTTGCGTTGACGGTGAGATGCTCTTGGACTACTGCTGATGCAGCATCGTCCGAGAAATCGTGCTGATGATTCAGCAACGTGGTAGCTGGATGGCCAGGTTGTGACATGCCCGAGGGCGATACGATCCACCGCATCGCGGCATCGCTTGCACCCCGGCTCACCGGCAAGACGCTGGAGCGGGTGACGACGCAGGGCCTCGCGCGCGACGTCGCTGGTCGGACCGTCACGAGCGTCGCGGCGCATGGCAAGCACCTGGTGATCGAGCTCGACAGCGGCGCGTACCTGCGGGCGCACCTTGGCATGAATGGTCGGTTTCGCGCCTACGATCGTGCCGGGGGAAAGGCGATGCTCGCGAAGCTGTCGCCCGGCCGCGCGAGCCTCGCGCTGGTGACCGATGATGGTGTCTACCTGTGGATCGGCGCGCCGACGATCGAGATCTCGCATCGCCGCGCACCGCGGCACGGGATGGCCGTAGCAACGCTCGGTCCGGATGTGCTTGCCGGCGACTTCGATGGCCGGGGGGCCGCCGCGCGCGCGGCCGAGCATGGCGCGCGGTCGATCGCCGACGTCTTGCTCGATCAGCGCATCGTTGCGGGAATCGGCAACATCTACAAATGCGAGGCGTTGTTCGCCGCCGGGATCGATCCGCGGGCGCGCGTCGGCCAGCTCGACGCCGCAACGCTTGAAGAAATCTACACGGCCGCGCACCGGCTCATGGTTGCGAACCTCGGACCGCCGGGGCACAGGCCGGCGCCATCGTTCCTGGTGTACAGCCGCACCGGCAAGCCGTGCACGCGTTGTGGCACGCCGATTTCTTGTTACATGCTCGGTGATCCCGCGCGCTGGACGTGGTCGTGCGCGACGTGCCAGCCGGCGCCGGCGACCGCGCGTGGCGGACACTGATCACGCCGTGGCTAGTCGACCTGCCGGTCCGCGGTTCACGGAATGGGCGTCAACTGCGCAGAACTTGGTCGTTCGCGACCTGGTATCGCGGTTGCTGTAGAGCCGGACAGCTCGAAAGGACTGGTCATGGCCACCGCCCTCGCATACGCCGCTCCGACGTCTCCGCTCGCCAGCGAAGTCTCGACGACCCTCACGGTCGCCGCGGCGACCGCCTACGAGGTTTTTTCCGACCCGGTGGAGATCCCGCGCTGGCTGCCGATCGTGCAGACCGCGCGAACGCTCGGGCGCAACGCCGATGGTCGCCCTCACCGGGTCTCGTTTACCCGCAAGCTCGAGCGCGGCTCACTGGGCTACACCCTGGAGTACAGCTACGAGCCGTCCACGCTCACGGTAGCGTGGACGACTCCCGCGGAGTCGAACGTCGTGCTCAACGGCGAAGCACGCTTCGTTCCACTGTCGATGCGCGCGTGCCTGATGCTGTACCGGCTCGTGCTCGATCTGCCGATCGTGGACGACGTGATCAACAACGAGCTCGACAAGCACCCAGCCTCGCAGGTCGTCGCCGAGTTTCGTGAGCATCTACGACGGCTCTGTTGATCTGCGTCGCGAGCGCACATTCTCCCTCATCGCGCCGCGGCGCCGCCAGCGAGGCGCGCCGATTGGTTCCCCCGATTGATCTGTGTACGATATCGACGTGCCGAACGAGGGTCGTCCGGGGTTGCCGCACTTGCCGCCATTGCCGGTGGTGCCGGGCGCCTCGACCAGGCCGGATGCTGAGCCCGGTTCGTTCGCGGCGGGGACGCACCCGCACGCGCTGTTCGAGGCGAGCGACGCCGCGTACCACCTGCGCGATCTGGAGGACAAGCTCAACCGCTGCCTCGCGACGTTGACGATGCACTTTCAGCCGATCGTCCACGCGGCCACCCGCGCGCGGTTCGGCTACGAGGCGCTGTTGCGCTCGACCGACAAGGCGCTGCCGCATCCCGGCGCGATCCTCGACGCCGCGGAGCGCCTCGAGCGCGTCGCGACGCTCGGCCGCAGCGTGCGTGCGCAGGCCGCCAAGGTGATCACGGCCGCACCGCCCGAGCGCGGCTTCGTGTTCGTCAACCTCCACCTGCTCGATCTGTTCGACAAGCAGCTGCTGTCGCCGTTCGCGCCGCTCTCGAAGGTGGCCTCGCGGGTCGTGCTCGAGATCACCGAGCGCACGTCGCTCGAAGGCCAGATCGATTTTCGCTATCGCGTCGCCGAGCTGCGCGAGCTGGGGTTTCAGATCGCGATCGACGACTTCGGCGGCGGCCACGCCCGCATGGGCACGCTCACGCCGCTCGACACGGATTTCGTGAAGCTCGACATGTCGCTGGTGCGCGACGTCGACAAGCACCAGATGAAGCAGCGGCTGATCCGCTCGGTGACCCAGCTGTGCCGCGAGCAAGGCACCCAGGTGATCGGCGAAGGTGTCGAGACCGAGGCCGAGGCCCGCGTGCTCGTCGATCTGGGCTGCGATCTGCTCCAGGGCTACCTGATCGCCAGGCCTGCCCTGCCGTTCGTCGATCCGCTGTAGCGGCCCCGGCCTCCGCGGCTACTCGAGGTCGAACGCGTAGAGGATGCCGTGGTTCGACATCACGAACAGGCGACCGTCGCCGGTGACCGTCGGCGACGACGACACGCCCTCCCCCGGATCGAAGTACTGCAGGGTCTCGCCGGTCCGGCGATCGGCGATGAACAGGCCATCGTGCGCGAGCGACCACAGCAAGAGCTCGTTCCAGACCACGGGCGCGGCGGGCTCGCCGCCGTCCTTGGCGCCGACGCGCCACAGCACGTTGCCGGCGAGGTCGATCGCGTAGAGGCCGAGATCGGCGACGCTGACGTACAGCGTCTTGCCATCGGTGGCGATCCCCCCGACGTTGCCGGTCGAGCTCGGCTGCGCGACGTCCCAGAAGGGCACCCGCCAGCGGATCAGGCCCGTCGCCTTGTCGAGCGCGTAGACGCCGCCCGAGGACGACGACGCGTAGATCCGATCCCCGATCACGACCGGCGTCGCGTCGACGTCCATGAAGCGCTCGGCGTCGCCCTTGAGCGAGGTCGACCACGCGACCGTGCCGGTGTCCTTGCGGAGGGCGGCCAGCGTGCCGTTGGAGAACCCGGTGAAGATCAGATCGTTGTCGATCAAGACCCCGGCGTGGCCGCGCAGCGTGTACTCCTCGGGCGTCTCGCTCTTGTACTGCCACTTGAACTGGCCCGTGATGGAGTCGACGGCGACGACCTGATCGGCCTCGTTCGAAAACACGACGAGATCGCCGGTCGCGACGGGCGGCTGCTCGATCGGCCCGCGGCTCTGGTAGTGCCACTTCTCGGTGCCGGTCTGCGAATCGAGCGCGTGCAGCGTGCCGTCGCTGCCGCCGGCGATCAGCAAGCCGCCGAGGATGATCGGCGCGCTCGCGACCGCGCCGATCTTCTTGCGCCAGCGCACCGCGCCGGTCGACGCGCGCAGCGCGAAGAACCAGCCGCTGGCCGACCCGGTGAAGACCGTGTCGGCATAGACCGCGGGGGCCGCAAACTCCTGCGGATCGATCTCGGTGAGCCGATCCGCGGTCACGAACTTCCAGTGCAGGCTGAGCCGGTCCTCGCCGAGCGGCTCGACCGGGCCGGCGCGCATCGCGTCGGCGCGCCGCCATGCTTCCGGGTTGCAGCCGCCGGCGGCCAGGGCGCCCAGCGCGAACAGGTGGACCAGTCGGTTCATGAAGCTCCGAGGGCCGCCAGTCGCTTTTCGATCAGCTCGGCGATGTCCTGGTCGGCGTCCGTGTTGGCGGCCTTGGCCTTCTCGAACAGCGCCTTGGCCTCACTGCGCTTGCCGAGCAGGGCGGTGAGCCGCGCCTGGTGGTACAGGGCGTAGGTGCGGCGCGGGCCGGCCTCGTCGGTCTGCATCGCGGTGAACGCGGCGAGCGCGTCCTCGAGCCCCTTCTGGCGCGCGGTCGCATCCTTCTCGGCCGTCGCCTTGGCCTCGAGGGCAAGCCCGAGCCCTTCGCGGCACAACACGCCCTCGATCGTCTTGTCCGCGACGCCCTTCTTGTACTCGATGATCGCCTCATCGGGCTTGCCGGCGTCGAGCAGCTGCCCACCGCGGAACGCGGCGCCCGCCAGGTCGGTCCCCTGCTTGGCGATCGCGTCGAGCACGGCCGCGGCCCGCTCCTTGGCGTTCGCGAAGCTCGGCTTCTTCGGATCGGGCTTGTCGTCCTTGCCCCGGATCGGCTGATCGGCCACCTCGAGGACGCGATCGAGCTTCTCGGTCGCGTCCTGCTGCTTGCGCTCTCCGAACCACTTGACGGTGAAGATCACGCTCAAGATCACCGCCGCCACGAGGCAGGCGATGACGATCTGCTTGATATGCGGTCGGATGCGGTCGAGGAACGACTCGCCTCCGATGTGCACCGGCCTGGGGGGCTGCGCAGCTGCGGCAACAGGCTTGGAAGGGGCTTGGGCCCCGGCAGCTTTGGAGACGTCCTTCTCGGCCATGGGCGGTGGATGTAGCACCGGGGTCGGTGGTGCGTCAATTCGGCCGGTTGGACTGTGCTCCGGGCTGGCGAGTTGCCCGGATCCCGGGGAAACCCTGGGCCGCGCTCACGGTCCCGGCCGCCACCCGCCACCCGGCATCCGTTGTCTCCGTCGTCTCAGTTGTCGTTGGCGCCCTCGGCGATCCAGTCGTGGAGCAGCTCGTGCTCCGCCTCCGTCATGTACGGCGGGCCGTTGAGCGGCATCCGCGAGCCGAACGGCGGCGCTTCCGAGGTCTTCTGGTAGATGACGCTCGAGCACGGCTGGCCGGGGATCACGATGCGGGACCCCGACGTCACGCCGCCCTCACGAAGCAAGGCCAGCGAGCTGAGGTTGAGCCCGACGAGCTGCGTGGCCGGCCCGAGCCCCGAGGCTGTCGGCATGTGGCAGGCGCATCCGCCCGGCATGCGGTTGAGGAGCGGCCGGATCTGGGTCGAGAACGAGACGTTGACCTTGGGATCAGAATCGCCGTCGTCGCACGCCCCGGCCAGCTCCGGGCCGACGTCGGGCTTGAGCGCGCACGAGGAGATGGCGATGACCGTCAGCCCGGCGAGCCCGACGAGCCCCAGGCCGCCCTTGATCCAGGACCTCCGCCTCATGGCATACCGTCCGTGAACTGGAGTTGCAGCAGCTGGATCGAAGACGTGACCTGGAACGCTGCCACCGCGGGCTGCGTACCGGTGATAGCGCCGGTCGACGATCGTTTGAACAGCTGATCGTCGCTGGTGATCGCGGGTGCCATGGGGACCAGATCGACGTTGACCACGACGCTGAGCGGCGTGTAGTTCGGCATCGCCGCGGGCGGCATCACCGTTGGGATGGTCGCCTGGAACACCGGGTGGGCCGTGTCGTAGATTCCCCCCGGCACGCGAAGGAAGCTGGCCTGGCTCGTGGGCATGAGCACGCCCCCGGCGGGGATGGGCTGGACCCCGAACGCCCCCCCGAACTCGAACGCCGTGACGGTGTAGCCGCGGGCGTACATCGTCTCGGGCAGGGCTTGCAGCATGGTCCCTCCGACCTCGAGCTTCGTATTCGGCAAGACGACCGTGCAATCGACGAAGTACTTCCCCGGCATGGGCATTCCCGGCATCAATATCAACGGGCTCGGCTCGTTCACCAGGCCGAGATCGATCGCATCGGAGAGCGCGTCTATCGTGGTGATGAGCTCGCCGTTGTACGCATCGGTCACCACGACCTGGTTGATCTCATGAATGGGGCCGTATCCGTGATCGCCGGGGAGCGCGTCGAGCAGCGGGGGGTGGGCGATCGGCGTGAGCCCCGAGGCGGTCATCTTGAAGAACTTGTAGATCGGTGAGGGCGCCTGGGTGGCCGGACCGAACGACCAGAACCGGACAGTCGTCGATCCCCCGGACACGCCGGTCCCGCGCGGCACGACGCCCGCGTTTGCCGCGAAGGCCGCGTCGTCGAGACCGTCGTTGAGGGTGATCTGGACCTTGAGGTCGGGGTTATCGATCGCGCTGGGAACCGGCGTCCCCGCCGGCAAGAGGTTGGCGCTCGCGCCGGGCTGATCCTTGACGAGCGGCCCGAGGCACCCGGCGGTGCCGATGACGACAACGGCGGCGGCGGCGGCGGCAAGATGCATGAACGGCTCCATTTTATAGCGCGCCCGTGACGGCGAGATGAATCGCGACCTCGTCCTTGAAATCGCTGAAGTCGTAGAACTCACCACTGAGCTTGATTCGCGTCGCCCCGCGAATCCGGACGCTCGTCCCGGCCGTGTAGCGAAGCAGCGCGCTGTCGGATCTGAGCTCGCTGGTGCGCACGACGTTGCCCTCGCGGCGCAGGCCATCCCAGCGCACGATGCCGTCGACGCGATCGCTGATGGGGACCTCGAGCTCGGCGTAGAACCCCTGCTTCAGGAAGTACGGATCGTACTTGCCGTCCTTGCCGGGGCCGTACTTGAACTCGAGCGCCGGATCGCTCGAGACGAACATCTGGGTCCGGCGGACCAGGTACTCGGCGCGCAGGAAGACCCGCGCGATCTGGATCATCAGATCGGCGCCGGCGATCTGGAAGTGCAGCTTGTTATCGGGGTCGTAGGTCCCGGCCATCCCCGACGCCCCGACGGCGATCGTGGTCTTGTCGTGGACGAAGTTGAGCGCGAGACGACCGCCGAGCGTCGGCCGCGAGTTGTTGTCGAGGTAGTACGACTCGCCCGAGCGCGACAGCTTGTAGTCGAAGTCGACCGGATCGGCGGCGGCGCGCGGCCCGCCCACGGCATACGCGGCGTAGTCGACCTGGACGGAGTCGGAGAAGAAGTGCGTGCCGCTGAGCTCGACGCCGTTGTCGACCCACGGCGACGGCAGGATGCCCAGGTTCCACTCGGTGTTGCGCAGCATGCGGCCCATGTCGTACGGCAGCGGCTTGTCGCTGGTGCGATGGTTGGCGGGGTCGTGGCGGACCGGGAACGCCCCGAACTGCGGCGTGAACCGGCCGACCCGGAAGCTCAGCTCGTCGGCGATCCGCAGATCGAAGAACGCCATGCCGACCTCGACCCCGTGGCACGCGACGCACAGCTTGACGCTGGCCGACATCTGGTCGCCGAAGTCCTGCGTGACCTTGAGCGACGCCTCGGCGGTCGCGGAGTCGAGCGCGATCTTGCGGCCGATCGACTCGGTGGGGATCGCCATGTAATCGAGCTGGATCGAGCCGGCGAAGTTGCGCTCGACCTTGTCGGCGAACGCGGGGGCCTGCGACGCCAGGCCGGCGGCGACGACCACGAAGAACGGGATGCACGCACGCGAGGGCTTGCTCATGATCGCCTTTGCTTGCATTCGATGCACGACTCCTCGATGTACCGCAAGCAGCGGAACACGACGTCGGCGTCGTTCGGCGAGATTCCGCTGGATGGTTTCAGCCGCATCTCGTCGATCGTCATCCGCCACCGTCCGACGCCGACCCCGCGCGACAGCACCACGCGCTCGATCGGGTGACAGTGGGTACACTTCATGGTGGCGAACGTGCACGCCTGCTCGATGTCGGGAGGCACGACCGACGCTCCGGACAGCAGGCCCCGGGGCGTATCGGCACACGCCGCCGCCATCGAGCCTGCCAGCAAGAAAAGGATCGACAGGACGATCTGCTCGACACGGCCAGCGCTGCGAATCATGGACTTGTTCACGAGGGGCGGAACCTGATCACGACGGCGACTTGCACGGTGCCCACGTCGGGCGCTTCCTGGGTGCGGATCTGGCTCGCGACGCCGGCCGCACACGTCGCGAGCGCCCCGAAGCTGGCGCCGCTGGTCCCGATCTGGGTCGCGAGGCTATTCTCGTCGATCTCGAAGGTCAGGCGCAGATCGACGGCGGGCGTCGCCCCACCCGCGCGGGCGGCGGTGCGGTAGCACGTCCGCATCGAGGCCAGCGTGCGCTCCACGCTGCGCCGCACCATCGCCGGCGACAGCGAGCCCTTGACGTCGAGGCTCACCACCGTCGGCGTCGCATCGAGCGTTCCGGGGTTCGCCGGGGCGGGCTTCGCGGCGGGATCGACGAGCGAGCCGCCAGGGCTTGCATCGCGCGCGCCACCCGTTTCGGAACGACCAACCGCCGGCGCTGATCCCGAGCCGGGATCCGCGCTCGTGGTCCCCGTCGCCGCGGACGCGGGTCCGGTCAGCGAAAGCTTCCCCGCCGGCTTCGCCATCGCAGCCCGTTCTTTGCGTTGCGAGCCGGGGTCGTTCAGGTCGTGCCGGGGCCCGGCGGGCGTGACCAGGGCGACGCGCTTCCCCGTCCGCAGCTTGGGGCGCGCGACGGGCTTCTTGGTGGTCGCGCTCGAGCGCACGCCTTTGGAGGCGGCCGCCGCAGCCTCCGGGTCGTCCTTGATCGGGTCGGCGACGCCGGCCGGCTCCGGCGCGGGTTCCCCGGCCGCCGTGGCTGGCTCCGCGTGGTCATCGCTCGCTGGAGGTGCCGGCGGAGGTGCCGGCGCGGCGGACGTTGGCGTGGTCGCCTCGGTGGGCGGCGTGTCGGCAGCCACCTCGGGGCGCGCGGCGGACCCGGCCAGAGGAGCGCCCGACGGTGAGCCAGGCGGCGCGATGACCTCGCTGGCGCCCGCAGACGCCGGGGCGGTGACCAGCTGCCATACGATCGCGACCCCGATGACCATGCTCGCGACCGCGGCGGCGGCCACGAGCATCGCACGGCGGCGTGGCGGTGCGGGCGGCCGGCGCGGCGGCATGGCGAACGGCTGGCTCGGTGACGCGGCCAGCGGCTGGCTCGACGAGACAACTCCGACCGGCGGCGGTTGTGAGGCCCGGGGTGACCGCGGCACCTCGTGGCGGCCGGACGGCGAGAACGCCAGATCGCGCAGGACCATCCCGGCCTGCGCCTCGATCAGCAGGCGATCGGAGCCCATCGGCAGCGCGGCCGTCAAGTCGCGCAGCAGCGCGTCCATCGATGGATAGCGATCGTCGGGGCGCTTGGCGAGGGCGCGTTCGACGACCACCGCGAGCTCGGGCGAGAGCTCGGTGTTGACCGCGCGGGGCCGCGCCGGCAGCTCGACGAGCTGCATCTGCAACACCCGGAGCTGGCCCTCGACGAACGGCAGCCGCCCGGAGATCATCAGGTGGAGCAGGATGCCGAACGAGTACAGATCCGCCCGCAGATCGAAGGGCTCGCCCCGACACACCTCGGGCGCCATGAACAGCGAGCTCCCGAGCGCCTCCCCGGCCTTCGCCGGCGGGGCGTGGAGCGGCGGCCGCACGATGCCAACATCGACGACCTTCACGCCGAAGTAGCCGTGGTTGTCCGGCACGAGGATGATGTTCTCGGGCCTGATGTCGCCGTGGATGATGCCGTGCGCGTGCGCATGCGCGAGGGCGCGCGCCACCGGAAAGGCGACCGCGACGACCTCCTCGATCGCCATCGGCCGCTCGGCCAGCCGCTGGTCGAGGGTCTGGCCGAGCGAGGGCTCCATCACGAAGAACGGCCGATGATCTGCCGTGACGCCGAAATCCACGATCGAGGCGATGTTCTCGTGCTCGAGCCGCGCCGCGGCGTGGGCGCCCTGGGTGAACCGCGCGCAGACCTTGGGGTCCTGGGCAAGCGCTCGCGACAGGACCCTGGCCGCGAACCGCTGGCGCGACGCCTGATGCTCGACCAGGTATGCGGCGGTCACCTCGCCCGCGCCCATCAGCTCGAGGACACGGTAGTCCCTACCGAGCATCGAACCGACGCGCTCGTCGGTTCGCTCAGGCAGCAAGACCTGTCCTCATCGCGGAGAAATACTGCTGGAATCTGCCCTACATGACAACCTGATCCCCGATCGGACTGCATCCCCATGAGAGGATCCCCACATCCGGAGCACGCGCGCGACACGACCCGGCGCTCCCTCGGAAACGTGACGGATCAACGCGACCGGCCGCGCGGGTGATGGGCTACAACTGCGTGGTGAGGTGCGGCTCCCTTCTCGTCATCGCCATGCTGGGGGGCCTCGCCCACGCCGATGGCGATCGCGCGGTGTCGGCTGGGCTGGGCTGGGCGACGTTCAGCACGACCGGTAAGCCGAAGGGCAAGCAAGCGCCTCCCACGCTCAGCCCCGACATCGGCGGCGCGCTGGTGGTCAGCTACGAGCAGTCGGTCAGCACGGACATCAGCCTGCGCGGCGAGCTTGCCGGCGGCGTGTTCTCCGGTGGCAACCAGGCGATGGAGAGCACTACGTCGTATGCCCTGCTCGGCGATGCCGGGGTGGTGTTTCGGTTCGACGTGCTCAAGTTCGTTCCCTATGCCTTCGGCGGGCTCGGCGGTGTGGCGACCGCCGGCGGCCCGATCAACCGGGGCGCCGACTTCGTGCTGGTGGTCGGCGGCGGCGTCGACTGGCTGCAGCGCCGCGAGCGCTCGTACGGCCTCGAGGCCCGCGTCGCCAGCTTCGGCGGCAACATCACCGTCGTCACGTTTGGCGTGCGCGGGACGGTGCGCTGGGGCTTCTTCTGAGCCGGCGCAATGGAAGATCACCCTCGCCCGGGCTACTACCGCACCCCGCTCCTGCCCCAGATACGCTCGCGACGAGCGGCAGCGGTCACCGAAGCCGTGGGCCACGCAACGCATCCTACTCGGGAAGGATCCGGCATAGATCGGCCTCCGCGGGTTGTATTTGACCGTACCCGAGCCGCACGCTCATGATCGCACAGAGGCGTGGTGTCATACCTATCGTGGCGGCTGTCCATTCGCTGGCGTTGGTGGTGTTCGTCAACCGGTACGTCGGCCGGCTCGTGATGATCTGATCATGCCCTCCAGCATTGTCCCCCCTCTCATCACCGAGCGCTTCGTCCTGCAAGAGCTCGCGGGGGCGGGCGGAATGGGGACGGTCTACCGCGCGCTCGACATGCGCACGGACCAGACGGTCGCGATCAAGCTCCTGCAGCCCAGCGCCAACCCCAAGGACGCCCAGCGGTTCGCTCGCGAGGCCCAGCTGCTGCGCGAGTTCCGCCATCCGGGGATCGTCGAGTACATCGCGCACGGCGTGACCGGCGACGGGCAGCCCTACCTCGCCATGGAGTGGCTTACCGGCGAAGACCTCGCGCAGCGACTCGCGCGCGGTGGGCTGAGCCTGGCAGACAGTCTGACCCTGCTGCGCCACACGGCTTCGGCGCTCGCGGTCACCCACCAGCGGGGCATCGTCCACCGCGATCTCAAGCCGAGTAACCTGTTCCTGCGCGCCGGCGAGGTCGAGCGCGTCGCGATCCTCGACTTCGGGCTCGCGCGGCGAAGGGTATTCTCGCACGCGATCACCGGCACCGGTGGTGTCGTCGGGACGCCGGCGTACATGGCCCCAGAGCAAGCCCGCGGCGAGCGCGACCTCACGCCCGCCGTCGATGTGTTCTCGCTCGGGTGCGTGCTGTTCGAATGCCTCACCGGCAGGCGCGCGTTCGTCGCCGAGCAGGTGATGGCCGTGCTCGCGATGATCCTGTTTTCCGAGCCTCCCAAGCTCCGCTTCGTCAGGCCCGATCTGCCCAAGGAGGTAGAGTCACTGCTCGCGCGGATGCTGGAGAAGCCCCCCGGCGCTCGTCTGCCGGATGCGACGGCGGTGCTCGCCGCGCTCGCCTCGGTCGACGACGCGCTGTCCCAGATCCACGCCACCACGCTCGAGCTACCCGTATCGATCGCCACGCTCGATATGTCCGGGTCGATCGAGATCCTTGCCGACACCGAACAGTACCTGGTCAGCGTGCTCGTCGCGGCGTCCGAAGGGCGCTCCGGTGAGCTCACGACGAGCGCCACCGTGCCGGGGATGCAGTTCGCCGAAGTCCAAGGGCTCGCGCGTGCGCTCGAGGCCTATGGCGCTCACGGCGAGCTACTCGCCGACGGATCACTCGTGGCGACGCTGATCGACGCGCGTGGCACGGCCACCGACCAGGCGGCGCAGGCCGCGCGCTGCGCGCTGCTCATCAAGGCGCGCTGGCCCGAGGCGACGATCGCGCTGTGCACCGGACGCGGGCGGATCCGGGATTGGCTGCCGATCGGCGAGGTCCTCGACCGCGCGATGCTGCTGCTCGATCGCGCGGGCGCACACCCGTCGGAGCAGATCCTCCTCGACGAGGTGACCCGGGGGCTGCTCGACGTTCGCTTTCGCCTCGATCACACACCTTCGGGCGCATATACGCTCCTGGGCGAGGAGCTCACGCTCGACGCGACGCGGCCGCTGCTCGGCAAGCCCACGCCCTGCGTCGGCCGCGAGGCGGAGCTTGGCATGCTCGAGCTCGTCCTGACCGGCTGCATCGAGGATGCGGCCCCGTGCGCCGTGCTGGTCACGGCGCCGCCGGGCGCGGGCAAGTCCCGCCTGAGGCACGAGTTCCTGCGGCGTGTCGAGGGTCGGGGCGACGCCGTACAGATTCTCCTGGGCCGCGGCGATCCGATGACCGCGGGCTCGGCCTATGGCCTGCTGGGCCAGGCGTTGCGCCGCCACGCGGGTATCCTCGACGGCGAGGACCTCGAGCTCCGCCGTAGCAAGCTCGCGCGGCGCGTGTCCGAGCGCCTGCCGGCCGCGGATCGCCAGCGCGTCGCCGCGTTCCTCGGCGAGGTCGGCGGCGTGGCGTTCCCCGACGAAGGCCACCCAAGGCTCCGGGCCGCGCGGCAAGATCCGCGGATCATGGCCGATCAGATCACCCTGGCCATGCTCGACTTCCTGCGCGCCCAGTGCGCCGAGCGCCCGCTGCTCCTGGTGCTGGAAGATCTGCACTGGGGCGACACGCTCACCGTGAAGCTGGTCGCGACCGCGCTCCGCGAGCTCGGCGATCGGCCGCTGATGGTGCTCGGGCTCGCCCGGCCGGAGGTGGATGAGCTGCTAAAGTCGTGGGCCGGCGTCGCGCAGGCGCTGCCGCTGCGCCCGCTCAGCAAGAAGGCCGGCGAGCGGCTGGTGCATGAGGTGCTTGGAGCCGACCTCCCGAAGGACACGGTTGGGCGGATCGTGGAGCACGCGGCGGGGAACGCACTCTTCCTCGAGGAGCTGATCCGCGTCGAGGCAGAGGGGCGAGGCGGTCAGGCGCCCGAGACGGTGCTGGCCATCCTGCAGGCCCGGATCGGGAGGCTCGACGCCAACGCGCGGCGGGTACTGCGCGCGGCGAGCGTGTTTGGCGAGATCGCCTGGGTCGGCGGGATCCACGCGCTCCTCGGCGCGGGCGGCCACGACGTCGACGACGCGATGCAGAGGCTCACCGAGGAAGAGATCCTGGAAGATCGCCGGGACAGCCGGTTTCCCGGCGAGCGGGAGGTTCGCTTCCACCACGTCCTGATGCGCGACGCAGCTTACGGCCTGTTGACGGCGGACGATCGCGCCGACGGGCACCGCGCAGCCGCGCGTTACCTGGAAGCGCGCGGGGAGCCCGACGCCCTCGTGCTCGCCGAGCACTTTCACCAGGGCCGCGAGACGGCGCGCGCGGTCCCCTACTACATGCAGGCCGCGGAGCAGTCGTACGAGACCAACGACATGGTCGCCGTCCTTGCATGCGCGGAGCGCGGCCTTCGCTGCGGCGCAGAGGGAGAACAACGCGGCGCCCTCCTGAGCCTGAAAGTCGCGGTGTACTTCGGACGCGAGCAGTACGTCGAAGTCCTCGCGGCGGGGACCGAGGCGATCGAGCTACTCCCTGAAGGCAGCAGGCCCTGGTGCCGCGCATTTGAGAACCTCTTCCCGGCCGCCATGATGATGCAGCAGGTCAGCCTGCTCGCCGAGCTCTCGTCACGCTTCGCGCGCGTCGAGCCGAGCGCCGACGCGCGCGGCGAGTACCTCCGCGCGGCCTCGTGGTTGTCCGCTGTGCTCGGCATCACAGGCCAGAAGGTCGCTGGGCGCGCGATCATGACGCGCATACGAGGGATCTGCGAGGGGCTCAATCGGAGCGAGATCGACTGGGGCTACCTTCGTGGGGCGGAGACCATCGATTGGCACTTGCTCGATGAGGCCCCCTGGGCCTGTATGCTCAGCAGCGCCGAGGGGAAGCGCTTGCTCTACCTGGCGGGCGAGCGGCGCACCCACTCCATCCTCTGCACCTACCACGGAAGGGCTCTGCACGATCTCGGCGACTGCGCCGCGGCCGAGGTGGAGCTGAGAAACAGCCTCGCGGCCGCCGAGCACCTGAATGAGCCGCTTCTCTTGGCCTACACGAAGACGTACCTCGCTCGGCTGCTTGTCGGGTCGGCGCCCACGACCGAGCTCGACGAGCCCGCCCAGCTCGCGAGGGACGCCATCGCGACAAGGACCCCGTCGCTCCTCGGCGCGGCCCACAGCGTCCTGGCGGAGATCAAGCGGCGCCGAGGCGACCTCCCCGGCGCGGAAGCAGAGGGCCGCGTGGCGTGTGAGGCCGCGCGCCCGTTTCCCGCTTACTCGTGGGATGTCATCGCGCTCCATATGCAGATCCTGATCGAGCAGGGACGCGCGGCCGAAGCCCTCCCGATCGGCGACAACGCGGTCCGCGAACTTGAGCGCCTCGGGCTCGCGGGCAGCGGCGAGCTCGCGCTCCGCCTCGCCGTGGCCGAGGTGCATCACGCGGTCGGGCACACGGCCGCCGCGACGGCTGCGCTCGCCGTTGCGCTCGAGCGGCTGTGGGCCCGAGTGTACGGCATCCCCGAGGGTCCGGCGCGCGTGCGCTACCTGACGCAGGTCCCGGTGAACGCCCGGCTGATCGCCCTCGGGCGCGCGTGGCTCGGCGACGAGGCCGTTACGCCGCCGAACCTTGGCCGGCCTGGAGACATCGCGTGAGGGCGATCGCTGCGCGGCACGTGCCGTCCGCATGCGGCCCAACCGGTCGAGTTCACCGTGGGAGGTGCTACGCGTCGGGCTTGTGGCGATCGTGGCGGGCCTTGATCGCGATCCGGATCGGCGTGCCGCGAAACCCGTAGCGCTCGCGCAGGCGGTTGGCGAGGAAGCGCTTGTACGACGGGGCGAGTCCGTCCAGCGTGTTCGCCCACAGGACGAAGGTCGGCGGGCGCGAGGTCGCCTGGGTGAGGTAGTGGATGCGGACGGCGCGGCCGTGGTGGAGCGGCGGCGGCATCTCCTCGATGACCTCGGCGAAGAACCGGTTGAGCTGCGCGGTCGGGACGCGCTTCTTGTGCTCGCGCGCGACGTTGTCGACGAGATCGAGCAGGCGGTCGACGCCGTCGCCGCGCTGCGCGGACAGCATCACCACCGGGGCCCAGGTGAGGAAGTGAAACGTGTCCTTGGTCAGCTCGCGCAGCCGGGCCTTGGCGGCGTCGTTGCCGACCAGGTCGGACTTGTTGAGCGCGATGACCAGGCCGCGGCCGGCCTGCTCGACCATGCCGGCGATCCGCGCATCCTGCTCGGCGGGCCCGATCTCGGCGTCGATCACGAGCACGACGATGTTCGCGCGCTCGATCTGCGACAGCGCCATCGTCACGGCGAGCTTCTCGACGTCGGCGTCGATCTTGGCCTTGCGGCGGATCCCGGCGGTGTCGACCAGGACGTAGTCGCGGCCGCCGATCGAGAACGCGGTGTCGACCGGATCGGTCGTGGTCCCGGCGACGTGGTGGACGAGCGAGCGCTCCTCGCCGAGCAAGCGGTTGGTCAGCGACGACTTGCCGGCGTTGGGCCGGCCGACGAACGCCACCCGCAGCGGACGCGCGTCGGCCTCGGCGCGGCGCGCCCGGGCGGCCTTACCGGCATCGTCGGCGGCGCCGGCCTCGTCAACGTCCGCGCCATCGGCGTCATCGGCGTCATCGGCGTCCGTATCGGTCACGCCGTCCGCGGCGGGCTCGTCCACGTCGGCGGCGAGCACGTCCCAGAGATCGGGCGCCCCGGCGGGTGCGGCATCGTCTTCTGGGACCTCCGGCCGGCGGGCCCCCACGGCCTCGGCGATGGCCTCGAGCAGCGGATCGATGCCGCGGCCGTGCGCGGCCGACACCGGGTACGGCGGCCCGAGGCCGAGCGCGTGGAACTCGTGGACGAGATCGTCGCGCGTCGGGTGATCGATCTTGTTGACGGCCAGGAACACCGGCTTGCCGGTCGCGCGCAGCTGGGTCGCGAGGGCCTGATCGATCGCCGACAGGCCGGCGCGGCCGTCGACCACCAGGACGAGCGCGTCCGCCTCGCCGACCGCGCGCAGCGCTTGACGGTGGATGCCGGCGCCGATCACGTCCCGCGCGGCCTCGGGATCGAGCCCGCCGGTATCGACGACGCGCATCGCGGCGCCGAAGTAGTCGCACTCACCGTAGCGGCGATCGCGGGTCAGCCCGGGCGTATCGTGGACGAGCGCGGGGCGGCCCCCGACCAGGCGGTTGAACAGGGTCGACTTGCCGACGTTCGGCCGGCCGACGATCGCGATCAAGGGCAGCGTCATCATCATCTTCTATCCCCGGCTATCCCCGGATCCGCCGTAGCCGAGGCGCCGCAGGTCGGCCTCGCCGCGGCTCCACTCGGTGAGCACCTTGACGAACAGCGCCAGGTGCACGGTCTTGCCGAGCGCGTCACCGACGGCCTGGCGCGCGGCGATCCCGAGCTCGCGGATGCGCGCGCCTCCCCGGCCGACGACGATCGCCTTCTGCGAGTCGCGCTCGACGACGATCACCGCCCGGATCGCGAGCTCGTGGGCGGTCTTCTCGGTCCAGGTCTCGATCTGCACCGCGCATGCATAGGGCAGCTCCTTGCCGAGCTGGTGGTACAGTTGCTCGCGGATGATCTCCCGGGCGATGAACTCGGGGCCGCGATCGGTGACCATCTCGGCCGGGAACAGCGCGGGCCCGAGCGGCAGCCGCGCGGCGATCGCCCGCTCGAGCGCCACGACGCCATCGCCCGTGAGCGCGGAGAGCGGCACGACGTCGACACCGGGCGCGAAGCTGGCCCACGCCGAGATCACCGGCAAGAGCTCGGGCTTGGGTACGCGATCCACCTTGTTGAGGCCGATCACGATCGGGTGGCCTTGGCTGGCGTGGCCGAGCGCGGCGGCGTCGGGTTCGGCCATCCGCTCCGGCATGCGGCCGCGCCGATCGGTCGCGTCGACCAGGAGGAGCACGACGTCGGCATCGGCGGCGGCGGCCAGCGCGGCCTCGCGCATGTACCGGCGCAGCGGCCCCCGGCCGTCCTGCACGCCGGGCGTATCGACGTAGGCGATCTGCGCGCGCGCCGGCTCGCCCGCCCCCGTGGCCTCGGCGTCGGAAAGCTCGAACGTATGCACGCCGAGGATCCGATCGCGCGTGGTCTGCGGCTTGGCCGAGACGGCGACCAGGTGGCGATCGAGGATGCGGTTCAGCAGGGTCGACTTGCCGACGTTGGGCAACCCGACGATCGCGCAGAACCCAGCACGGATCTCGTCGGACATGGCCCACGGCGTGTAGCACACTGGCCGGGATAATTCACCACGGCGTCGAGCGAGACCCAGCGGCTGGAGGAGCCGATCCGCGCCCGCGGCCATGCGCGGCGAAAAACTGGTGCCGCGCGCCAACACCGACTAGCGTCGGGTCATGGCGCACGCCGCGCTCGCCGCCGCCCTCGCCGCCCTGCTCGCCGCCGCCCTGCCGTCGCCCGGCCTGTTCCTCGCGATCGGCCTCGGGATCGCGGCGATCGGCACCGGGTGGCTCGGCTACCGGCGAGCCGGCGATCCCGGCGGAGCGCGGCTGGCCGGCGCCGCGGCGATCACGCTCGGCGCGATGGGCGGCCTCCTCGGGACGCTCCGGGTCGTGCTCACGCTCGCCGCGATCGACCACCTCGATCGCCTGCTCGGTTGATCGCGCGAGCCCGCGGTCATCACGAGCGCAGCGAGATCACCAGGAAGATCAGCGCCCCGATCGCGGCGAGGATGAGGAGGATCAGCGCGACGCCGCGCGCGACCTTGCGCTTGTCGATCGACGAGACGATCTCGCGCAGCTCCATCATCCGGCGATCGGCGATCCCGAACTCGACGTCGATCTCGTCGATCGGCGCCAGCTGGCCGGTGAGGTGCGTGGGGCGATCGACGTAGAGCCGCTCGCCGAGCTGGAACAAGATCTTGTCGCGCCGGGCCTCGGCCTCGGCGGTGGCGCGGTCGACGACCTTGCGCTTGGCGCCGATCGCGGTGAGCAGCTCCTCGACGCGGCGCTGATCTTCCTGCTCGGCGGCCGCGAGCTCTTCGCGCTTGCGCTGGGCCTCGCCGCGCGCGGCCTCGAGCGCCGCGATCCGCGGGCTCAGGGCATCGAGCTGACCGGCGAGCACCGGCTCGTCGCGCCGGATCGCCTTGCGATCGGCCTTGAGGGTCGCGAGCTCAGCCTGGACCGCCGCCACATCGAGCTTGCCGGCCTTGACCGACGTGAGGCTCGCCTCGGTCGAGGCGATCTTGCCGTCGATCCGGCGCAGCGAGTCGCGCAGATCGGCCGCGCGCTTCTTGATCCCGGCGGCCTCCTTGTCGAGCGGCTCGAGCTTCCTGGTGATCGCCAGGAGCTCGGCGTCGAGCGCGGCCAGATCGGCCTGGTACTGCCTGGCCTTGGCCTCGCGATCGCGGCGCACCCGGGTCAGCTCGGCGTCCGCGGCGGCGACGTGCCCGGCGTGCTGGGCGCGCTCCTCCTCGACGCTCGACAGCTGCTCGCGCGCCGGCCCGAGCGCCGGATGCTCGGCTCGCTCACCGCTGCCGGCCCCGCCGTTGCTGCGATCGGGCTCGATCCATTCGGGGAGCGTCACCGCGGTGCGGCCGAGCGTGACCAGGTGATGACGCCGCGACTGCTGCCGGGTCGCCTGCTTGGCCTGGAGCGCGGCGAGCTCGCGGTTGGCGTCGCGCACCCCGAACACCACGGTCGCGACGTAACGGAGATCGCCTGCGAGCCCGCGCTTGCGGGGCAACGCCGCCGAGTTGCGCAGGGTGCCGGCGGCGGCGTGGCTTCCGTCCGAGATCGACAGCGCGGTCGCGTCGCCGCGGTCACCGATCGTCGGATCGCCGCGCGTCGGGTCACCGCGCTCGAACCGCCCGGTCGACGACCCCGACGCGTCGTTGAACAGCGCGTCGCCACGGACCTGCACCGCGGTCTCGTCGAGCCGTAGCTCGGACGATGGCAGCCTGACGGCGACCGGCGCCGGTGTGGCCGCGCCGAGCAGCGCGCTCGCCGCGTCGCGCTTGATCGTCGCCTGCGCGTACGCCCCCCGCCGCTTGTCCTGCTCGACGATCATCTCGCCGTGATCGAACTCGCCGACCGGGACGGAGAACCGCGGATCGGCCGCGGACGGCTCGAACTCGGGGAGCTCGGCTTCCTCGGCTTCGGCTGCGGCTTCGGCAAGGCTGTCGTCGTCCTCCAGGCTGTCGTCGATGATCACCTGCGACGGCGACACCGTGCGTGGCCGCGGCACGCTCGAGCGCAGGGATGCCTCGGCTACCGCGCCGGGCTTGGGCGTGCCCCGCGCCGGGGTGTTTGGGCCGGTGCCGGTCCCGAGGTGGCCGCCCTGGTTCAGGCGCGTCGGCCCGGACCCGCCCGGGCCTCCCCCGGACGGCCGATCGCCGACCCGTTCGCTTGCGAGCGCGCCCTTCTGGCCCGCCGCGATCGCCGCGCGATCGAAGATCGGCGAGGGTGTGTCACCTCCGATGGTCCCGGAGACCTCGTTGGTCGAGAGCGAGCCGCCGCTGTCGGGCACGCTGCCCTTGGCTTGCTTCATGCCGACGGCGCCGCGATTCTCCCAGGTCTTGTCGGCCTCCGAGAACGGTGATGACGGTTGGGGCAGCGGCGTGCGCTGTTTGATGCGCGGCTCTCCCGGTTCCGGCAGATCGGAGCCCTTGTCTCCCAGCGGCTTCCGCGCGGGCGATCCAGGCGGGGGTGGCGGGGCCGTCTTGGTCTCGCGCCGCGGTGCGTCGCGTGGCACGCGTGTCGGGCCCGACGGCTCGCGCTTGATCGGCAATCCCGGAGCCGGTGGAGTCTTGCCATCCACCGCCCATCCGGATGCCAGGTCCGCGATGCGGCCCTTCGTCTCGTCTCCGAGACGGCGGCCTTTCCGTTCGTCGTCCGGCACGCCGGGTTCAAGATACCATTAGCCCCGCGTCGATCCTCGTAATCTCGCCGAGGATCTCCACCCGTCAATCATGTTGACATGGGCTGCCAATGACGTTGACATGAGGCGTGGTCGCTCCGCCGACGCGTGACCGTCCGATCTGGGGTCGATTCCGGATCGCCGAGGCCGTGGGGCGTGGCTCGTTCGGTCGGGTCCTGAAGGTCACCGACGCCGAGACCGGGGAGCCGCGCGCGCTCAAGATCGCTCCCTCGGGTGCTGGGGAGGCCATGTTGCTCGACGAGTTCGAGCAGCTCGCGAGGCTGCGCCACCCCTCGTTGCCGCGGGTGTTCGAGGTCGGTCGGACGCACGAGCCGATCGACGACCTCCCGGCGGGGAGCCCGTTCTTCCTCGCCGAGTGGATCGCCGGAGGGAGGTGCGACGCGCGGACGTGGTCGGGGCAAGGCGCCGCGGCGCGCGTGTGGGCGTTGCTCGGCGATATCGCCGGTGCGCTGGCGACCATCCACGCGGCGGGGCTCGTCCACGGCGACGTCGCGCCTCAGAATATCTTGCTCGCCGACGACGAGCGCGCGGTGCTCGTCGATCTGGGCCTCGGATCGGGCACCGGCGCGCGCGGCACGCCCGCGTACATGGCCCCCGAGGCGCTCGCGGGCGACGTCGAGCCCCGCAGCGACCTGTACGGGCTCGGCGCCACGATCGTCCGGCTCGTGACCGGCCGGCCGCTGTACGAAGCCGCCGGCCTCGGCGACCTCGTGCAGCGCATCGTCGCGGGTGGGCCGCCGCCCGAGCTGCCGGGCATGCCCCGCCCGCTCGCCGACCTGGTCGGCCGCCTGATCGCGCATGACGCCGGCGCCCGGCCGATCTCCGCGCTCGCCGTGCTCGACGAGCTCGACCAGCTCGCGCCGGCGATCGCGCCGGGCTCACCGCGCCGCGCGCGGCCCAAGGTCAACTCGGCCCCGGCGCCGATCGCGTGGCCCGGGGCCGCCGCCGTGATCGACGCGATCGCGGCGAGCCTCGCGAGTCGGGCCGCGGTGATCCTGGTGGTCGGCAGCGCGGCGTCGGGCGCCCGCGAGCTGGTCGACGGGGCGGTCCGGCGCCACCAGCTCGCCCAGGTCGCCCGGGGGGCCGCCCGCACGCCGCCGCACCACGCCGCGAGCGGGGCGCGGATCGTCGGATCGCTCGACGAGATCGGCGCTGCGCTGGCCGTGCCCGCCTCGGATCCCGGCGCGAGCGCGCGCGGCTGGATCGAGCGCGTCGCCCGCGCCGCCCGGCGCGGTGGCGCGACCGTCGTGATCGAGCTCGCCGGCGATCCACGGGCCGGCGATCTGATCGGCGCGCTCGCCCGTGCCGAGGGTCAGACCCCGGTGATCGCGATCGTCGACCGCGATCCGGCCGCCGGGTCGCCGCTCGCGGGGCGCCCCGGGGTCGCCGTGCACGACGCGCCGATCCTCGATGGCGAGGGCGTCGCCGCGCTCGCCACCGCGATGCTCGGGACCGTCCCGCCGCGGGCGTGGGCCCACGCGCTCCACGTCGCCAGCAGCGGCCTCGCGCTGGCGGTGATCGAGCTCATCCGATCGATCGCCGGCGAACCCCAGCCGTTCGCGGTCGACTGGACCGCGCGGACCACAGCGGGGATCGCCGAGCTGCGCACCAGGCAGCTGCGCGCCGCGCCTGCCGGCGCCCGCCGGGTCGCCGCCGCGATCGCGGTCTGGGGCGGGCGTGTCCGGATCGATCGCGCCCTCGCGACCCTGCGCGCCGACGGCAAGGCGCCGGCCGTGCTCGCCGATGCGGCCGAGCTCGAGCGGCTCGGCCTCGCCCACCGGCGCGGCGACGAGATCGCGATCGATCGCGCGACCGCCGAGGCCGCCGAGTCCCTCGCCGGCGGCGACGCGATCGCCAGGCTCGCCGCGGCCGGCCTCCAGGGAGCCTTTCCGGATCGAATGATCTCCGCGCCGACCTCGGCCCCGATCTCGGCCTCGGTGCGCGGAGAAGGCCGCCCGCTACCACCCGACGGCGCCGCCCCGACCTCGACCCCGGCCGCGGTCCCGATCGGGGCCCCGGCCTCGGCCCCGATCTCGGCCCCGGCGCGCGGAGAAGGCCGTCGGCTACCACCTGACGGCGCCGCCCCGCCGCGATCGGCTCCGCCCGCCGGGGAGCTCGCCGACCGCGGCGCGGCCCTGCAGCTCTGCGCGCCGCTGCTCGAGCGCGTCGTGCTCGACGCCGGCCGTGCCAGCCTCGCATGCGAGGCCGCCGAGCACCTGCTCGCGCGCGGGCGTGCCGATCGCGCGCTCGGGTTGGTCCGGCGCGCCCTCGCGATCGATCCGGCGCGCGCGGGCCTGGTGGCGGCCCAGGCAGCCGCCGCGGCCAACGCGTACCGCGATGCCGAGGCGTATGCGCGCGACGCCGAGGCCGCCGGCGCCGATCCGGTGCGCGCGCGGCTCGTGAGCGCGCGGGCCGCCCAGCGCGCCGGGGAGCTCGACTCCGCCGAGACCGCGCTCGCGGCGCTCCATGCCTCGGTCTCTGCCACCCACCCCGCGCACGCCGAGGTCGCGGGCACCTACGCGCGCCTCCTGGTCACGCGCGCGCGCTACCGCGAGGCGCGGGCGATCGCGACGGCGGGCGGCCCGCTCGCCGGGCTGCGCGCCGAGGCTGCCGGGCTCGCGGCGTTCTACCTCGGCGAGCTCGAGGCCGCGGACGCCGCGTTTGCCGCGCTCGAGGTCGGCGCGGCCGCGAGCGGCGACGGCGCCACCGCCGGGCGCGCGTCATCGCTGCGCGGCATGGTCGCCCAGCAGCGCGGCCAGCTCGGGCTCGCGAGCGATCGCTATCGCGAGGCCTGGCGGCGGCTCGGCGAGGTCGGCGAGCTGCACGCGGCGGCGACCGCCGAGCTCAACCTCGGGACCGTGCTCGCCGAGCGCGGCCGCGCGAGCGAGGCACTGCCCCGGCTCGCCGCCGCGGGGCGCGTGTTCGCCGAGCTCGGCGCGGCCACCGAGTCGTGCGCGGCCGAGCTCAACCGCGGCAACGCCCTGCTCCTCGTCGGCCAGGTCGACGAGGCCCGGGTCGCGGCGGAGGCCGCCCTCTCGCACGCCGGCGGGGCCCCGCACCTGCGCGCGTTCGCCCTGCTCGTCGCGGGCGACGTCCAGAAGCGGCTCGGCGACGAGGCCGGGGCGCTCCGCAACTATCGCGAAGCCCTCGCGGGCGCCGCCCTGCGCGGCGATACCCACGCGCAGATCAGCGCCTACATCGCGCTCGCCGAGGCGGGCCAGCGCGATGGCGATGGCGTGGCGATCGAGGCGCTGTGCGCGAGCGACGACGATCGCGATCGCTGGACGCTTGCGCGCGGCCGGCTCGCGCTGCGCGATCCGGCGTCGGCGGCGGGCGCGCGCCCCGCGGGCTCGCTCGCCGGGGCATCATCGGCGGCCGTGCCGCGAGCCGCGGGCTCGCTCGCCGAGGCATCGTCGGCGGCCGTGCCGCGTGTCGCAGGCTCGCTCGCCGAGGCATCGTCGGCGGCCGTGCCACGTGCCGCGGGCTCGCTCGCCGAGGCGACCTTGGCGCTCGCGCGCGCCTGCGCCGAGGTCGCCGTGCGCGCGACCGACGCCGACCGGATCGAGCGCGCGATTCGCGGCCACGCGATCGCCGCCCAGCTCGCGCAGCGCGCCCGCGATCCCGGGCTGGCGCGCGCCGAGGCCGAGCGGGCCCGGGTCGCCCACGCCGCCTTGATCGCCGCGACCGCGCCGGCGTTTCGCGCCGCCCTCGACGGCGATCCCGATCTCGCGCGGCTGCCCGGCGGCGAACCGGTCGAGCCCTCGCGCGCCAGCCGCGACGATCCGCAGCTCGCGCAGCTGCGCCGTCTGCTCACGCTGTCGCGCCGGCTCAACACCGAGGCCAGCGTCGAGCGCATCCTCGATGACGTGATCGACACGGCGATCGAGCTGACCTCGGCCGAGCGCGGGTTCTTGTTGCTACGCCAGCCCGACGGCGAGCTCGCGCCCGTGGTCTCTCGCAACTTCTTTGCCGCCGATCTCGCCGCCCGGCCCGGCCCGAGCTCGACGGGCGACTCGACCGGCGACGCCTCCGGCGGGCCGGCCAGCCCGGCCGCCATCCCATCGGCCACCCCTTCGGTCAGCCGATCGATCGCCGAGCGCGCCGCGCAGACCGGCGAGCCGGTCGTCACCGTCGACGCCGGGATCGACGAGCGGTTCGGCGCGGCGGCTTCGGTCGCGGCGCTCCGCCTGCGCTCGGTGCTCGCCGTCCCGCTCCGCCAGCGCGGGACGATCACCGGCTGCATCTACGTCGATCACCGGCTGCGCGGCGGCGCCTTCGATACCGCCGCGGCGAGCGTGCTCGGCGAGCTCGCCGACATCGCGGCGATCGCGATCGAGAACGCCCGGCTGACCGGCGATCTGCGGCGGACCACCCACGAGGTCGCCGAGCTCAACGGCCGGCTCTCCCACGAGCTCGCCGAGCGCGACGCCGAGCTGGTCCGCGTCAAGGCCGAGCTCCCCGACCGCGATCGCCTGCGCCATCGCTACGAGCGCATCGTCGGCCGCTCGCCGGCGACCGTGAAGATGCTCGACGTGATCGACCGCGCGGCGGCCACCGCGCTGCCGGTCGTGATCGTCGGCGAGAGCGGCACCGGCAAGGAGCTGGTCGCCCGCGCCCTCCACGACCACGGCCCGCGCAAGGCCGGCGCGTTCGTCGCGATCAACTGCAGCGCGGTGCCCGAGCCGCTGCTCGAGAGCGAGCTGTTCGGCCACGCCCGCGGCTCGTTCACCGGCGCCGATCGCGATCGTCGCGGCCTGTTCGAGGTCGCCGACGGCGGCACCCTCTTCCTCGACGAGATCGCCGATACCAGCCCCGGGATGCAGGCCAAGCTCCTGCGCGTCCTCCAGGACGGCATGATCCGCCGGGTCGGCGATACCCGGACCCGCCAGGTCGACGTCCGCGTGATCGCGGCGAGCCAGCAGCCGCTCGCCGCGCTGGCCGCCGCCGGCCGGTTTCGCGAAGACCTGCGGTTCCGGCTCGACGTCATCAGCGTCCCGGTCCCCGCCCTGCGCGATCGCGACGGCGACGTCCCGCTGCTCGTCGAGGCCTTGCTCGCGCGCCTGTGCGCCGGCAAGCCGATCCCGCGGCTGACCCGCGCAGCGATGCGCGCCCTCGGCCAGCACCGCTGGCCCGGCAACGTGCGCGAGCTCGAGAACGCCCTCGCCCGCGGCGTCGCGATGGGCGGCGACGTCATCGATCTCGGCGACCTCCCCGAGGCGATCGCCCACGCCACGGCGCGCCCCGAGCCCGCCAAGCCCACGCCCGGCGAGGATCTACGCCTGCGCCCCGCCCTCGCCGCGACCGAGCAAGCCTACATCACCGCGGCGATGACGCGCGCCAAGGGCAACCAGACCGTCGCCGCACGGCTGCTCGGCCTGTCGCGGTTCGGCCTCCAGAAGAAGCTGCGTCGGCGCGCCGGCGACAACGGCGACACCAGCGACGACGAATGAGCGCAACCAGCCCGCATGATCGGCCGATGCGGCTTCCCGCGGTCACGCCGCGTGAGCCCGCAAGTAGTCGAGGTTCCCGACTGAAACTCCCCGACCCAACTCGGACATGGCGATATGCCGTCCGGTTCACAGTCGCCTCACCATGGCTGTGCCTGGACTTGCCGTTGCGCCCGCACCCCCTTGGCGTGCTAGCGTGATGTGATGTCGAGATGGGTCATCGGGTTGATGTGTATCGCAGCTTGTGGGTTGACCCGGAACGCGAGGAACGCGAAGAAGAACGGAGAGCCGTGTCAGTCCCAGAACGAGTGCGGGATGGACGCGCTGTGCGAGGGCAACATCTGCATCGGCTCGTGTGACGCCACGGATACCGAGTCGTGCGGCGGCAACTTCGACTGTGTCCATTACCCGGGTGGGATCTTCAACGACGGCAGCTATACGTGCGAGCAGCCCTGCACGTCCGGCGCGTGTCCGGCGCTGTTTGATTGCGACGACGGCAAGTACTGCCGGTACACCGGCGTGTTGCTGACCTACACGCCTCTCATGCCGAGGGCGAACGAGCCGATCACGTTCACTGGGTCGATCCCGGCCAACACGGGTTCGGCGACGGAGTTCCAGTGGGACTTCGCGGTGCGCGATGGGGTCCAGATGGCCGTCGGGGCCCAGACCATCCAGAGCTTCGACGCGCAGACCGTGGAAGTCAGCCTTACCGTCACTGTTGCAGGACAGCCCACACCGCGCCAGACGATCACGTCGGTGATCGTTCAGTAGGTGGTCACGCGCGGCCGGCCTTGTCGGTTCGCGCACGCGGATATGCAGTGTCAGTCGCGTTCGATGACCATCCTGGCATACGAGCGCAACGCGAACGGTACGTCAACTCGAGAGGATGCGCCCACCGCGCGACTGGCGTACGCTCGCGCGGCGATGACGCAGATCTCTCCGATGCTGGCCGTGGGCGATGGCAAGGCAGCGATCGCCTTCTATCAACAGGCGTTCGGCGCGACGGTACGCTGGCTGATCGACGCCGGTGGACACGTGGTCGCCGGGCTCGAGATCGGCGGCGCGGAGTTCTTCCTGGCCGACGAATCGCCGCCGCACGGTACACGCGGTCCGGCGCCAGCCGGGTTCACGACCGTGCGGCTCGAGTTGTTCGTCGACGATCCGGAGGCGACGCACGCGCGTGCCGTGGCCGCCGGCGCGACCGCGCGCAGCCCGGTCACCCGCTACGACTACCCGACGACGAGCGGAACGCAGCTCCGCATGCTGCAGGGCTCGGTCATCGATCCGTTCGGCCACATATGGCTCATCGGCAAGTTCCTCGACTGATCACCGGCAGACGTCTCAACGGACAGACGCTGCGGCACCTTCGGCCGCTCTCGGCCCATGTGTCAGTGGTCGATGACAAGTGGGCCCCTATCGGTCCGGTCAGCTCCAGTGCCCATCGCGATATGCTCGCGCGATTACGCTTGGCGGCGACTGCGAGCATCGGGTCATGCCGGCGTCAGGGGCCTGACCGGATGTGGAGATTTCGCGGAGACGAAAGCCTTCGCGGCCGGCCGGCGTCTTCTGGTCATGTACGTGTTCACGATCGGTCCCCATGGTGGCAGCTACACGCTGCGGTTTCTCGGCGCACCCCTCGTCGTGCTGATCGTGCTCGGCGTGCTCGCGGGGTGGCGCGGCCGGCGCCGCATCGCGGTCGCCGCGGCGGCCGGCGCGGCGGTGCTCTGCGTGATCTGGGCCGGGCTCTACCTGTGCCGTCCGGCCTGGTTGCGCGTCGCGCTCGCCGAGCCGGCGGCGGCAGCGACGCTCGCCGAGCCGCAATGGATCGAGCGCGCGCCGGGCCTCGAGACCGCGGACGCCGAGGTCTCGCTCGCAGGGCAGCGCGTCGAGTCGATCGCGCTGGTGCGGCTCGACCCCGCGCGCTACGAACTGTCGGTCCACTGGGCCGGCGACCAGCCGCTCGCGCTCGAGGACTGGCAACGCACGCTCGCCGCGGACGTCGTGATCAACGGCAGCTACTTCGAGCGCGATGGCTCGCCCAGCACGCCGCTGCGCAGCGCCGGCCAGACGCACGGACCGACGGGCTACACGTCGTCGCACGGGGCGCTCGTGATCGGCCCGGGGGTCGACATCGTCGATCTGGCCGGCCGGGACGTCGCGCACACGATCGCGCCGTACCGCGATGCGATGGTGTCGTATCCGCTGCTGGTCACGCCCGCCGGTGACTCGCGCGCGGCGGGCCACGACGACTGGCTCGCGAACCGCACGTTCGTCGGGATCGACGCGCAGGCGCGGATCGTGATCGGCACGACGCGCAATGGCTTCTTCGCGCTGCGCCGGCTCGGCCAGACCTTGCAGCGCGCGCCGCTCGGGCTGCACGTCGCCCTCAACCTGGACGGCGGCCCGATCGCGAGCCAGATCGTGTCCGCCGGCGGCTGGCAGCGCACGATCCACGGCAACGCCGAGATCACCGAGACCGGCGACGTCCTGCGGCTCGCCTATCAGTCGGCCCAGGCGCGCCGCCGCGAGGTCGTGAAGCTGCCGATCGTGCTCGCCGCGGTCCGCAAGCCGTAACCTCCGCCGTGTATCGATGCGCATGCCTTCGGGCCTGGCTGTCCGACGAGGGCGGTGTTGAAGTCGATGGTCATCGAGAACCTCCTACCAAGCAGAATTGCCCGAGACGTGACGTGAAACAGTGACTCTAGCCGCTTCGGACCGCATACAATGAGCGATCTCTGTCTACGCTATCCTACTCGAGCTTACTCGACCCTGGGGTCACCACGGGGTAGCGAATGCAAGAGGAATATTGGTGTCCGGCGTGAGGCGGCGTAGTCTGGAACCTCATGCGTAAAGCTCTCATCGTGGTAGCCGTCTCGATCTTCGGCTGCGGGGGCAATCATACGGCCGGGTCCGGCCCAGATGCCCTGCCCCCCAACGTGGATGCTCCGCCGATCAGCACACCGACGTGCGGCGATGGCGTGCTCCAGAATAGCGAGCAATGCGACGACGGCAACTCCGCCTCGGGCGATGGCTGCAACGCGAGCTGCCAGGCCGAGCCCGGCTGGATCTGCATCGCCGCAGGATCACCGTGCGTACGCGAGGTGTACTGCGGCGACGGCGCCATCGACCCACCGGAGACCTGCGACGATGGCAACTCGGTGCCCGGCGACGGATGCTCCGGCACCTGTCAGGTCGAGCCGAACTTCACGTGCATGACCCCGGGCCATCCGTGCACCTCGACGATCATCTGCGGCGACGGCATCGTCGAGGGCGACGAGGCGTGCGACGACGGCACCACGACGGGCCTCGCGGGCTGCTCGGCCGACTGCTTGATGGTGAATCCCG
>Ga0308175_100000189_pt1 | contig 47825 bp, 44 predicted proteins | sample PhyCR1_3_FD_203893 | JGI IMG/M metagenome (GOLD analysis project Ga0308175, IMG submission 203893) | Soil microbial communities from UC Gill Tract Community Farm, Albany, California, United States - DLSLS.C.R1 | ecosystem: Environmental > Terrestrial > Soil > Agricultural land | place: USA...
TTTTTACCGGCAACAGAAGAAATTTACCCGGAAGGTTATGTTGCAAAACATTACGACCTGGGTGAGTTGGAAACCGTGTTGGAAGGTCATTATCGCCCGGGACATTTTCAGGGCGTTTGCCAGGTCGTTCACCGGCTTTTGGAAATTGTTCAACCCGCTGCTTTGTACCTGGGCCAAAAAGATTACCAGCAGTGCATGGTAATTGAAAGGTTGATTGCAGTGTTGGGAAAGCAAAACAATATTCAACTCAAAATCTTGCCCACGCTACGCGAAAGTGATGGTCTTGCCATGAGCAGCCGCAACTTGCGGCTGAGTGAAATTCAACGGCAAACCGCGCCAGCTTTATATGAATCTCTTCTTTATGCAAAAACTCATCTTGCCAACGACTCGCTTGAAAAAATAAAGCAGGCAAGCAGGAGCGATTTAGCAAAGAAAGGATTTGCCGTTGATTATTTTGAAATTGCCGATGCGCACACACTTCTTCCCCCATCGGATAAAAATGAATCCCTGGTGGCGCTGGTAGCGGCAAGTCTTGACGGAATTCGTTTAATTGACAATCTTCCGTTGAATTAACGTCTGCTTCACCACCCGGCTTTAGCTTTGCAGGCGTTATGAACATTTCTGTTTTAAAATCGAAGGTGCACCGTGCGGTGATTACCGAAGCAAATCTGCATTACGTGGGCAGTCTTACACTTGACGAAGACCTAATGGATGCGGCCAATTTAATTGAGAACGAAAAAGTAACAGTGGTGAACGTGAACAACGGTGAGCGCCTCGATACCTACTTAATAAAAGGCAAACGCGGCTCGGGTGTTTGTTGCCTGAACGGCCCCGCAGCCCGCAAGGGTTTAACGGGCGATGTTATCATCATCATCGCTTATTGTTCGCTTCCTTTTGAAGAAGCAAAAACCTTTAAGCCCTGGATTGTTTTTCCAAAAGACGGAAACAAACGTTGACAACTTCAGAACAGACAAAAGGAATGATCGAGTGAAGGTTCGTGGTTTGAACATACTTCCACGTTCGTTATCCGCTGATCGTCTGTTCACTATTCGTTTCTATCTTCACCCGCAATGAAGAAACCCTTTGTTACCATATTGCAGTATCTTTTTTTTCTTGGTCTGGGGATTCTTTTTGTCTGGCTTTCGGTGAGGAAAATTGAAGCAAAGCAGTGGCTCGAAATTAAAGCCGCATTGCAACACGCAAGACTTCTGCTCATCATTCCTGTCTTCATCATGCTTTTGCTAAGTCATTTCAGCCGCGCCATCCGCTGGAAGATTTTAATGGAGCCGTTAGGCTACAAGCCCTCAACTTTTAACACGTTTGCGGCGGTAATGATCGGCTATCTTGTGAACGCCGGCGTGCCGCGTTTGGGCGAAGTTGTTAAATGCACACTTCTTTCGCGGTACGAAAAAGTAAGAGCCGATAAACTTGTCGGTACCATCGTTATGGAAAGGGCCGTTGACGTTGTTTGCCTTTCCGTTGTTTTTGTTTTAGCGTTGGCTTTTCAGGGTTCTGTCATCGGTGATTTTGTGGGCTCGCTTTTTGGCAATTTCTTTAAAAACAACGCGGGCAAAACATCGGTAACAAAAATTGCAGTATCGCTTTCAGCCTTAGCACTTTTTGTTGGCGTGGTTTATTTTCTTTTAAAACGGTTTGGACATATTGATGCCGTTGGCAAAATAAAAAACATACTGAAAGGCATTTTGCACGGCTTGCAAAGCATTCGTTTTATAAAACACAAAGGCTGGTTTATTTTTCACACGCTTCTCATTTGGACCTTGTATTTACTGAGCACCACTGTGGGCATTTATGCGCTGAGAGAAACAGCACCTTTGGGCATTGGTGGAGGATTGACTACACTGGCCGTGGGAAGTGTAGGCATGGTACTCACACCCGGCGGCATTGGCGCTTACCCGCTGCTTGTTTCGCAATTAATGGAAGTCTATAGGTTGGATAAAGACACCATCGGCAATGCGCTGGGCTGGCTTTTGTGGACCGCGCAAACCGTGATTGTTTTGCTCGGCGGGTTGGTCTTAGCTGCACTGTTTTCCTATCACAACAAAAACAAACAACCGAGTGAAAGAAGAGCAAAACTTACGGACGAAGATATTGCGCCTATCTGACCTGCAACAAAAGGTGTCGCAATGGAAAGATGAAGGAAAGACTGTGGCCTTCACTAACGGCTGTTTTGACATTCTTCACGCAGGACACATTGCTTCTTTACAGGAAGCCGCACAACAAGGAGATAAATTGGTTGTCGCATTAAACGCCGACGCATCGGTAAGAGGTTTAAAAGGAGATTCGCGTCCAATAAATAATGAAGATGCAAGAGCCGTTGTAGTGGCGGCTTTGGGCATGGTAGATGCAGTTATCATATTTTCCGAACCCACGCCGAAAGAATTGATCATTGCACTAAAGCCCAATGTGCTTGTAAAAGGCGGCGACTACAAGGTAGAAGACATTGCGGGAGCAAAAGAAGTCATCGGTTGGGGGGGTAAAGTAATCATCAATCCCATCGTGGAAGGATTCTCCACAACAAAAATCATTGAGAAGATGCGAACGTGAAGCGACAACCGAGAATCCGCAATGGAAGAAACAGCACAGACAATCGTTTGATAGGCTGTGCTGTTTGAATGCTTCACTGCTGATTGCCGTCTTTGGGTATATTTATTGATGATAAGCATAACCGTATGTCGCATGTTCGAACAAAAACCATTCAACGGGATATAAGCTGGCTATCGTTCAATGCCCGCGTATTGCAGGAAGCCGGCGATTACACCGTTCCGCTGCGCGAACGCATCCGCTTCCTCGGCATTTTTTCCAACAACCTTGATGAATTTTTTCGCGTACGTGTGGCCACGCTTAAACGCATGATGCAATTGGGCAGCAAAGGCAAAATGCACCTTGAAGAAAATCCCGAGCAAATTCTGGAAGAAATTCAAATGACGGTACTCGCACAACAAAGTGAGTTCAACCGCATTTGGGAGCTCATTCTGGAAGAAATGAAGGAGCAAAAGATCTTTCTCGTAACGGAAAAAGAATTGAACGAAGAACAGCGTGCGTTCGTGAGCAATTATTACGATGAGGAAGTAAGTGCCAACGTCATTCCGTTAATGATTGAAAGCATTCCGGAAATGCCTTTCCTGCGCGACAAGTCAATCTACCTTGGTGTAGTAATGTGGAAGCAGGAAAGTGCGCTGAAGCGAATGTTTGCCCTTATTGAAGTGCCGACAAGAGTGATGAATCGCTTTGTGCTTCTTCCTTCGCCCGATGGTGAGCACCACATTATGTTGCTGGAAGATGCGATTCGTGCAAACCTGCCCGAGATCTTCAATTACTTCGGCTACGATCAATATCACTCGTCTGTTTTTAAAGTAACTAAAGACGCGGAGATAGACATAGACAACGACCTTTCCACAACGTTGATGGAAAAGATTGCGAAAGGAATTAAAAACCGCCGCAAAGGAAAGCCCGTTCGGTTTGTTTACGACAAAGAAATGGACCCGGGTCTTTTAGAATTTTTGATACGCAAGCTTAATCTTTCCAAACGCGACAACATCATTCCCGGCGGACGCATTCACAACTTCCGGGAGTTCATGGATTTTCCCCGAAACGTTTTCCCAACGCCGGGCACTCGTCGCAAGCCTTTCGATCACCCGGCTTTACTGGAGAAACGCGTAACCGACGTGGTGTTGCAACGCGACCTGATGCTGCACTTCCCCTATCATTCGTTTAACCCTGTGATTGATTTATTGCGCGAAGCAGCCATTGATCCCGATGTAACGTCCATAAAAATTACTGCTTATCGTTTGGCCAGCCAATCAAAAATTATCAACGCCTTAATTAATGCGGTGCGCAACGGCAAGCAGGTAACGGTGATGCTTGAATTAAAGGCACGCTTCGACGAAGAAGCGAACCTTAAGTGGCAGGCGCGACTTGAAGAAGAAGGTGTGAAAGTTTTAATTGGCATACCAAACATGAAAGTGCACGCAAAGCTTTGCGTCATTCGCAAACGGGTGCAGGACACCATCGTTCAATACGGTTTTATCAGCACCGGAAATCTGAACGAAGACACGGCCAAAGTTTACGCGGATCATTGCCTGCTCACGTCCAACAAAGCCATTATGACCGATGCGAACCGCATCTTTAACTACATCGAACATTACAAAACCGGAACGCATTTTTTAAAAGCCTGCACCACGCTTTTGCCTTCGCCGCAATTTGCCCGCAAGGAAATCATCAAGATGATTCAAACCGAAGTAAAGGCGGCGCAACGCGGCTTGCCCGCTTCCATTCGTGCCAAGATGAATTCGCTTTCCGACGAAGAAATCATTGATGAATTATACGCAGCCGCCAAGGCAGGTGTTGAAATAAAACTCATCATCCGCGGCATCTTTTGCATGTTCTCCGAGAAGGAAAAGTTTTTAAAGCCGGTAAAGGCCATTAGCATCGTGGATGAATATTTGGAACACGCCAGGGTTTGGATCTTTCAGAACAACGGAAAAGAAAAAATATTCATCTCATCTGCCGACTGGATGGTGCGAAACCTTGACCACCGCGTGGAGGCAAGCTGTCCCGTTTTTGATCCGCAAATTCAAAAAGAATTAAAGGACATCATCAACATTCAATTGCATGATAACGTAAAAGCCCGGGTTCTGGACAATGCGTTGAGCAATCAATATGTGCAGTCGGCTGAAGGCGAAAAGCGCATTCGTTCGCAATACGAAACTTATTTTTACTTACACAATAAAATAGAACAAAACCTTGCGATTAGCCGCTATTGATATTGGAAGCAATGCCGCCCGCTTGCTCATTAACGATGTAGTGCCGGGTGCAAACGGCCGTCCCGAGTTCGTAAAACTTTCGCTTGTACGCGTACCCTTAAGATTGGGTTTTGATGTGTTTGAATCGGGCATCATTTCGGAAGAACGGGCAAAGATGTTTGTAACAACCATGAAGGCTTACAAGCATTTACTCGACGCATACGAAGTAAAACATTTAATAACCGCAGCCACGTCGGCCATGCGTGATGCAAGCAACGCAGACGATATTTTGCAGACCATAAAAACTGAAACAGACATTGAGGTAAAAATTATTAGCGGTGAAGAAGAAGCCACCTTTATTTACGAAAATCATTTTGCCGATAACCTTAATAGTAACGAGTCGTATTTATATATTGACGTAGGCGGTGGCAGCACCGAGCTTACTTTTTTCAGCGACGGCAAACTGGTCACGCAGAAGTCTTTCAACATCGGTACAATTAGACTTTTAAAAAACCAGGTTACGCAGGAGCACTGGGCCGAAATGCGTGCATTCATTCGCGAAAAATTAAGAGGCCACCATCACATTACTGCAATTGGTTCAGGCGGCAACATCAACAAAGTTTTTTCCTTGTCCAAACGCAAAGAAGGCAAACCGCTTCCGCTTGACTTGTTGCGCAATTACTACAAAGAGTTGAGTTCACTTTCCTTGCATCAACGCATCAGCATGTATGGAATGCGGGAAGACCGCGCCGATGTAATTGTGCCCGCTTTGCTTATTTACATCAACGTTATGAACTGGGCAGATGCGGGGGAAATTTTTGTTCCGAAAATTGGCTTGGCCGATGGTTTAATTCATATTCTTTACGAAAGACTAAAAGCCACCAAAGTTTAAGTGAATTGTGTCTTTAACGGATAATTACTATTGAGCTTCCGTGGAGTTTATGCTGACCCTTTCGGCAAGTTCAGAGTGACCATTACACTTTTACGGCTGAGGCTATTGAGCAGGCCCGGCGAATTTCCCCTGCATTCTTTCTTTCAGCCTGCTTTTCAAGAAACGAGTCGGCACCATAAATGCTTGTTTATTTATTTCAACCTGCGTTTACTTCATCGTTTAAAGAAACATGAAGTATTAATGGCAAGTTGGCAGAAAAAAGAATCCGGCCTCGTATTTGATGTTTAAACATTGAAATTGAAATAAAGAGATTTTATGCGAATAGAAATAGTTTCAGGAAGCCCGCGAAAAGACAGTACAACCAGCAGACTGGCTCTGCACTTAAAAAATTTACTTGAAGAAAAGTCAGATCATGAAATTGGCATACTCGACGTTCGAGAACATCCTCTTTCCTTATTGCAAAAAGTTTTTACCTCTGTTGACGATGCGCCCGAGAAACACAAGGAATTGGCACGACGCATGTTTGGAGCAGACGCATTCATTATTGTAACGCCGGAATACAACGGCAGCTACTCTCCTGCCATGCAAAACATGTTCGATCATTTTCCAAAGCAGCACCGCAAACCTTTTGGACTGGTAACGGCGTCTCCGGGTGCTTTGGGCGGCATAAGAGCGGCCATGCAATTGCAGCAGTTTGTGATGGCCTTGTTCGGCGTGCCTTCGCCCTATATGTTGGTAACGCCGCAGGTTGACAAAAAGTTTGACGCCGAAGGAAACCTGCTTGACGCAAGCTTTCAAAAAAGCATGGATGTTTTCGTGAATGAGTATTTATGGTTGGCCGAAAAGCTCGTAGACGAAAAAGTAGAAGTATAGACGTTCGTTTGCTTTTTTATGTACCCGGCACTATTGCTATTACGCTGCGAAGTCTTTTGCGCAGCGACAGCAATGAAGCGCCACGACACTGCGCGAAAAGAAAAGCCGATTAAGGTTCTGAACGTACAAGAGTGCGACGCAACGGAAGCGCAATAAATATCCGAAAGCCCGTTGCCTAAAATTCTTTACCCAGTTTAAACAGATTGAATTCCCTTTGAAAACACCAATCTCAAATTTCAAACATTAAATTTCAAATAAACATGAAAACAGTCTTACATAAAGCTGCCACACGTGGCCATGCAGATCACGGTTGGCTGAATAGCTGGCATACCTTCAGTTTTGCCGGCTACCACGATCCTGAACGTGTTCACTTTGGTGCCTTGCGTGTATTGAACGATGATACCGTGGCGCCGGGCGCCGGTTTCGGAAAGCATCCGCATGACAATATGGAAATTGTTTCCATTCCACTGGAAGGCGACCTGGAACACGGCGACAGCATTGGCAACACAGCCGTTATCAAACAAGGCGATGTGCAATCTATGAGCGCCGGCACAGGCGTAGTGCATTCCGAAAAAAACAAGAACGGTGATAAACAAGTAAAGTTTCTGCAAATCTGGGTGTTTCCCAACGAACGAAACGTGCAGCCACGATACGATCAAAAGACTTTTAGCAACACGGAGAAACAAAATAAACTGCTAACCGTTGTTTCGCCAATCGGCACAAACGATGGCGGCGTACAAATTCAGCAGGATGCCTGGTTTAGTTTGGGCAAATTGGACAAAGGCACAACTATTAATTACCAGTTGAAAAAAGAGGGCAACGGCGTGTACGCATTTTTATTGGAAGGCGATGTTAGCATTAACGATATTGTTATGAATCGCCGTGATGGCTTGGGCATTAGCGAAGAAGGAACGTTAAACATTGTGGCTAATGCCGACGCCGAACTTCTGTTGATGGAAGTGCCGATGACGTGAGATGTGAAAAGTGAAACGTGAGACCGTGCAAGCTTTAGAACTGTAGTTTAAAACGGTTTCACGTTTGACCTTTCAAAAAAATAGATGCCATGAAATACAGAACCGTAAAAAAATATACTTCTCTCCAACACATGAACGTTGGACCGTTCAAAATAAAGCAGCCCTTGCCGAATGATGAATTGCAACAAGTCAGTCCCTTTCTTTTGTTGCACCACGGCGGCCCGCAAACCCATGCACCCGGAGAAATAAAGGCCCGTTTGAGTCCGCACCCGCACCGTGGTTTTGAACCCGTTACCTTTTTGTTCAGCGGAAAGATTCACCACAAAGACAGCACCGGTAACGAAGGTTTTTTACAAACCGGCGACGTGCAATGGATGACAGCTGGAAGCGGCATCATTCACAGCGAAGGGCCATCGGCTGCCTTTGCAAAAGAAGGCGGCGAAATGGAACTCGTTCAACTGTGGGTGAACCTCCCACGTGAACACAAAATGACGACGCCGAAATACCAGGACATCAAGAAAGAAAACATGCCGGTTGTAAAAGAAAAGGGCTTTCAACTAAGTCTCGTTGCCGGCGAATACAAAGGATTGAAAGGACCGGCTTTTACTTTTACGCCGATTCTTGCCATGATGCTTCAGTTTGAAGACGAAGGTGAAACAGATATTCTCATTTCTTCTTCTTATAACTCGCTTTTGTATGTGTTGGACGGCGAGATTGAAACAGACAATGTTTTGTTTGAAAAATACAATCTCGGTGTTTTTGAAAAAAACGGCGATGGTGTTTTATTGAAAGCAAAAAAGGGCGGAAAAGCCTTGTTGCTTGCCGGCGAACCAATCAACGAGCCCGTTGCCAGTTACGGACCTTTTGTAATGAATTATCCCGGCGAAATCAAGCAAGCCATTATGGATTATGAACTGGGCAAAATGGGCGTACTGGAAAGCTGAGAAAACTCAGTTGCAGAAGCGATGAGGTTCAGGAAACGGGGAGCTGTTGTTGCGTTGCTTTGAAAGACAAAATTTTCGTTTATGTACACAACATCCATCCCGAATCTGCACGTTGAATACCGCCTTTGGACGAGTGAACTGAATTTTTTTAAAGAAGAAGTGCGACGCTTTGAACATCAATTAGAAGCCCTGACAAATCGAAATAAGAAAGGTGGAATCAGCGCCGGCGTTGAGCAATTTCAAAACCGCTTCATCCGTCAGAAAGAAGTGATAGACGAACTGAAACACAAGCTGGCATTGAGCGAACGCCAACTCGCAAGTTTCGTGAAAGAACTCAACGGTCTTGGTTTAAACAGCATACGAATGGATAATCATGTAAAGCTTCGCGCCGACATGCTTACTTTCCGCAAACTTTACGCTGAGCTAAAAAACGAGTTTCGCAAATTTGAAGTGGTTTGCTGTTGATTAGTCCTGCCACTGGTATAACCCCGGGCTTTATCTGAACGACGAAGTTGAAGCCAATAAAATAAAAGTTCGGTTATTGGGGTCCGCAAAAAAACTTTGCCCCTACTTTTATTCCCATGCAGACGGCTTCTCCAAATACGTTCATACCGACGTTGACCACAACCTTTCCGACCCTTCCCAGCTTGTTCCGCTTTTTCAGCAACTGTTTTCGCCGCAATCGGTTTGCGACGTTGGCTGCGGCGTAGGCAATTTTTTGTACGTCTTTAAGCAAGGCGGTGTTCCGCGGGTACTGGGACTGGACGGCGACTGGGTTAATCCGCAACTTTTACACAAATACTTAAGCGAGTCCGAATTCAGGACCGTTGACTTCGAAACAAAGATTACACCGCCCGAAACGGCCTTTGATCTTTGTCTTTGTCTGGAGGTCGCCGAACACGTTTCGGAAGAACGTGCCAATGATTTTGTTGATCTGTTGACGCAAATAGCCGACAGGATAATCTTCTCGACAACGCTTCCCTTTCAGGGCGGCATCAATCACGTTAACGAACAAAAGGAAGAATACTGGGAGCGAAAATTTGCCTCGCGTGGGTTTAAAAAATACGACATCATTCGCCACCAAATTTTCAACAACAAAAAAATCTCCGGGCCTTATCGCCGTAACATTGTTGTGTACAGCAAGAATGATTTGAGCCGCTTCCCCGCTGTTTCCTACGGCGCTTTTGCCATCCAAAAAAATTGCATGCAACGCCTTTACATTGATCTAATGACCGGCTCATTGCCCTTCGCCGCTCTCTCAAAGTTTTTAATCAAAATTTTAGCGATGAAGATGGGTGGCAAAAAATTGATTGAGACCGTAAAAAAAATCGTCCAGGAAAGAGGTGATATTGGGATATTTAAATTCACATTTCTGATTTTTGTTTTGATGCGCAACTAAGCGAGGCTTTACGAAAGCTTTCGATGCCTTGTTTGTTTTGCGCACAAGGTTTCTCAATATCTTCGGTGCTTTCTAAAACCTTCGAAACAAGTCACATGAAAAATCTTATTTGCTTGCTGCTTCTTGCGCCCTGCTTTGCCCTTTCGCAAACGAAAACAAACCTCAACATCATTCCACAACCGGTAAGCATTCAAATGGGCAACGGTCAATTCACGCTCACAAAAAAAACCGTCATCGTTGCAAGCGATGCCGAAGACCGGAAAACCGCTAATTACCTGAACGATTACCTGCAACAGACTTACGGTTTTAGACTTGACGTTGATAAAAGAGAAAGCAAAAATTACATACGGCTCACAACAAAAAAATTCATCAAAGCACCCGATAAAGATGCCTACAATTTAACTGTGACACCTGAAGGAGTCGCCATTTTAGGCGATACATACGAGGGAACCTTTTACGGCGTACAAACGCTCATTCAACTTCTCCCCACAACCCCAAACTTCACCCTTCGGCAAGCTCAGGGCCAAACTCCAAACTTTTCCGTTCCCGTTGTAGCCATCCAGGACTATCCCCGCTTTGCTTACCGCGGCATGCACCTTGATGTGGGCCGTCATTTCTTCCCGCCTTCTTTTGTAAAGAGATACATTGATTACCTCGCCCTGCACAAGCTCAATTATTTTCACTGGCACTTAACTGAAGACCAAGGCTGGCGCATCGAAATAAAGAAGTATCCCAAATTAATGTCAGAAGCTGCTTACCGCAACGGTACCATCACCGGTCGTTATCCCGGAACCGGTAACGATAATCTTCGATACGGCGGTTATTACACGCAAGATGAAGTAAGAGAGATTGTGAAATACGCAGCCGATCGCCGCATCACCGTCATTCCTGAAATTGAAATGCCGGGCCACTCGTCGGCGGCCATTGCGGCTTATCCCTGGTTGAGTTGCTTCCCTTTAGAAAGAACGGTAATTCCTTATCATCCTTCACAAGAAAGCACAAGGCCTGATGTACCGGCGGGTGCCGCTCACGTCAAGCTTGTGCAGGAAACTTGGGGCGTGTTTGAGGACATTTATTGCGCGGGCAAGGACAGCACCTTTTTGTTTTTGCAGGATGTGTTGGACGAAGTGATGGCCATCTTTCCTTCACAATACATTCATGTGGGCGGCGATGAAGCGCCGAAGTTGCATTGGAAGCGATGCCCACTTTGCCAGGCAAGGATTAAGGCTGAAGGATTGAAAGACGAACACGGCTTGCAGAGCTATTTCATTCAGCGCATGGAAAAATATTTGAACGGCAAAGGCCGCACAATCATTGGTTGGGACGAGATACTGGAAGGTGGTCTGGCGCCCAACGCGGTTGTGATGAGTTGGCGCGGTGAGCAAGGCGGCATTGAAGCGGCTAAACAAAAACACCAGGTGATTATGACGCCGCAAAAGCCGGTGTATTTCGATCATTCGCAAACAAAGAACGAAGATTCGCTGGTGATTGGCGGCTACAATCCAATTGAAGCGGTTTATGCATACGAACCGGTTCCAAAGGAATTAAGCGCCGATGAAGCCAAATACATTTTGGGTGCGCAAGCTAACTTGTGGACGGAATACGTAGCTTATCCAAGCAAAGTGGAATACATGGTTTTCCCGCGCATGAGTGCCCTGAGCGAAGTGCTTTGGAGTCCGAAAGAAAAGCGGGACTGGAAAGATTTTGAGCAACGATTGCAAACGCAGTTTAAACGATATGATTTATGGAAGGCCAATTACAGCAAGGCGTATTTCGATTTGCAATCATCAATTTTACCCACGCCAAACAATGAAGGTGTTATTTGGAAATTGCAAAGCAGGAGTAAGGCAGACGATATTGTGATAACCAAAGTCATCGGGTATGGATCAACTAGAAGTCATGGCCGTTATCCATTGGGAAAAGGTGAAAATTCCCGCTTAATAAATTCAGATGGGATGTACGTTGCTTCTCTGCAATCACAAAAACTGATTAAGAAGACTCTTCAGCAATTTTTTTGCTTCAGCAAAGCAACCGGTAAAAAAGTTTCTATAACAGCAATACCAAACGAAAAATATCCCGGGCAAGCCGGAGCTTTTTCTTTGGTGAACGGCGTTTACTCCAACAAAGGATTAAGCTATCCCGACTGGTTGGGATTCGTGGGCGATGACCTCGAAGCAACGATAGATTTGGGCAAAACGGAAAAAATTGACTCTGTTCGAATGCACACTGTTAATCAAAACGGAAGCTGGATTTATTTGCCGCAGTACGTGGAAGTATTTACCTCAACCGACGGTAAAGATTTCACTTCAGTCGGCAAATCATCTGACTTTACTCCCGATACATTAACGATGGGATGGATAACCGTTCCGGTTCAGAAGAAAGGAGCACGATACATTAAACTGCTGGCGAAAAACTACGGTTTGATACCCGACGGCAAGCCCGGCGGCGGCAACAAGGCCTGGCTGTTTGCGGATGAAATTCAGGTGTATTGATACAGCCTACTCAAATCGAAACCGGACGCCGGCACGCAATCCTAAATCACCAATGTGTTTCTTATCTGATGTTTGCGAGAACAAAATCAGCCCGTACATTTCGTTGTTCATTCCTGTGTACAGCAAAAGCGTTTTCGAAATTGGGTATTGCAAACCCAAACCAAAAACCGACCCGATGCCTGACTGATTAGGAAGAGCATCCGACGCTCCGCCGGAATGGTTCACCATTTGTTTTCCGGTTTGCACGTCAACCACAATGCCGCCGCGCAAATATGCATATTTCCAAAAATCAAATTGAAGGCTCACCGGCAGTCCAAGCAAGGAAAGGTTGTATTGATTATCCGGAACGGCCGGGTAATTGGGATAAGACGTATAAGAAACGTTGAAACGGTAGCGTGAAAACTCAAGTCCTGCATTGATCTGCAAAGCCCTTTTCAAAGGCAACCTGTATTCGGCGCCGGCTTCAAAATAGCTTGTATTTGAAATATTTCTCCAATCGCCTGCAAGGGTTTTATGAAATACCTCGGCATCGTTTGCTAAAGAAGTGTAGAAGGAAAACGAGCTTTGCTTTGTTTGCGAATGAGCGTTGATGCAGAACAAAAGGCTGCTGCAAAAGAGAACCAGAATTCGCATGAGTAGGCTTTTGACGAAAAAAAGGTAGTAGGGACGAAAAAGCAAAGAAGGCCTACGGAGCCTTCTTTGCTTGTCTTAAAAAAGAAAAGCACCAAGTTGTTTTAATACTGCCGAAGCAATATTACTTACGAACCCGATGCTCTTCACAACTGAGTTGTAGCAAGCTTTTGACGGCTAAACTATCTGACAGTTTCGTTTGATTGATTCTGCCTTTACAACCATCTTTTTGAAGGATTGTTGTTTCTCTCAATTGCATTACTAATTTACGTTTTTGGAGAGGCCTCTTCCAAATATTTCTTGTCAAATTTTTCCACCCGACGAAAACCAAAGTCTGTCTTGTGATTGAAGTCTTTTTGCTGTAGTTCTTCACATTTTGTTTGGAAGATTCCAACAATCAAGAGACGCTGCTCGTCAGCACATCGGCAATGTGCATTGTTTTTAAATTGTATCCTTTGTTGTCAATGTAACCTTGCAAATGCATGAGGCAGGAAAGGTCAGTAGAAATAAGATACTGTGCGCCGGTGGCTAAGGCGTGTTCTACTTTTTGTTCACCCATGGCAATGGAGATGGATTCAAACTTTACGGCAAAGGTTCCGCCAAAGCCACAGCAGGTTTCTACATCAGCCATTTCAACCAGTTCAAGTCCTTTCACGTTTTGCAAAAGCTTGCGGGGCTCGGTTTTGATTTTGCACTCCCGCAGACCGGCGCAGGAATCATGGTACGTGGCTTTGCCGTTTAGTTCCGCACCGAATTTTGTCTGGCCCAGTTTGTTCACCAGGAATTCGGAGAACTCAAAAATATTTTCGGTAACGGCTCTTAACTCCGTTGAATCGTCAAATAGTTTTTTATAATAGTTGCGAACAAAACCCACGCAGCTTGCACTGGGCGCCACAATGTATTCGGCGCCGCTAAAGTCCTTCAAGAACTTTTTGCACACGTCGCGAGCCTCGTCCCAAAAGCCGGCATTAAATGCAGGCTGGCCGCAACAAGTTTGCTTTGGGTTGTACGAAACTTCGCAGCCTGCTTTTTCCAAAACAGACACCATGTTGAAAGCCGATTGGGGATAAAGCTGGTCAACAAAGCAGGGAATAAACAACTGAATGTTCATCAAATTTTGCCTTCTTTTAAGCGGTCATTTAAAACCATCATTTTTAGTGCGGTGATGGCAGCTTCTTCGCCTTTGTGTCCGTGCTCGCCACCGATGCGTTCTTTAGCCTGCTCGGTTGTGTTCACGGTGAGTATGCCAAAAATCACGGGCACCTGCATGGATAAATTGAGTTCGGTTATGCCGTGTGTTACCGACTGGCACACATAATCAAAATGCGGAGTATCGCCTTTGATCACACAGCCCAAAGCAATGAAAGCATTGGGTGCGTTGTAGGCCGACCAGCATTGTTGAATGGCGAAAGGAATTTCCACCGCACCCGGCACAACCAGCGTTTTGTACGCCACGCCGGCTTGTGACAAAACTTTAACGCAACCTTTTTCCAACTCGTCCACCACCTCGCTGTTCCATTCGGTTTTCACCAAAACAACAAGGGCATCCTTTCTGTTTCGGATGCCCTTAAGCCCTTCAAATAATTTGCTGTTTGCAACGTCTGCCATATTTCTTTTTGTTTGTCGGTTCACATGTTCACCTGTTTTGCGTAACCTATCTGGAAATTACTTCTGCCGAACATTAACAAGTGAATACGCGAACAAGAAAACAAGTGAACGTCACTCGGCGTTGTACACACCGTGCGCCGCAAGGTATTTATCCGCCTCGTTTACCCATTGTGTTGGAGCATGCGGGTATTTGGTTTTAATTTCTTTGTACAGTTCAACCGCCTGGTTCTTGTCATTCAGGACTTTGTCGGCCAGGTATGCCGCAAAGAAAAGCGCTTCGGCCGCGCCGGTTTCGTCTTCTTCAAAAGTAGAAGCGGCTTTTTTGTAATAGTCAATCGCATCTTTGCCCTTGCCTTGTTCTGACAGTGCATCGCCCAACAATTTGTAGGCTCTTGCCTGGATCTGCGGAGCGTCGGTGCTGAAATCTTTCAGGTATTTCGCCGCTTTGTCAAACGAACCTTGTTTCAGGTAAATGCTGCCGGCGTAAAATTTTGCCAGTTCACCCGCATCCGTGCTTCCGTACTGGCTGATGACTCCTTCAAAGCCAAGGTATTGGCCGTCGCCCTTCAAAGCCTTGTCAAGCGAATCTTTCTCGTAGTATTCCTGCGCTCTAAAAATGGCTTCCGAAGCCTTTTTCTCTTTCGGCTCTTTAATAAAATTTTTGTAGATAAGAACTCCACCAACCAAAACAATCGCTGCACCCAGAACGATGGTGACGATTTTGCCGTATTGACTCCAGAAATCTTTTGCACGTTCAATCACTGCATCGCTTTCGGTAACGTGACGTGCGCCTTTTACTTCTGTCATTGTGTATTCGTAATTTGAAATTTAGATTTAAAATTAGTCGGTGATAAAGGGGTAATGCTGATCCACGTAAACGTCTTTCAGCACTTCGCTGTTATCAGGCCAAGGCGATTCTTCGGCAAATTTTACGCTTTCGGCAACGGCTGCCTCCACTCTTTCGTTGATTGCCTTGATTTCATCTTCGGTTGCCAGCTTGGTTTCGTAGATCGTATGCAGCAAAGCTTGTATCGGGTCGCGTTGCTTATACTCTTCCACCTCCTCCTTGGTGCGGTACTTCTGCGGATCGGAAATGGAGTGCCCTTTGTAACGGTAGGTTTTTATTTCCAACAGGGTTGGGCCGTCGCCTTCCCTGGCTCTTTTCACCGCCCGGGTAACGCCTTCGTGTACGGCTTCGGCACTCATGCCGTCAATAACATCGGCGGGCATTTCGTACGCATCGGCCAATTTGTAAATGTCAATGATGTTGGAGGTACGTTGCACCGATGTTCCCATTGCGTAGTTGTTGTTTTCGCAAATGAAAACCACTGGCAGCTTCCAGGTCATGGCCAGGTTAAAGGTTTCGTGCAAAATGCCTTGACGTGCGGCGCCGTCGCCGAAAAATGTCAGGCTAATGTTGTCGGTGCCACGGTATTTTTCGGCAAATGCAAGCCCCGCTCCGGTGCCGATTTGCGCACCCACAATGCCGTGACCGCCGTAAAAGTTTTCTTTCTTTCCGAAGAAGTGCATGGAGCCGCCCTTGCCTTTGGCGCAGCCCGTGGCTTTACCGTAGAGTTCAGCCATACAAGCATTTACCGAAACACCTTTGGCGATGGCCAGGCCGTGGTCGCGGTAAGCGGTGATGAACATGTCTTCTGGCCGGGTGGCGGTCATGCAACCCGCGGCAATTGCCTCTTGCCCGATGTACGCATGAAAGAAGCCGCGGATCTTGCCTTCCATCTTGTACTTTTCTTCGGCCATGAGTTCAAACTGACGAATGAGCTGCATCAGCTCGTACCAATACAAATACGTTTCTTTTGTGTACTTCGTAGCCAAGGTTGCAAAATTTGAGGGGCAAATATAATGGAAAGAGAAATAAGGAGGCCAGAAGGCAGAGGACGGGAATCAGAAGCTTTTTATCTTGCTGTTACAACAGCTTGCCACTTGCCGGTTGATAGCCCGCTGCCGCTTCGCGTAGCAAATGATTTCCAACGGAGCAATTAAGACATCTTTTTTCGCTGCAATATTCATTTCTTAATTCCAGCAAAGCCTGCGAGTCATAGGCCGACCGGTTTTTGATGCCGATGGATTCAAACCCCTTTGTCACACTGTTGACTTCTGCACACGTTTCATCGAGCCATCGGAGCGCTTTGTCTTTGTATTTTTCTTCGTTTCGGGAAAGGCCGTACGCAAACAAAACAGGAACAACGGTATTAATAATAACGTTGTCCGCCATATCCACGCCAATGGTTTTCTTTTTAAACGATGACGCTTCTTTGAACGTGTAATGGTAATGCCAAAAGTCATTGGCCGCAACCGCAAAGGCACCCGTTATTTCTCCGAGGTTTTGCGCTTCGATTATGCGAGAAAAAAGATGCGCTGTTTGATGAATGAGCGCCGCTAACTGCGCAAGACGAACGGTGGGAAAATTTCCGGGCCTCATGCGCAGAAACAAAACAGGGACGGCCGCGGGCTGAAGATTGTATTTGCTTTTTAAAAACCGGTATTCGCGTTGCAACAATTTTGGATAGTCCTCTTCAAATGCACCGTTTAAAAGGTTCGCTTGTCCAAGCAAAAGGCTTTCAAGCTGGTGTAGCGAAGTTTTATGTTTGGCAAGAAGATTAACCGGAACAGAGCGTGCCATTGCTTCAAAAGCATCGCCGTTGATTTTGCCGCCGAAGGCCCGCGCCAGCATCCACCAAAACGTCTCTTCCCAATGGCAGTTTGATGCCTCGAACAAACGCAGCACGTGTTCTGCTTTTCGCGACAGTCTTTCCACCAACAATCTTTCTTTCCACCCCTTCCAGATCAATTCCTTTACGGAAATAATGTTGCCGCCGCAGGGAATGAACGAAGCGTTGTGCATAAAAGATTCGTAACGGTTCAAAAGCAGAACGGAGACGCGTGACGACAATTCAAATACGGGGACGTTGTTTACCTCAACGTCGTGTTCGTACACCACGTGCAGAATGACGTTCCTGTAATGCGCATCACTTTCGTGCCCGTGCTTTGTCCAGTCTGATGTTTTGAGATGAAGTTCAACGTTGCCGGCAAAAGTTGTGCTTCCAATTTTAATTTTTGCAGAAGAAAAATCCGGGCCCTGATTTTTGTTGAGCGAGCCGGGAAAAATAATCAGAAGCGGTTCGCCTTTGGTGGTGGCAAGGCTCGACTTATTGAAATAGCCAAAGCCCCAAATGAATTGCAGCAGTTTTTCGGTCATGATTCAAGGTAGCAAATTCTACGGCAATGGCAATTTGAAATCAGCAATCAAAAATCCTTCAATGCTTGTACTACCCTGCTCACGGGCAAGCCCATGACGTTGTAAAAATCACCGCCGATTCGCTTGATGCCCACCACGCCAATCCATTCCTGAATGGCGTAAGCACCGGCCTTGTCGTAAGGCTTGTATTTGTCCACGTAAAATTCCAATTGCTCGTTGGTCAGCAAATGAAATTCAACGTCCGTAACATCGGCGAAGCCAACTTCTTTTTCACCGTTGTTGATTACAACTCCTGTGATGACTTTGTGATGTTGCCCGCTTAATTTTTTGAGGATGGAAACCGCGTCGTCCCGGTCTTTCGGCTTGCCAATGATTTCATTTCCCAATACCACAATTGTATCAGCAGCGATGATGGTTTTACCGCTTTTGCCCCGAACAGCAAGCGCTTTCTGCGCCGCAATGTGAACCGCTACTTCTTCTGGCGAAAGGCCTTCGGGATATGTTTCATCCGTTGGCACAACGATGATTTCAAAATCCACTTCCGCCCATTCCAGCAATTGCTTTCGTCGCGGCGACTGCGAGGCCAAAACATATCTTGCCATAACTTAAAAATAAATCGCGAAGAAAATCATGGATAAAATGCCCGACAGCATTATGTTTTTTGTTTGCTTGCTTAAGGCGGCATAATCTTCTTTGCTGGTTGCACCGCGCAACTTTTTCAGGGCAAGCAAGAGCGGAAGAATTACCCGCAAAAACGCATATACCACCGAAGGCCACCAGCCAAATTGCAGCACGTAAAATTGGAGCACCGTCAGCGTGGCGATCAGCACAACCAGCCAAACCGCCGTATAGGTTTTGGTGGTGCGAATGCCGGCCACCACCGGCAGCGTCTTGCATCCGTAACGGGCATCGCCTTCCAAGTCTTCCATGTCTTTAATGGCTTCGCGAACCAGCGAAATCACAAAAGCAAATCCAGCGTACAGAAAAGCCAGCCGGAAAAATTTTACCGAAAGCGGGTCTGGCGTATTAAAGGCGTGGGAAGGGTTTGAAAAAGCAAAAAAGAAAACAAGGATGGTCCATGCAGTGAGGAGCGAAATGACCAGGTTGCCCACAAGCAATTGCCGCTTAAACGAAGTCGAATAAAACCAAAGCAGCGCCACGCAACCCAGGTTTGCTACAATCAAATACCAATAATGCAGCCGCACCGCAAAAGCCGTGAGCACAATGCCTGCAAGGCTTAAAACAAGGTGCCAGATGATGGCCCAGCGCCGGTGAATGGCCCGGTCAACCACGTTTTTTTCCGGCTTGTTTATCCGGTCAATGTTCACATCGAAATAATCGTTTATGATGTAGCCTGCTGCGGCAATAAAAACCGACGCCAGCATGAGCAGCACGGCCTTTGCGGTTTGCTGCTGATGATAAAGGGGCAGATAAATGCAGAAATAAAAAAGTGCCTGCGTAAGCGCAATGAAAACCAGGTTGGGCCAGCGAATCAATCGCAAAAACGGAAGAAGAAGATTCATGCAGGCGGTTTAACGCGAAGTAATTTCTGGCACATACTGCCAGTGATGGTTAACTTTTAAAACTTTTTCAATCACGTCCCGCACCGCACCCTTTCCTCCTTCCACCGGCGAAATGTACTTGACAATGGTTTTCACTTCTGCCACGGCATCGGCGGGACAACAAGAAAGGCCAACTTTTTCCAATACCGCAAGATCCGGCAGGTCATCGCCCATGTACAAAATTTCGTTCCAGTGCAGGCTGTATTCTCCTTTCAACTCTTCTAAAAATTTCAGCTTGTCTTTTAACCCCAGGTGAACGTCTTCCAATCCCAAATACTGAAGCCGTACCCTAACCGGTTCCGACGAACCGCCTGAAACAATGATTACGCGGTAACCGGCCTTCAGCGCCATTTGTAAAGCCAAGCCGTCCTTCACGTTCATGGTTCTAGCCTGTAAACCGTTCTCAAGCAATACAACCGAACCGTCTGTCAATACACCGTCCACGTCAAACACAAATGCTTTGACAGGCTTGAAATATTCCAACACATTCATGGCGCAAATATGCAGCGGTTTTTCTCAACGCATTCATTCAAGTTGACGTAAGTGTTGTTGTGCAATTTTTATGGACCAACCGCATGGCTACTATCAGCGCCTGTGGAGTTTATCCTGAGCTTGCCGAAGGATCACTCACTTGTGCGTTCGGTAACTTTATTCAGCATTCGGCAAGCGCACTAATATTTCGCCTTTCCCTTCCAGCATCAAGCACTGGCAAGCCAATCTTGATTCCGGTTTTAGTTGCGCAACCTTTTTCAAAAAATCAGTTTCTCTTTTCGAAGGTTCTTCAAGAAAATTCCCGCCCTTCTCAATATAAATATGGCACGTCGTGCAATGACAAATACCGCCGCAATCGTGGCGTATGTTGACATCGCTGTTAAGCAAAACTTCAAGCAAGGTTTGTCCGGCGGCTTCACGTTTCAATTGCAGCGGCAGTGTTTTTTTGTCCGTGAAAGAAATGTTGATGGTGTACATGAATTAAACAAGCTTTATGCTCTGCGTCTCGCCGGCTTCGACCTTATTAGTTTCATAGCAAATGTTGTTTTGTGAGAACCAACCTTATTACCATATTGCGGTTACCATTTAGAAATAAGGCAATAAGGTCAAAGGTTCTGTTACTGTATAGCTATTAAGGAAATAAGGTTGTTGCCGCGCCAATGTTCAATAAACCTTTTGAATGCAAGAATGAAATTGAAACCATATCCTCACTTTGATTGCCGAATGCTTTCCGACAACAGCGCATAAATTGTTTCCAACTGCGGGTATTTTTTCAGAAGCAACAGATGTTTTTCAATGGTTGTTTCGTCGCCGCGGAGCGCCGGACCCGTTTGCGATTTCGCCGGTGAAACCGTATCCAACCGCGCCGCCGTTTCTTTTATCAGCGGCAGGAACAAATAAAAATCAAGGCCTTCGTCTTTACAGTATTTTTCTACCAGTGCATACAGGTGGTTGGTAAAATTATTCACCATCACTGCCGCCAGGTGAAGTTTTACCCGCGTCTCATCCCCTGCTTCTATCACTCTGTCGGAAATGCTGTGTGCCAGCACATCCAGCATCGCAAGCGTTTGCTTGTCCGATGCGTCAATGACAACCGGTATCTCCGGCAGGTAATCACTGTCTTTCTTCAAACTTTGCAAAGGATACAACACGCCGTAATGTTCCGCGCCGTCTTTCAGCACATCTTTTGAAACCGATGCCGCCGTATGCACGATTGTTTTGTCGGGAAGTTGTAACTCGTGAAAAACCTCTTCCACCGCGATGTCTGAAACCGCGAGAATGTACAAGTCTGCGTTACGGTTCACAACGTTCCAATAGTTGGTTGACTCGGTGCCCAGTTCGTAAGCCAATGCACTTGCTTCTTTGCTGTTACGGCCAAAAACCTGAAGAATATGATGGCCTGCTTTTTTTAGTTTTTTTCCGAGAACCGTTGCGGTATTGCCCGTGCCGATGATAACGATGTTCATGTGGTTCGTGGTTTGAAGTTCGAAGTTAGCCGAAAGCAATTTTAGGAGAGGATTACAACCGGGAGAACAAAACCTCGAACTTCGAACTTCAAATCTGAACAAGAAAATGGAGTTAACCAAACGATTGGCCTTGCACTACATTCAAACACGATTTAAATTGTTAAGCCGTTTGTCAAAAAAGAAAGCCGCAGAAGAAGCCTTCCGGCTTTTTACCACGCCGCAATCAAGGGTGAAAAAAGAATTGCCGCCCATCTTTAAAAAAGCAGAAAAGCTTTCCTTCAATTTTAACGGCGTAACCATTCAAGGCTTTCGCTTCAATCATCCATCCGAGAAAAAATTACTCATCCTGCACGGCTTCGAATCGAGTGTGCTCAATTTCGATGCGTACGTTCAACCGCTCCTGAAAAAAGACTATGAAATTTTAGCTTTTGATGCGCCGGCGCACGGCCTCAGCGGCGGACGACAAATAAACGCCGTTGACTACAAAAATCTAATCCTTCACATTGTAAAAACATACGGACCTGTCACCTCTTTTTTGACGCATTCTTTTGGGGGACTTGCTTTGGGCCTGGCTTTGGAAGAACTGCCGCACAACGAAAGTTGGAAAGCGGTTTTCATTGCACCGGCCACCGAATCCACAACGGCGATGAAGCATTTCGTGCACATCGTAAAACTGGACGCAGATGTGCAGGAAGAATTTGAAAAGTTGATTGTAGAAGCCAACGGGAAACCGCTCTCCTGGTACTCGGTAGCCCGCGCTGCAGCGTCCATTAAAGCCCAGGTTTTGTTTTTGCAGGACAAAAACGATTACATCACGCCGCTTGCCGATGTGCAACCCATTGTTGACAAAGGCTATCCCAACTTTCGCTTTGTTATTTCGGAAGGTTTGGGCCACAGCAAAATTTACCGCAACAAACAAACGGTTCAGGCGATTGTTGATTTTTTATGAAGCCGCTTTCCTTACTTTTATTTATGTGCGCCGCACTTTGCGATTTTGCGCAAAAACCCGACACCATGCACCACGCATACACTTATCTTGCTCTCGGTGATTCTTACACCGTCGGCGAAGGCCTTGAACTGCAAAGAAGTTTTCCGTATCAAACCGTAGGGCTTTTGCGCAAAGCGGGCTACACGTTTTATGCGCCAGAGATCATTGCCAAAACCGGCTGGACAACCGACGAGTTGGAAGCGGCGATGAATGATTACGGCTTTCTGCCGAAGTATGATTTTGTTTCGCTGCTCATTGGCGTAAATAACCAATACCGCGGCCGCGACATTATTGAATACAAGGAGCAATTTGAACATCTTTTGAAACGCAGCATTGCGCTGGCCGGCGGAAAGCCTGAACACGTTGTGGTTTTGTCTATCCCCGATTATAGCGTTACGCCTTTCGGCCAACGAATGGATGCTGAAAAAACCGCCAAAGAAATTGATGCCTACAACACGTTGAACAAAGCACTCTCCATTCAATTTAAAGTGCGGTATGTTGACGTTACCGACATCTCCCGCAAGGCGAAAGACAAGGCCACAGCCGTTGTTGCCGATGGCCTTCACCCTTCCGAAAAAGCATACAGCAAATGGGCAAAAGAAATGGTAGCGTTAATGAAGGCAACGGCGAAGAAATAAGACCCGGCCTCCCGCCCTCTAAGGAGGGGTTGTCAGTGCATAACCCTCGCTTTTCGACGGTACTTTAAACACTCAATCGTGTTTTCTGGTTGCACTTTTCCTTTTATAGTCCGTTTCAGTAATTCCGTTCACCGCCTGTTGTGTCACTCATTTCATCGTACAGAACAGGACTAGGAAAAAGTTTCCAAGCCACAAAGTCTTTACCGCCTTTGGGCTCTCTGGCTGACGTAAACATTCCTTTTCCAGCTTCGAGGAAGAGGGTTGGGATGAGGCCTTATCTTCGCCGCCAATTTAAAAGCTATGAGAAAAAGAGTTCTTTTTTTCGCTGGCATTATGCCCTTTGTTTTTTTAACCGCAAAAGCACAGGAAACGGAACTTGACCCCGTAACCATCACGTCTTCCATCAACCCCATCAAAGCCTCGCAAACCGGACGAAACCTTCTTGTCATCAAAGGCGAACGCTTTGCGCAACTGCCCGTTCATTCACTCGACGAATTACTGCGTTATTTGCCCGGCATTGAATTGCAGGCACGCGGACCTTTCGGTTCGCAAAGCGACATCACGCTGCGCGGCGGCACCTTTCAGCAAGTGCTCGTCATTATTGATGGGCTTCGCGTTAACGATCCGAACACGGGACACTTCACTACCAACATTCCGCTTGCGCCGGGCGAAATCGAGCGCATCGAAATTCTAAAAGGTGCTTCTTCGGCTCTGTACGGGTCCGATGCGGTTGGCGGCGTTGTCAACATCATCACAAAAACTTTTGCGGCAAAATCAACCGTTCAAGAGCTGCAAACAACCGCGCAGTTTACCGGCGGCGAATACGGTTTTTATTCGGTGAACGCCGGCGTTTATGCATCAAACGGCAAAACGAGTTTTGGCGGCGGAATTTTATCAAACAACACGAACGGCCAATTGCAACGCGGCATTCGCGCCTTTGTCAATGCAACGACGGTTTCTGCTTCGGTTGGTCATGCCTTCAATGAAAAATGGAATCTTTCTTTTCGCTCCGCTTATGATCACCGAAAATTTGCCGCGCAGAATTTTTACACTTCTTCCATCGCCGACACGGCACAAGAAACACTCAAAACATTTTGGAATCAATTGCAACTGTTGCGTCAGGGAACCAACAACACGCTTCGTTTGCAAATTGGCTACAAGCAATTGCAGGATAGCTTTGCCTTTAACAAGCTCACGCCGACCAATCAAAACAAAACCGAATTGTGGCAGGCTTTGTTAACCAACGAAAGAAAACTCGGCGCCAACACAACGCTGACACCCGGATTGCAATTCATCAACAAAAAAATCACGTCGAACGACCGCGGCAACCACACCGTAAATCTTGCTGCGGCCTTTCTTATTTTATCGCAGCGTTTTGGTAAACACTTTTTCGTTTCGCCGGCTGCAAGATTGGAATGGAACGAGAGGGCCGGATGGGAAGCCGTACCGCAAGTGAATCTTTCGTATCGTGCAATGCAGTGGCAGTTGCGCGGCAGTGCAGGCAAAACCATTCGGGATGCCGACTTTACAGAACGTTATAACAATTACAACAAATCATTTGTAAGCAACGGACAGCGTTTAGGCAACCCGGATTTGGAAGCCGAACGTTCGTTCAGTTACGAAGCCGGCGCGGATTATTTTTTGAACACCGCGTTGAAACTTTCGGGCACATTCTTTCAGCGCCACCATAAAAATTTAATTGATTATGTTTTGACGCCGGCTGCACAAATTCCGCACAACAGCAACCTTGCAGCAAACGGCACGTATGCCTTCGCAAAAAACATTGCCGAAGTAACCACAACGGGCTACGAAGGCGATGTTCAATTCTCAAAACCGCTGGCAACAAACAGCAATCTTTGGGCGACGCTCGGCCTTGTGTGGCTAAACGACAAAAGCAGCAACAACACTGCGTCGCTTTACGTTTCGTCGCACGCAAGGTTTCAAACAAATTTTGCGGTGAGTTATACGCAAAAACGTTTCGCACTTTCGCTGAACGGTCTTTACAAAAAAAGACAACAGCAAAAGTCTTCTTCATCACTCATTGTTCCTGTTACGTCCGATTATGTTTTGCTGAACGCAAAAGCAGAGGCTTTCATTTTGAAAAGCAAGTTGAGTGCTTTTGCTGAAGTAGACAACCTGCTCGACAGAATCTATACCGACTTGCTAGGTGCGCAAATGCCACGCCGCTGGTTCATGGCCGGAATCAAAATATCTTTAGCGGGCAAATGAGAAGGCTATCAGCTTTCAGCGATTAACAATTCCAGATATCGGATCTTGAAATCAGAAATCATTTTATGCACGACATTCTTCAACAACTCGGCATCACAGAAAATTACAACGGCGCGTCTACAGGAAGCAACTGGGTTAAAAGCCGCGGTAAAATCATCGCGTCTTTTTCTCCCGTTGACGGTAAAAAAATTGCGGACGTTGTGAGTGCCGATGCGGAGGCATACGATCAAGTCATCAACACCGCATCAAAAGCCTTTTTGGAATGGCGACTGTGGCCTTCGCCCAAACGCGGCGATGTGGTGCGGCAATTTGCCGAAGCACTGCGTAAATACAAAGAACCGCTGGGCAAATTAGTTTCCTACGAAATGGGCAAGAGCTTGCAGGAAGGTTACGGTGAAGTGCAGGAGATGATTGACATCTGCGATTTTGCCGTGGGGCTTTCGCGGCAGTTGCACGGCCTGACCATGCACAGCGAAAGGCCCGGCCACCGCATGTACGAGCAATGGCATCCGCTGGGAATTGTAGGCATCATATCGGCTTTTAATTTTCCGGTGGCGGTGTGGAGCTGGAACACGGCGCTGGCGCTGGTTTGCGGCGACGTATGCGTGTGGAAGCCTTCGGAAAAAACACCGCTGTGCGCCGTGGCTTGCCAGAAAATTATGGCTGATGTTTTATCGGCGAACGATGTTCCCGAAGGTGTTTGCAATTTGTTGGTGGGTGAAAGAGAAGTTGGAGAACGCATGGCGAATGATATTCGCATTCCTCTTGTATCAGCAACCGGATCTACACGCATGGGCAAGGCCGTTGGTGCAGCCGTTGGTGCGAGGCTTGGCCGTTCATTATTGGAGTTGGGTGGCAACAACGCCATCATCATTTCAAAAGACGCCGACCTTGACATGGCGCTGGTGGGTTGCGTGTTTGGCGCAGTGGGAACGGCCGGACAACGTTGTACTACCACGCGGCGATTGATCATTCACGAAGAAGTTTACGATTCGTTTCGAAATAAATTGGTGAATGCCTACAAGCAATTGCGCCTCGGCAATCCGTTGGATGAGACTGTGCACGTCGGTCCGCTCATTGACAAAGGCGCGGTGAAGATGTACGAGGACGCGATTGAACGTTGCAAGGCCGAAGGCGGAACCTTTGTGGCGGAAGGTGGCGTGCTGGAAGGCGACGGTTACGAAAGCGGTTGTTATGTGAAGCCTGCCATTGCCGAAGTGCAGCCTCATTTTGACGTAGTGCAGCACGAAACTTTTGCGCCCATTTTATACCTGATGAAATACAAAAGCTTTGACGAAGCCGTTGCCATTCAGAACGGCGTGCCGCAAGGTCTGTCGTCGAGCATTATGACGCTAAACCTCCGCGAAGCGGAAGCTTTTCTTTCAACAGCAGGAAGCGATTGCGGCATTGCCAACGTAAACATCGGCACATCGGGTGCGGAGATTGGCGGCGCCTTTGGCGGCGAAAAGGAAACCGGCGGCGGACGGGAAAGCGGTTCCGATGCATGGCGCATTTACATGCGGCGGCAAACGAACACGATTAATTACAGCAACAAGCTGCCGCTGGCGCAAGGGATAAAGTTTGATTTGTAGTAGTTGTAAAATTGTATTTGCGAAAGTTTAAAACTTTCGTTTAAACGGATTTGTGGTTGAAAATCAGTCGACACTAAATATTGCTGGGCAGTTTAAAGGGCAAAACTTTCGTCTATTTTTGAGTTGTACGCAACCCTACTGACGTTTCAATAAACCAAGGAGCGTTATGATAGCAGCCGAATCAATTTACATTCCCCTAAATAAAAGAAAGTTGAAAGGGTTGCTAAGGCTTTCAATTAAAAGTTTACTTGTTGGACTTGCGCTTGCATCAACGATTTTTTTCAGCCATTCTTTATTGCCAATCCTTTTTTCAGGTGCGGGATTTATGCTCGCTCTATTTGCTGCACCTTGGACACTTTCCCTTTTACGAAAGCGGAAAGACAAGAAGGCGGGAATTACAGTTGACAATTCGGGCATTACAGACAACACCATTCTTTTTTCTGCTGGACATATTCCGTGGAGCGACATCCAAGAAATAAAGCGGACGAAGGACAAAATATTGGTAATAGTAGTCGCTAACCCACTTGAATATATTAGCAGACAATCCAACTTTGTAAAAAGAAAAATCCTGAAGTCATTGCTCAAAACCTATGGTTCACCAATCGTTATCCCTTACAACGAACTAAGAAGCGATTTGGATGAACCTCAAACTATTTTACAGACACAGCTCAACGAGAATAAACTTGGATAATGCAAGTGACAAACAGGTATGCGTACAACATCGGCTTGCCAAAATACCGGCTGACGAATCATCATTCAGCTTTTGTACTTTAATAAACATTTGAATACCTTACCGGGGCTGACAAACCATGAATGCCGGTACATCGCCAAGCCCTAAACCGTTGCCTCACCGAAACGCAAACCACACCGCTCCCACCAACAACAAAGCTGCAATGCCGTGGTTGTACGTTAAATGCTCTCCGCTAAAAAACACCCGTGCAAACAAAACAAAAATCGTCAGCGTAACCACTTCCTGTATCACCTTCAATTGAAACAGCGAAAATGGCCCGCCGTTTTCTTTAAAACCAATTTTATTGGCCGGCACCTGGAAGCAATATTCAAAAAACGCCAGTCCCCAACTGATTAAAATAATGAGGAACAAGCCGGCTTTTGTGAGCCAACCCCAGTCCTTAAATTTCAAGTGGCCGTACCAGGCCAGGGTCATAAAAACATTGGAGACAATTAATAAACCGACGGTGTAAAATCCTTTCATGCGGCTCAAATTAAAACAAACGAAAATGCCTGTCGGTAACAGGCATTTCAAAAATTAAACCGCGAGGGCAATTTCAGTTTCGGAAACAATTAGGTCAAAAGATTTGTCGAAAAGCAAGGGTCTGTGCGAGGATGGCCCTCCCACCGGGAAGGTCGGGATGGGCTTTAGAACCCCCCCGGCATTTTCTTCTCCGTTTTTAATCCGGCAAGACTCGGGTCCATCGCAATGGCTTTGTCGCAAAGACGACGGCCATTGTCGGTTTGCCCTTTCTTTTGGTAAGCCATGCCCATCATGTACAAGGCCTCGGCTTTCTTTTCGTCAACGGCTAAAATCTTGTTGTAATAGTTAATGGCATCGTCGTATTTGCTCGCGTCGTAGCAGGTTTCGGCAATCATGTCAAGCAGGCCAAGATCGGTGGGACGTTTTTCCAGCACTTCTTTCATCACGGCCAAACCTTCGTTGAACTTGCCGGCGTTGATGTAGGCCGTCGCCAGGTTCTGTGTGTACTCGTTGTCCTTGCGGTAGCCATTCTCTCCCGCTTCCAGCATGTATTTCAGTGCATTGCCGTTGTCGTTGATACCGTAGTAAACAAGCGCCAGCTCATAGATCCAGCGGTTATTGGACGGTTGCAACGCCAAGGCTTTTTGAAATTGGGGAATGGCTTGCTTAAAGTTCTGCATGTTGGTGTAAGCCGTTGCCAGTGTGTGCGGAATTTCGCCGTTGGCGGGGTCGTCTTTTGCGGCGGCTTCCAATGCCGGAATGGCTTTGCCCAAATCTTCCTCTTCGTAATAGGCACGGCCAACGATGTAATCCGTTTTTTCAGCGGCATCGGCCTTCTTTAAGGCCTGCGCATACTTCACCGCATCGGGCCATTGCCGCATGTTGAAGCTAAGGTTCATCAACTGCTTGTAAGTCGCCGCCGACTTGTCGCCAAGGCTTTCGGCCTGCACAAATTTTTCTTTGGCCTTGCCTAAAAAATTTACAGCGAAATAAGCGTTGCCCAATTCAGTTACAACGGGAAGATTGCTCTTGTTAAAGTTGTAGGCTTTTTCCAGGTTTTTGACCACTTCCATTCGGCGGCCTTTTAGTTTTTCATCAAGGCCTTTTTGAAGGTAAAATGAGGAGCTGTCGGTTTGCGCAAAAGCGGAAAGGGAAAGGGCAGCAAAGGCTGCGGTGATGACGGATTTTTGCATGGGTATTTCATTGGTTATTGAGAGGCCAAAATAGAAAAGACTTTCCAAAACTTCTTATAAAATCGCCGAAATTGTTTGAATCTGGATAAGTGAGATGAATGGGATGTTTGGGATTGTTTATTCTCCTCATCTCACTTATCCCGGTTCAGATGCGCAGCGAACAAAGCGTACACGAGTGCCCTTCGGCAAGCTCAGGGTAAACTTGCAACAATGCTGAAGAATAGTACCGTCGTTCGGCTCAAAATTATCGCTTCAAATTTTCGAGCATGTCCGTGGTCATGGCGGCCAGGTCAAATTCAGGCTTCCATCCCCAATCGGTCCGTGCCGTCGAATCGTCAATGCTTTGCGGCCAACTGTTGGCAATGTCCAGGCGGTAGTCGGGCTTGTAATCAACGGTGAAAGAAGGAATGTGCTTTTTGATTTCGGCCGCAATCTCTTCCGGCGAAAACGAAATAGCCGAGAGATTATACGAGGTTCTTTCTTTAATTTTTTCACGCGGCGCTTCCATCAATTCGATTGTCGCCCTGATGGCGTCGGGCATGTACATCATGGGCAGATAAGTATCCTTTTCCAAAAAGCAAGTGTAGTGTTCGTGTTCAAGCGCTTCATGAAAAATTTCAATTGCATAATCGGTGGTGCCACCACCGGGCGCAGATTTGTAAGAAATCAATCCGGGATAACGCAGGCTGCGCACGTCCACGCCGTATTTATTGAAATAATAATTACACCAAAACTCGCCGGCATATTTCGAGATGCCATAAACCGTGATAGGCTCGATGATGGTTTTTTGGGGACAATCCTTTTTGGGTGAAGTTGGGCCAAAGACTGCAATGCTGCTGGGCCAGTAAACTTTGTTCAGCTTTTCTTCTTTGGCAATGTCCAACACGTTGAGCAAACCTTGCATGTTCAGGTGCCAGGCCAAGGCGGGGTTCTTCTCTCCCGTTGCCGACAAAATTGCGGCCAGCAAATAAATCTGCGTCACGCCTTGACGGATGATTTGCACGTGCAGCATTTCTTTGTTCATCACATCGAGGCTCACATAAGGGCCGGAGCCTTGCAGCAGCGGGTTTTGTTCGCGCAGGTCGGAAGCAATCACGTTCTGCTCGCCGTAAATTTTGCGCAGGGTCAAGGTTAGTTCAACGCCGATTTGTCCCGAAGCTCCGATTACGAGTATTTTTTCTTTTGTCATACAGCGCTGCAAATGTAATTGTCAATGTCCAACGAAAAGTGGCGTGTACAAACGATTGCATTGTGCCTTTGCTCTTCCGTTACTTTTGCGGCATGAATACATTTTTGGAAGATTTATTTTCTGCGCAGCAATACGATAAGAATGCTTTTTTCTTGATCGCCGGCCCTTGCGTGGTGGAAAGCGAAGAACTCGTATTTGATGTGGCTGAAAAAGTTTTTGCGCTCTGCAAGAAATTCAAGATTCCTTACATCTTGAAAGCCTCGTACCGCAAAGCCAATCGTACCAGCGCTAATTCTTTCACAGGCATTGGCGATGAAAAAGGACTGGAGATCTTACAGAGGGTAGCAAAACATTTTAATCTTCCCTGCACCACCGATATTCATTCAGAACCCGAAGCCGCAATGGCCGCGAAATACGTGGACGTGTTACAGATACCCGCCTTTCTTTGCCGCCAGACGGAATTGCTCCTAGCGGCTGGCGACACGGGGAAAATTGTGAACGTGAAGAAAGGACAATTTTTAAGCGGCGCTTCGATGAAGTTTGCGGTAGAAAAAATTAAAAGCACCGGCAACGAAAAGGTTATGTTGACGGAACGCGGAACAACGTTCGGCTACCAGGATTTAGTCGTTGATTACCGCAACATTCCAATAATGCAAGAGAATAAAGTGCCGGTGGTAATGGACTGTACGCACAGTCTGCAACAACCCAATCAAACGAGCGGAATAACGGGCGGCAATCCGTTGATGATTGACACCATTGCGTCCGCTGCCATTGCAACCGGTGCGGATGGCTTGTTCATTGAAACGCACCCCGATCCTTCCTGTGCGTTGAGCGACGGCGCAAATATGTTGAAACTGGAGTTGCTGGAAGAATTGTTGGTGAAGCTGGTGAAATTAAGGCGGGTAGTTGTGGAATAATTTTTTACGGCAAATTTGGATATTCCCCCCCCGCTATTTTGCGTCAAAACATACTGTTTATGAGAAACATAAGACCTCAACTTTTCCTGCTCTTTTTTACCGCGTCTTTTTTTGTAGTGATTTTTAGCAGCTGTCTTACTTCTGCCAAAATGGATCGTTATGTGTCTTCGCAATACAACGATCAACTTCCGAAAAGAGACAAAAAGATGAAGGCTGATATTGTGGTAAATTCTACGCTTCATTCCGACCCCGATATCATCTCGATGACCAAACAAAAAACGAGCAAAGTCGTTCCGTTGATTGTTTATTGGTCAATGGATTGGCGGCATACCTGCACGTTGAATCCGGCCATTCCGGTCACTGCTTTTGCAAATACAATTAACGGACTTGCAACCAAAGGGCTTGCGCAAAAATTGAACGGACAACGGCTTGAGCTAACCGTAGAACAAGTACCGAATGCCTTTGCTATCGTGGACAAATCGCACATGATTTGGTTGATTTACGCCATTAGCTGGGACAAGATTTACGTGGAGCCAGACTTTAAAGATTTGGTGGTGTCGTATAAACTAACCGGCGCTGACAGCGTTGCAAAATCCGGCAGAATTACAGTGAAAAGCAACGCTGAAAACAAAGGCATTCGTTTCTTCCAATCGTGGAAGTCGGCCACATCGGAACACCTCACCGATTACAATTCAAATCTGACGTTAATGACCCGGAGCTTTGTAAACAAACTGATGGAAGAACTGCAAAGCAGTGCGCCGGTTACATCATCCAACTAATTTTGCTTTATGCTTTGTTTTAAAAACGTTGCAGCCTTCTTTCTAACTTTTATATCTTTTCGTTTATCCGCACAAACCGTCACCAAATATTACGATGCAGATTGGCTAGAAACCTCGCCTGCGAAGGCAATGTATTACGCCGAGTTTACAAAAATTGATGGCGGTTATAAATGCTTTTCCTATTGGAAAGGATCGAAAAAGAAACGCGAAGAATCGTTGTATGCTGATACTTCCATGAACCACCCGAACGGTTTGCAAAGAGTTTACAGCAAAAACGGCAAACTCGAAGATTCGCTGTTTTTTAATACCGATGGTACGCTTGCCGAATCGTTTCATTACTATCCTAACCAGCAACTCGACTGTCATTACGTAAGTGTAGGCAACGGCAAAGGCGAGGTGAAAGAAGCTTACGATGAAACAGGACAAAAAATAAAAAACTACATGTTTGCACGACCTGCGCAGCCCAAAGGAGGCACTGAAAATGGCAGACGTTTGTAAAGAAGAACGCAACCAGAGACATAACCACTAACGCTCCGGAGAAGCAAAACGCCACGGTGAAAATCCAGTTTGTGATAGACGAAAACGGCAACATAGTCAAACCGCGGATTCTTGAATCATTGGGCAACCGCGCCGTTGATTTGGACGCTTTGCGTGTTGTAGGCCTAAGCCCTGAATGGATTCCGGGTGTTTACAAAAACAAACCGTTTCGCTTTCCGGTTACGCAATCTCTCACCTATGAATTGCTGCCGGCAAAAAAATAAAAACGCCGCGATCACAAACCTTCTGCTCTTTCAGAATTTTAAAAAGAATCAACACACTACATCAACACCGTTATCTAAAACCAAAAGCCCTCATTTGAGGGCTAAATTTTTATCCAAACTTCTTCTTCAAATCCAGCAAACTTTTTTGAAAAGAATTCAGCGATTGTTCTTTTTGTACGAATGGCTTTTTTCCTTCTTTCTGACTCCGCATATCTGACTTCTGGCTTCCGTTCTCTGTCTTCATGCTCAGTGCAATCCGCTTTCTTGCCACGTCAACTTCTGTAACGGTTACACTCACTTTCTGCCCAAGCTTCACCACCTCTTTTGGATCGGAAACGTAACGATTGCTCAATTGCGAAACGTGCACAAGACCATCCTGCTTTACACCAATGTCAACAAAAGCGCCAAACGCGGTAATGTTGGTAACAATGCCCGGAACGGTCATGCCCACTTTTACATCCTCGATGGATTTTATATTTGCGTCAAACTGAAATTCCTCAATCGGGGCACGCGGATCGCGACCGGGTTTTTCCAGTTCTTTTAAAATATCATCCACCGTGTATTCGCCAACCGTTTCGTTGATGTATTGCCGCTTGTTGATGCGTTTGCGAACGTCAGCATTCTTAATCAGCTCTTCCAGCGAAGCTTGCACGTCTTTTGCCATTTGTTCAACCAGTGCGTAACGTTCCGGGTGAACCGATGAATTATCCAACAGATTTTCAGCGTTAGCAATTCGCAGAAAACCCGCGCATTGCTCAAAAGATTTCGGCCCCATCAACGGAACTTTTTTTAATTCTTCACGCGATGCAAAAGCACCGTTTTTCGCTCGGTATTGAACGATGTTGGCTGCCAGCGTTGAGCTAATCCCCGATACGTATTGCAGCAAATGTTTCGACGCCGTGTTTACATCAACACCCACGAAGTTTACCGCACTTTCCACAACCCTGTCAAGTGCCGTTTTTAATTTGGTTTGGTTGACGTCGTGTTGGTATTGGCCTACGCCAATTGATTTTGGATCAATCTTCACCAACTCGCTCAAGGGATCAAGCAATCGTCTGCCGATGCTGATGGCGCCGCGAACGGTCACGTCTTCGTTCGGAAATTCTTCTCTCGCCACTTCCGATGCGGAGTAGATGGAAGCGCCGCTTTCGTTCACCTGAAAGATGCTGACGGGCTTTCCAAAATCAATGCTTCGCACCAACTGTTCCGTTTCTCTTCCGGCCGTTCCGTTGCCAATGCCGACGGCTTCAATGTTGTATTTTGAAACAAGCCGTTTGATTTCAGCCAGACTTTCCTGCCACTGGTTCTGCGGCGGATGCGGATAGATGGTTGTGTTGTGAACAAAGGTTCCCTGTGCATCCAGGCAAACGACTTTGCAACCGGTTCGATAGCCGGGATCAAGGGCCAAAACATTCTTTGAACCGAGTGGCGATGCCAGCAGCAATTGCCGCAGGTTTTCGGTGAAAACGTTGATGGCTTCTTCGTCGGCTTTGTTCTTACTCAACAGGCGAAATTCGTTTTCGATGGAAGGCTTAAGCAAGCGTGTGTAAGAATCATCAATCGCCTTCTTTACTTCGCTTGACGCAGGATTCGAAGCTTTGATGAAGATGTGCTCTAACCCTTCCACTGCCGTTGTCTTGTCAATGTTTATGTCCATCAACAAAAAACCCTCCTTCTCTCCTCTTCTGATTGCCATAATCCGGTGCGAAGGGCTTTTGCTCAGCGTCTCGCTGAACTCAAAATAGTCGCGGTATTTCTGTGCATCCGCTTCTTCTTTTTTGGCCGTTAAAACTTTTGATGCAAGCGTTGCCGTTTCGGCAAACAGTTGGCGAACTTTTGCTCTTGCCTGTTCGTGTTCGCTCACCCATTCGGCAATGATATCTCTTGCGCCTTGTAAAGCTTCTTTTGCATCCTTCACATCGGCCGTAATAAATTTTGCGGCTTCTTCATCGGGGTTAATGTTAGCCTGCTCAAACAAGACTTTTGCCAGCGGCTCCAAACCTTTTTCAATTGCCTGCACGGCTCTTGTTTTGCGCTTCGGTTTATAAGGCAGATAGATGTCTTCGAGCTCGGTCGCGCTGTAACAATTTTCAATTTTTTCCTTTAACGCTGGCGTTAATTTTCCGAGGTCTTCAATGGTTTTAAGAACGGTTGTTTTACGCTTTTCAAGGTCGGTAAAGTAAGCCAACTCTTCCACCACATTGCCAATCACAACTTCGTCCAAATTACCCGTTGCTTCTTTGCGGTAACGCGCCATAAAAGGGATGGTGGCGCCTTCGGCCTGCAAGTTGTCAACGTTGGTGATTTGTTTCAGCGACAGTGATAGTTTCTCAGCGATTTTTTGTAGGTATTTTGATTTCATAAACACAAAACGATTCGTCAATTTTAAGGGCAGCAAATGTAGGAAAGTCTGAACCATGATTTGGGTGGATTTTGAGGATTAGGAAGAAATGGAAACAGCCCGATAAAGCAAGAGTCGTTCAATCATGAACGACTCTTTTCTTTCCTGCAAAATCATTTTAATCCACCCAAATCATGGTTCAGACTTTTAACGCAAGTCCACTACTTCTACGCCGGGGTACTTGCTTTTGTTAAAAATAAAATCCGCATCCCCCATCGAAGTAGAAGGTTTTAAACTGTTAACCGTATAGCTGTAACGGCCGCCGGATTTTTCCAAAAATTGTGCGTTGTATATAGTGTGAGCGCCTTTATCAACCAACACGTAAATTTTGTGGTAAGGACGGCTTTTATCCATCGGCGTCAATTCGATTTCCGAAAGCGTTTTGCCGCCTTCGGTTTTTGTGCCGTTCAGTTTGTAAAAAAAGTCTTTGTCGTAAAAATTGGTAAACATTTTTTGCGGAGTCATGGCGCTGCCACCTTCGTTCATGTTGTTCACCGTTACTTCATTAGCCGATTTATCGTAGTTCCAAATGGTTTTGCCGTCGGAGAAAATTTCCATGCCGTCCATTGACACACGGAACTTGTTTCCCTTCATCGTTACCGTTCCTCTTTTGGTAGAAAGGGCTTTGCCTCCTGCGTTCTCAACTTTATAGGTAAACGAGGCCTGCGGAGAAGAATAGGTTTTGAATTTTGCGCTTACCGCATCTAAAATTTTCTTGGCTTCGGGATCGCTTTTGGTGGGATTGGTTTGTGCGAGTACGGCGAAGGACAGCGAGACAAAACTCAGTAGCGTAAGCGTTCTTTTCATTGCGTGATTTGTTTAAATAAAATATCCCGGCAAAGATAGCCGGTTGACTTTTGTAAGAAGGCAACAGGCCTGCCGGGATTAACCAAGATTAACGCAATGCGGGTATCTTAACACTAACTTAAGGTCTCCAATATTTCAAACAGGTCGGCTTCGGTTTTTACGAGCACTTCTCTTGCTTTGCTGCCAAGGTTTGGGCCAACGATACCTGCGGCTTCTAACTGATCCATCAGGCGGCCTGCACGATTGTAGCCAAGCTTCATGCGGCGCTGAATGAGCGAGGTAGAACCCATCTGGTTTTGCACAATGAGTTTTGCCGCATCGCCAAACAAGGGGTCTTTATCAGACATGTCAAAATCTTTCCCTTCCATCTCTTTTTCGTCCACGTATTCGGGCAACATGAAGGCCTGCGGATAACCGCGCTGATTGGAAATAAAGTCAACGATTTTTTCCACTTCAGGTGTGTCCACAAAAGCGCATTGCAAACGGGTGATCTCGCCGTTGTAGGAAATGAGCATGTCGCCCTTGCCAATGAGTTGCTCCGCGCCGCCTGCATCAAGAATGGTTCTTGAATCAATCTTCGACGAAACCTTGAACGCAATACGTGCCGGGAAGTTTGCTTTAATAGTACCCGTGATGATGTTTACCGAAGGCCGTTGCGTGGCAATGATTAAGTGAATGCCAACAGCACGTGCAAGTTGTGCCAAGCGTGCAATGGGCATTTCCACTTCTTTGCCCGCAGTCATAATCAGGTCGGCAAATTCATCCACTACCAACACAATAAAAGGAAGAAACTGATGGCCTTTTTGCGGGTTCAGTCTTCGCTTGGTAAACTTCTCGTTGTACTCTTTGATGTTACGTGCGCCGGCTTCTTTTAAAAGATCGTAGCGGTTGTCCATTTCAATGCAAAGCGCATTGAGCGTGTGAATTACTTTTTTTGTGTCGGTGATGATGGCGTCTTCTTCGCCAGGCAACTTGGCAAGAAAATGCGTTTCGATGTGGCGGTAAACGCTCAACTCTACTTTCTTCGGGTCAATCAAAACAAACTTCAATTGTGATGGATGTTTTTTATACAGAAGCGAAACCAGCACCGCATTTAAACCCACCGATTTACCTTGTCCTGTTGCACCGGCCATGAGCAAGTGCGGCATCGAAGCCAGATCAACGATGAAGTTTTCGTTGTCGATTTTTTTGCCGATGGCAATGGGAAGACTGAAGGTGTTGTGCGTGAATTTTTCTGCCGAAAGTAACGTTCTCATGCTCACGATGGTCTTCTTCACGTTCGGCACTTCAATGCCAATCGTTCCTTTGCCCGGAATGGGCGCGATGATGCGAATGCCAAGCGCAGCAAGGCTTAGCGCAATGTCATCTTCCAAGTTTTTGATGCGTGAAATACGAACACCGGCTGCGGGAACAATCTCGTAAAGCGTTACCGTTGGCCCCACCGTGGCGCTGATTTTTTGAATGGTGATGTCGTAATTCTTCAGCGTGTTGATGATCTGGTTTTTGTTGGCTTCCAGTTCCGCAGGATCTTGCACAATCTTTTCGCTGCCGTGGGCTTCCAGCAAATCAACCGATGGGTATTTGTAATCGCGAAGGTCAAGCGTAGGTTCGTAAGGCGGCAGATCGCTGTAATCTTTTTGCCGTTCGGTTTCTCCTTCTTCTTCTATTTCATCCTCTTTCGACTTTATCTCCAGTTCAAGATTTTCAACTGTCTGCTCTCGTTTTCTTGGCTTCGGTTCTTCTTTAATTTCAAACGGAACTTCCGTGGTAATTGCCTCTTCTTCTTTGTGCAGTATTTCGTCGTTAATGCTTTCTTCAACCGGCTCGTTTACATGTAAAGGTTCTTCTTCCTCAATCGTCGCTCTATCCTCTTCCTTTTCTGTCAGATGGAAGCCGTAGTCTTTTTCTCCTTTTGCAGGATTAATGCTGAGCACCATTTCGCCGTCGCCGTTTAAAGCGTTCGGGTTGCTCTCGTGTTGTTTTGCATCTTCTTTTTCAGCATACAAATCGTTGATGGTTGCGGCTTGTTTGGCAAGCGCAATCAGCGATGGTTCTTGTTGTAGCGGTTCTTCTTTTTCTTCGGCTTCGTCTTCTTCAATGGTCAATCGTGCGGTTTCATTTTCCGCAGAAAATTCTTTGTCACGAATGGGCACTTTAAAGGTTGGATTGAATTGCCAAATGAGGTAAGAGCCGCCAACCACTAACAACAAGGCAGCCGTACCGATGGTTCCAAGAAAGGCTTTCAGCCAGTTGTTGATCATGTCACCAACGCTGCCGCCGAAGGGAAAATCAAAGGATGAAAAAAGAAAGGAAAGCGTAACGGAAAGAATGATTAAACCAATGGTCACGTAACGCAGGTTGCGCCAGATGGAAAACACCTTTCGGGCTGTAATTAGATTGATTCCAACCACGAAAAAGAAACAGCAAAAAAGAAAAGAGGCAAGGCCAAATGACTGGCGAATCAGCCCGTGCGAGGCATAAGCACCCAGGCGGCCAAGAAGGTTGGCAACCTTTGACCCGCTATCGAACAAAAAGCCAATCCCCTTGTTAAAAATTTGCGACTGGTCTTCTTTCCATGTAGAAAAATAAGACACAAAAGAAATGAACAAAAACACCGACATCAGCAACGAAACCGTGCCCAGAATTTTGTGGGTACGTTCGTCCTTCGCCAACTTTTTTAAGTCAACTTTTTCTTCTTTTTCTTTTTTAAAGGATGACGAAGGGGGCGTTTTTTTTGCAGGGGCAGCGGCAACGGGTTTAGGGTTGGCCGCTTTTTTCTTGGGCACCGGTTTTTCAGCAACTTTAGGCGTGGATTTCTTCAGCTCATTAGCCATGAACCAAAGATAGGATTTGACGGCAGGAAACGCAGGCCCGGAACGGCGGGCAGCCTAAAAAAGCCGTTATTTTTTCAGTAACCCCACTATCAGGCAAACCCAACCCAAAATAAAGAACAGGCCTCCAACCGGCGTCAGTATGCCAATGGCCGTGGGAACTGTCTTGCTCATGGCGTTCATGGAGACGATCAGGTACAAAGAACCGGAGAAAAAAATAATCCCGGCCACAAACAAAACACCCGCAGAAGAAATAAAGCCGTTGTAAATGCGCTCCGATAAAATGCCGACGAGAATGAGCGCCAATGCGTGATACATCTGGTATTGCACGCCTGTTTGATAGGTGGCCACGTTCTCGGACGAAACAATTTTTTTTAATCCGTGTGCACCAAAAGCGCCAAGGGCCACAGCAAGGCCAGCCAACAAACTTCCAATAACGAGATAAATTTTTTGCATGGTCAGGTATGAAATGTTTTTTCAATTAGCGTATCAAGGCTGATTTCTTCATCGCTTAGAATGATGGCCGCTTGCTGGTAAAATATTTTGCGATCGGCGTATTTTTTAATGATGAAGGCTTTCAATTCATCGTCCGGAATATTTTTGATCAGCGGACGCTTTTCTTTTTCTTTTACAAGGCGGCTGTAAAGGCAATCCAGCGAGCAGTTGATCCAAACCGTGGAGCCTTTCTTTTTCATGTAGTCAATGTTGTTAAAGAAGCAGGGAGCGCCGCCGCCGCAGGCCATTACAAAGCTTTCGTAATTTTCGGTAAGCATGTAAAGCACATCTTTTTCCAGCAGCCGGAAATGCTCTTCTCCTTTTTCGGCAAAAATTTCGGTAATGCTTTTGCCTTCCTGTTCTTCAATCACTGCGTCCAAATCAAAAAAAGAAATTTGCAGCTTCTGGCTTAGCAATTTGCCCCAGTACGTTTTGCCGCAACCCATGAAGCCGATTAAAAAAATGCGCATGATTGAAAGGTTGATCGTTGGTCGTTGGTGGTTGATTGTAGCGCTTCTCAATTCGAACAACAATCAACCACCAACGTTTAATTCCCTCGTCCGCTGTTGCGGATGTATGTTTTTACTTCTTCGTTAAATGATTCCTCCTTGCACAGTTGTTCCAGCGGAAGGTGCATCCGGTAATTCCAGTAATGCGTCGGGTTAGCCGGCAGGTTGATTCTTTCTTTGTGCGGATTTTCGCGGCGTAGTTTTTCATCCATTCCTAAAATGTCCTGCAATTGAAAGATGCTCCACATGGCCGGTGAGTAAAGGTGTTGCAAAACAACGGCACGATTGATCCACGGCTCGCAAAACTGTGGCGCCGTGCCCCGTTCTCCGAGAATATTGTTGAAGAATTTTTGCGTTTTTTCGCGGTCTTCTTCCCACCAGCCGCGGACGGTGCTCATGTCGTGAGTGGAAGGCGTGACCACCGATAAATACGGCGCATCTTTCGGATGAAAAAATTCCGTTTGCGGGTTCTTCGGCATACGCTGAACTTCCAAACTTAAAATGCCCAACTGCTTCATCACATCGGGTACGCCGTGCGGCACCATGCCTAAATCTTCGCCGCAAATGAGCATGTTGGTGGCGTCTTTCAAAGCCGGCAATTTTTTCATGGCTTCCTCTTTCCAAAACTGATCCTGACGACGATAGAAATAATCAATGTATAGTTCTTTCAGTTTGTGCTTAATGGCTTCATCCAAATATCGGAACGAAGGCGTGTCTTCCATTGAAATGCGAAAATGAAAATGTTGCCCGCCAGAACCTTCTTCTTCAAACAACAGCACGTTGCTGATAAGATCAAACAGGCCTTGCTTTAGTTGTTGGTTATCCTCGTTGGCCTCTTGTAAAGAAAAATAGAAGTCCACCTTTCGTTGCGTGTTGAATTCTTCACGCAGGTCGTAACGGCCGGCTTCGTTTGGCTGCAAGAACGATTCTTTTACCAGCGCGGCTTTGTCGCCAAAAGTTTGCGAAAGAATGGCATCGGTGATGTAAGGCTTGCAATAACGATTGTAATCAAACCAAATGCTTCGTTCACCGAACTCGTGTGCCGTTACAGGCAAGGCCGGAATGAAGCGGCCCAGGATTCCTTCCACGGCGTTCATCGGCACGCTCCAAATGCGAAAGAAGCCAAGGATGTGATCAATGCGAAAGGCATCGAAATAATGGCCCATTTGGTGAAAGCGTTGCTTCCACCAGTCAAAATGGTTTTCTTCCATCTCCTGCCAGTTGTACGTAGGAAAGCCCCAGTTTTGACCTTTCACGGCAAAATCATCGGGCGGCGCACCGGCTTGCATGTTCATGTTGTAAAGCGAAGGCGCCGTCCAGGCATCAGCGCCGTAACGGTAAATGCCGATGGGAATGTCGCCTTTGATGGCAAGACCTTTTTTGTGCGCATAATCCACTGCTTCTTTTAATTGCAAATGGAGGTGGTATTGCACGAAATAAAAAAATGCAATCTGCTCAAAGTTTTTCGATTTGTGCGAGGTAAGCTTTGCAACTTCGGCTTCGTTGTAAACCGATCCGATTTTCCACTTTGAAAAATCTGAGGTTTTGTATTTGTCGCGGTAAAAACAAAAAGCTGCATATGGAACAAGCCAGTGCTTGTTGTCTTCAAAAAATTCTTCGTAAGTTCTTTCGTCTAAGAAGCTCATCTCCGATGCTTCGTACAATTCATAAAGCGCAGCCATTTTCGCGTTCATCACTGCCCCGTAATCAATTTCTGCAAGATCATTTAAAGCTTTTTGCTTGCTGACGATTGACTTCAGCAGTTGTCCTTTTTTTTTGCCCGCGACTCTTTGGAGGTTGATGTAAACCGGGTGCAAGGCAAAGGCCGAAATGGCCGCGTAAGGATAGGAATCCTTCCACGTAAACGTAGCGGAAGTATCGTTGATGGGCAGAAGTTGAATGAGCTTTAAACCGGTTTCTTTGGCCCAATCAGCCAACGGTTTTATGTCGGCAAACTCGCCAATGCCAAAGCTGTTTGCACTTCGCAGGCTAAACACCGGAATGGCAATGCCGGCGCCTTTCCAACTTGTATTGGGCAAGCGAATAAAAGCATCGTGTACGACGGTCTTTTTGTTGGCTACGTCGTCGTTAAAAACAAAGCGATCATCGCCGCCTTCAAAACGCAAAAAGGCATTTGCTTCTGCGTCAACAACACCGTATTTGTAAGAAACGGGAAGGTTTTCTCTTGAGAGGTTTACGCCAATCGTCCACCACTCGCCTTTTTTTGTCAGCAACAAAAACTTCTCCTTGTTCCATGCTCCTAATTCGGGCACGTTTCCCAAAAGACAAACAGCTTCGGCCGCCTGAAGAAGCGGCGCCTTCACTTTAAACAAGTGCGTAAAATCTTCTTCCTTTTTTGGTTTTGCTTTTTTCCCTTCTTTTAAAAAAACGGTTTGAAAAGGCGCTGTGTAAAACGCGTTCTCAAAAAAACTTTCGTCGTTCCAACTGTCAATGAGGACAAGGTTTGACGTTATTTTTTTGAGGTCAACGTTGCGGTGTTTCTCACCTTCCTTGCTGCGTTCACCGTTTTCGTCCTGAAAAACGTAGTGATAATGAAAGGTGTGGGTTTCGGTTGGGTCAACGTCAATTGAACCGTACCAAAACTCATCGTTCAAAAAGCGAAGTGGGAAAGCGTTTTCGGTTTCGTTTGCGCCTAGCGACAACAAATTGCCCGATATAAAAAGGGCTTGTCCGTATCGGGTTTTAAACCGTAAATAAAATTCGATTTTCATTTCGTTCAATTGCAGAAGGTTAGAAGCTTGTGTAGAAATTACACGGCAGCGAAAATAAGAAAAGCTGCCCACGTTAGCGGCTCCGTTACGGCAGTCTAAAAATTCGATTTTGCAATTAGCAGTCCTCGCCTATTTTTGCCGAAATTTTTGTAATGGAAATCAAAAGAAGGAACAAAGGTTTATACTGGTTATTGTTTTTCGTGGCGGTTGCGGCTCTTACAGCGGCCATTGTACTTCATTGGCCCTGGCTTACATTGATTTTGCCATTTGTGTTTACTTTTTTTGTTTTGGCAATGGATATCGTATAACCACAGATTTTCGGGATTTATAAAGAATTGCCGGGATTCGTTTCCCGTTTAAATATTTGCCGGCTCTATGCCGGTTTTTTATGTTCACACAAAAAAGAAAAACCCACAACCGAAGTTGTGGGTTTTTCTTTATCATGAATCCCGATCATCCTTTTTAAAATCCATGCAATCTGTGGTTTATTTCACTTCTTCAAACTCCGCATCGGTAACATTTTCGCCTGCATTGCCTGTGCTTTGCTGACCGTTGTCGCCATTCGCGTTTGCCTGCGGACCGCCAGCATCTTGTGTTGCTTTGTACAGCTCTTCGCTTGCCGCCGTCCAGGCATTGTTCATTTCCGTAACGGCTGAATCAATTTGTGCGAGATCCTGCGATTTGTGCGCTTCGCGTAATTTATTTAGCGCGGCTTCAATCGGGGCTTTTTTATCGGCCGGAATCTTGTCACCGTACTCTTTCAGTTGCTTTTCCGTTTGAAAAATCAAACTGTCGGCCTGGTTTACTTTCTCCACTCTTTCTTTTTCCGCTTTATCCTTATCGGCATTGACAGCCGCTTCGTTCTTCATTTTTTCAATCTCGTCTTTCGTCAAGCCGCTGCCTGCTTCAATGCGAATTTTTTGTTCCTTGCCGGTGCCTTTATCTTTTGCCGTTACGTGCAAAAGCCCGTTGGCGTCAATATCAAAAATCACTTCAATCTGCGGAACACCACGCGGCGCCGGCGGAATGCCGTCGAGGTTAAAGATGCCAAGACTTTTGTTGTCTTTTGCCATGCCGCGTTCGCCTTGCAGTACGTGAATTTGTACGCCGGGTTGGTTGTCAGAAGCCGTTGAGAAAGTTTCTGATTTCTTTGTTGGAATGGTTGTGTTCGAAGGAATCAAAGTTGTCATCACACCACCTAGGGTTTCAATACCAAGGCTCAGTGGCGTTACGTCAAGCAACAGCACGTCTTTCACTTCGCCTGTTAATACCGCACCCTGAATGGCGGCGCCAACTGCAACTACTTCATCCGGATTCACACCTTTGTGCGGCTTGCGGCCAAAGAATTTCTCCACGATCTCCTGCACTTTCGGAATGCGGGTAGAACCGCCCACCAAAATCACTTCGTCTATTTGCGAGGTACTGAGACCGGCGTCTTTCAAGGCTTGCTCGCAAGGTTTTAAACAACGCTCAAACAAGTTGTCTGCAAGCTGTTCAAATTTGGCGCGGGTTAATTTTTTTACAAGGTGTTTGGGCACGCCGTCAATGGCCGTTACGTAAGGCAGGTTGATTTCCGTTTCGCTTGAAGAAGACAATTCAATCTTTGCTTTTTCAGCAGCTTCTTTGAGGCGTTGCAAAGCCATCGGGTCTTTGCGCAAATCAACGTTTTCTTCTTTCTTGAATTCTTCGCCCAGCCAGTCCATAATCACTTTGTCAAAGTCATCGCCGCCAAGGTGCGTGTCGCCGTTGGTTGACTTTACTTCAAACACGCCGTCGCCGAGTTCAAGAATGGAAATATCAAACGTACCGCCACCGAGGTCAAATACAGCCACGTGATGATCTTTGCCGCCCTTGTCCAAACCATAAGCCAGCGCTGCGGCCGTGGGTTCGTTCACAATGCGGCGAACGGTTAAACCGGCAATCTCACCGGCCTCTTTTGTTGCCTGACGTTGTGCATCGTTAAAGTAAGCGGGCACGGTAATAACCGCTTCAGTTACTTCCTGTCCCAAATAATCTTCGGCAGTCTTCTTCATTTTTTGAAGAATCATCGCAGAAATTTCTTGCGGCGTGTAAAGCCTGCCATCAATGTCAATGCGAACGGTATTGTTGTCACCTTTGACAACTTTATAACTCCAATGGCTGATTTCTTCTGTCACTTCATCAAAGCGGCGTCCCATAAAACGCTTTACACTTGTGATGGTATTTTGCGGGTTGGTGATGGCCTGTCGTTTAGCCGGATCGCCTACTTTGCGTTCGCCATTCTTCAGGAAGGCTACCACTGACGGCGTTGTGCGGCGGCCTTCGTCGTTGGCAATAACGACGGGTTCGTTACCTTCCATTACGGCTACACAACTGTTGGTGGTTCCCAAGTCTATTCCAATTATTTTTCCCATTGTTTTGTTGAATTTAAGAGTTCAGTAAAGGTTATCAATGATTATGCCGTGAGGCCTGTAAATGCAATTTTGACAGAATCGCCTGCCCTTAGAGGGAGACTTAGGCAGACGACCCTTTCACTGTCACGATCTTTCAATATGACGTTGCATTGTTCAATCAAAATTTAAACAATGTTCAACAGCGTTCAGAACGCTGAAGTGTGCGATGCTTCGGCTTCGTTCAGCATAAACTGTACAAAAGCTGAAAGTAGCACTGTGGTCAAGTGCACAAATAAAAAACTCAATCACAAAACATGATTGAGTTTAAAAGATTTCGTTAAGCGAATTTCCTCTTTACGCAATTTACATTTCATCCGCGCTTGGCCCGTACAAACCGGGAACGGGCACGTCCAGCAACCGCAGATAAACCGCGATTTGCCCGCGGTGATGAATGATGTGATTCATTGCCATGGAACGAATGGCCACCATACGGGGAAGCGTGGCAATGACATGCTCGCCGCTGCGCAACGTGAAATTGGCTCCCAATTTTTCGTCGCTTGTGTTTTGCAAGGTCTGCACCACTTCGTCCAATTTTTCCTGGAAGGTGTTCATCAATTCCTTCGATGTTTTGTTGTGAATCGCCTTGTAATGGCCTTTGGCAAAATCAACTTCGTCCATCTTTAGGATAGAATTCATGAAGTCAGGCAATTCTGCCACGTGCGAAACCAGCCGGCCCAGGCTCATTGATTTTTCGTGCGGCTTCCAATCAAATTTGTCTTCCGGAACTCTTTCCAGGATTCTTTTTGTGGATGCGGCTTCGTGTTTTAATTCTGCAATAAAAGCTTGATTAAGCATACTAATTGGTTTGGTTGTTAATCTCTTCAATCGTGTGTTCAAATCTACTGGTTATTTCTTCAGGATGCTGTAAGGTATGTTCAACGTCTTTCTTCTTTGCCATTTTCCAAACCTGCAGTAAACCCGTGGTAACGAATATGCAACCAATGACGAAGTAAACAATCTCCTGGTGGCTGCTGATTTTTTCGGCAATCAACCGTCCGCCAAAAATGAAAAGCAAAAGCGCCGAGAAAAACCCAACCGAAGCACCGGCTACAAAAAGATGATAATGTTTCCATCGCGGCTGAAGCATTTTTTTGGAAAACAACACCGTGCTCCAGCCGAACCAAAACGGTATTTGCAAAGGGTTCAAGGCATTCATCACAAAGCCTAACCAAAACCGCGGCAATGAATTGCTGAGCAAAACGTTTTTATGAACCGATGGATGCAGGGCCGCATAAAAATTGGAGGCTGCCAGCGAAAAAACAATTAGCAGCGTAACCCATTCCAACGCCTTGAACAAGCGCTTTTGGCTTTGTATCCACTGCATGGCCCGCAGCGTGAGGTAGATGTAAAACACATCAACGATGATGAGGCCAAACGAAAATAGCAAGGCTTCCCGCACCCCATCCGAAATGGCAATTTGCATGGCCGCAATGTTCTGCGTGCCCAACGGTATCGCTCCGATAAAACTCACAAAAATGCCCGTTGCAAAAACGCGGAATAGCTTAAACATGCCTTGCTCAAATTAAAATTTCGCAGTCCAGACGTTCTAATAACTCGCCGTGTTTGGCAGCGGCTTTCATCCACCTTCGCCCTTCGCTGTTGCCCCAATACCGCACGCCGTTATAACGGTGATTGTACCGCCCGATTTCATAGAGCACCTTCCAGTGATGGGCAAAGACTTTCAGGGCGCCAAGCCAGGAAAACTCCGAATTGTACACATGGTTGGGCTCTGCTCCTGCCCCGTTAAATTCAAGAATGATAAATTTTGCTTCTTTCAATTCTTCAATGCTGTTGCACTTTAAATCATAGCGTCCATAATACCATTGACAGCGATGACTTAGCGGATCAAAGACGGATAAAAGCTTTTCATCAACCAGTTTGTGCAGGTTGGTAAAACGTGCGCCGCGATTGAGATTGGCGGCGTGTGTCAGAATGTATTTCTCGCCGGCAGGCAATACCGTATTCAACATCTTTTCGTGCTTGATGCGCATTTCTTCCAGGCGGTATTGTGCCTTTGGATGTTGTATGATTAGATCCCACAGAGTTTGTTTTCCGTCGCCGTAAACGTGCATCATTTCTTTTTGCAGAAAGCCGCTGATAACGCCATTTGATTGATTTGGATAACGATAATAAAAAACGCTGACCTCCATCGGCGCTTCCACCAGCGGTTGAATTAAATATTCAAGACCAATTCGTTCGTGATAAATTTTCAATTTCTCCTCGCTGTCTACTTTTCGAAACAACAAGCCTTTCAAACCAACTTCGGGCTTTACGCAAAGCGGATACATCAATTCTTTTTCGGCCACCCGTTTTTTTACTTCTTCAAAGGACAACGAAGGCTGGATGTAGATTGTTTGCGGATAAAATTCAGATGGCAATTGGTCGTACATTTCTTTTTTGCCTTCGCCGTCAAAGCCGGCAAAAGTCAGCGTTGGGTTGGCCGGCGAAAACCACCAAAACGCTTTTGCCTTTGCCGCATACCAAAGCCACAGTGGACCAAGGGGCGCATAAATCAGCGCAAAGGGCCAAAGCTCCCAATTGACCAGTCGTTCTGCAAATCGTTTCAACGTCTTCATCAGCGGACAAAGAAATGTAAAATCTAAAATCTAAAACAATGAATATAAAACGTGTTGAACGTTCGTATATCACAAGCTGAAGTTTTACGTTCAGGATTCTGTTTTCTACATTTTACATTTCTCTATTTTTGACGCTCACAAAACGCACCACCATGCACGTTCCTTCCATGGCCGAAATGACCGCGAACGGCGAAACGCCGGAAATTCTTTTCTGGGTTGGCTGTGCCG